>Ga0163149_10005731_pt1 | contig 13008 bp, 8 predicted proteins | sample OliLakLV19MP5G1_FD_148604 | JGI IMG/M metagenome (GOLD analysis project Ga0163149, IMG submission 148604) | Freshwater microbial mat bacterial communities from Lake Vanda, McMurdo Dry Valleys, Antarctica - Oligotrophic Lake LV.19.MP5.G1 | ecosystem: Environmental > Aquatic > Freshwater > Lake >...
TGCCAATGTTTGGCGCAGAATCCATCCGCGTGCTTCGCCGGGCTGGAAAAACAGATTGACGTTGGTGTCACGCGTTGGCTGCAAATCATAATTGGCAAAATAGGGGCCGTTGTTGACCAGGAAATACTTGCCAACGGTGATGAATGCCAAACCGAAAGCTCGGCCGTTTTCGGTGACATCAAAATCAACAATCGCCTGCGGACAGGCGGCCGCCAGACGTTCGACGATGCGCACCAGTAATAACGGCAACAAAAAGGCATGACGATCAGCGCGCTCAACTGCACTGAGGTTGGCCGACCCATGCCCATGATTGGCGGCATCGCAACCGTATTGGCTGATCGCATCCCATTTGAAATAATCGACGCCGTGTTCGTGTGCGCAGCGGATCAACTCATCCGCAAAGGCATCGCACCAGCGCGTCGCAAGGCACAGATTTTGACTGAGGGCAGTTTCCCACACTGGCCAACTGCCACCTTCCTCGCCATGCATACTCATCAAGCAATCGGCGTGCGTATGATGTTGCGGTGACGCAACTGCCACATGCTGTGGGCCAAACCACAAGCCCAGGCGCATGCTGTGCGCCGTGAGGCGTTCGCGCAGGGGCGCCAGGCCGCGTGGAAAACGCTCCGATGAAACCTGCCAATCGCCGGTGCTGGAAAACCACCCGGTATCAACCACAAAAACCTCGATCCCCATGCGCGCGGCGACATCGATTTCGGCCAACATCCGCGCTTCGTTCATCTCGCCAAGACAACTGCCGGTGCGCTCTTTCACGCGTTCTTGGTGATTCCATGAATTGTAGAAAATCAGTGGTTCACGTGTGGCGGGCAACAGCGCGAGGTGATCCAAGACAAAGCGCCGATAAGTCTGCGCCATGCCCAGCGGCGGCGCTGCTAGATGCGCCACCTGCAACCACACCGAGGTCCACGGTAAGGCGTCGCCCGCGGCGACATTGCCCTTTACGGCCTGCAAGCCGAGCTGCTTCGTAGCGGATAACGCAAACTGCAAAAACGGATCCGTCGCCGCCGAGCCGTGCTCATAACCCAACATCACGCTGCGCCGACCATCGCTGGCGACAATCAACGGCCCCATCGCCGTGTCGTTGGTGACGAGTTCACGCTCTGCCGGCAGATGGCTGTGGGTCAGTTCATTAAACGCCGACAGCTCGATGACGCGCACATCGGGCAGTGTCATCACATCGGCATGGACATAGTGCAATGTGGACTGATCACACACGGCCGGCCACACCCCTGCACCCGTCAGGCGATAGTGAAAGCGCACCACCGGATCATCAGGGGCATAGCGCAGCACCACCGTGAAAAGCACATTCGGCATCGCCATCAATGGCCCACCGTAGGCAATTTCGATAGTGCCGTTAGCCAGATGACGTGGCTCGGCACGGCATTGGGGGTCGGAGACGGCACCCGCCACCCCCTGAGTGACTGAGCGACATTCGCTCTCTGGTAAAGACTGAGACCCTTTCGCACCAGCCAGTGGAAAACATGGTGGCGCAAGGCGCACAACAGCTCCATCATTTAGCGTATACGTGAGTAGCGTTGTTGCCGACAAGTGAAGTTCAATAACGCCGTGATCAAGGTGAATCAGCATGGTATTCACCGCATTGTAATCATATCGGTGATGACGGGCAATTGTCCTCGTGAGTTGCATAGGCGATGCTCCCAACAGCCTCCTTGCGTGTGCCACTGCAGGCTACCCCACACGCGGGTAGCAACATCAACAGCGCCAGGCGTAGGCTATCTTTCACTCTCTAACTCAGGCTGAGCGCCCCTTTATTGAACTCCGCGTCGCCAACAATTGTTGCATTCAAGCCCATGGTATTTACCACGGTGAGCAGCACATCGTTGATGTTTCTGTTCATGGCATCCACGCGCCTGCCGGTGCGGAAACCCCCGTCGCCTTACCAAAGATGGATGAGAGCGCTGGGGTGAGGGCGTGCCCGCCGTTCCCCATCTCGGAAGCCAGATAGACAATTGAATTGTCGAGCATATTGCCATTCCCCTCGGGAGTGCTCTTCAGCTTATTGATGAAGACGGCCATTTGCTCGAAAATCCAGGTCTGCGCCTTGATGTACTCGCCACCGTTGGAGCTGTGCTCCATTCCGTGGTGATCACCGGAGCAGCCAAGGAACCCGAAGCGCGGGATATGGTCGCCAGATGAAAGCCACTGCAGGGCAATGATGCGAGAAAGATCGCAGTTAACCGCTTGATAGGCGATTTCGTTGAACGCTGGGCTCACCGTCTCCACGGTGCCATTGTTGCCGCCGTTACCCGCAGGCAGCGCACAGCCAGCACTCGGATTCGCCGGAGGCCCGCCACCGACAACACCACCGCCGCCACCCACCATGCCTGGACTCGCCGTTTGCAGCTTAGCCTCGAGTTCACGTAACGCCGTGAGGTGAGCGTCCAGCTTCGTTTGCCGACTGATTGTTAGGTGGCCCCAGGGGATTGCTCCCCCAGGGCTCCCACAGATCCGGACGTGCGGAACTCCCGCATCCGGCTCCTCAAGTCGTGGATTCGCTACGTGGTCTTGTACACTGAGTGAACAACGCGCGGCGCTGGAAGACGAAACACCTTCAAGATCACTTTCATGCGATCCCAAGCCATTCCGCGATTCGAACGCCGCGCCAGCCAGTAATGCCAGCGGCGTCGCACCTGCAGGGCAAAGCGATTGAGCGCCGGGGAATTCCCGGTGATTCCGTAGTAGGAATAGTGCCCTTGCAGCTTCGCCTTCAGTGCTTGTTGCTGTTGCTTCATCGGTTCATGTCGGTTGCGTTTGCACCAGATGGATATCCGGCGAAGCGCCTTGCTGAGACTGGACTTGCTCGTCTTTTGCTTAACCACCCAGGTCTTCTTCCGGGACAAGCCCCAGTAAAAGGTGAAGCCCAACAGATCGAAGCTTCGCTCACGCTCGCCCTCAGAGCCTTTCGGTCCCTGCGACGGTGGCGGGCGAAATCGCATCAGCTTGGTCTTCTCTGGATGCAGGCGCAGACCGTACTTGGCGAATCGCTTCTCCAGCACTGCCTGAGCCCGACGCGCATCTCGTTCGCTCTTGAACACCATGACGAAGTCGTCGGCGAAACGCGTCAAGTGCGCTACGCCTTCCAATCGCGGCTTCACGGTGTGCTCAAACCATAGGTCAAGCACCTCGTGAAGAAAGATGTTCGAGAGTATCGGAGATATCACTCCACCTTGTGGCACTCCGGTTTCAGGGTGGTAGAGGCACCCTTCTTCCATCACGCCAGCGTTCAGCCACTTACCGATGAGGCGCAGCAACACGCCATCACGTATCCTTAGGCTCAGCACCTCACGAAGCTGTTTGCGCTCTACCGACCCGAAGAAATCTTCGATGTCGGCTTCAAGCACCCAGCAATCACCGAGGTCCATCGTTTGTTTCCAGACTGCCTGTAGCGCGTGGTGTGCCGAGCGTCCTGGTCGGAAGCCATAGGAGCAGTCCAAGAAGTCCTGCTCGTAGACCGCCGACAACACCATCGCCACCGCTCTCTGAAGCACCTTGTCTTCAAAGCTCGGGATACCCAATGGGCGGGTTTTCTTCCCGTCACCCTTGGGTATGTGCACCCGGCGTACCGGTGGTGCGCGGTAGCTGTCGCCTGACTTTGCCCGATTCAGCAGCGACTGAAGGTTTTCCTCCAGGTTCGCTGCGTAATCGGTCGCTGTCTGGCCGTCGACACCCACCGCGCCCGTTTTCCGGGTCAGCCGATACGCTTCATGTAGCCAGTTCACATCGATGTGATGAGCAAGCGGGGTCAGCCCCGCCTGCGGCATCTGCTTTGCCAATTTCGCTATTCGTTCGAGTTTCGTTGAGACGTTGTTGGTGTTCGTTGTCACCATCATCTTTCCTCCGGACGATTCCACAACTTGGCATCTCCTTCCCTCGGCCGGGTCGCCTAAGCGCGACTATCCCGGCGGTCATCAGTACTATGAGATGCTCCGACTTCCGAAAGCCCATCCCGCTTCGCTCAGCTCGTCACCTCGCGCCGCCGTACCACCGCTCTCGCGCTGGAGACTTTCGGATCTCCCAGGTTCCTGGGGGACCTCTTGTGCTCGTGCCCTGCTCTCAGACTCCGGTGAGACCTCAGTGCCTAACCTGGTGAGGACGACCCAAACGCGGGGAGTTGCTGTTTGCCGGCGGCTTTCGCCTCTTGCCGGTGCCTCAGTCCTCGCTCAAATCGCGGTCTAAACGCCTCGCGGCACGTCGGTGCTGCCTTCCACGGTGCCAACGGTGTCGGCTCTCACGTCACTATTCGGTTTCGGAGCTCAATCGCACGGCCCGTTCACTCGCTGTCTACGCTTCGCAGCTTTCCTTCCCGCTTTGCGGTCGTACGGCCACGCAAGACTCGCTTCCGGCTGGGGGCTACCCTTTGCCGCACAAGCATTCCAGCTCGTTAGGTCCCTCGTGAAGTTTCCACGTTCTACATCGTTTCCTCCTCACCCAAGCTTTGCCTGGCGCACTTGCACTTCGAATGTCTTATGCTCTGCCTTTTCGGCTCCCTCGCGTGCTTCGCTCGGGACCGCGCCTTCAGCCTGCGTTGATTGCTGCAAAGATTTCCGAATGGCCGGATCCAACGCAAACGGGATCAACTGTTCTGAACGCATCCGCGCATCCGAACGCAGATACCACTCAACCACCTGCGTATCCGACGAGAGCCCCTGCCCCACGGCGCGTGCTTCCGCGCGGTTGTAGACGCTCGTTGCGAGCGACAAGAGAAACACGAGCGCACCTAACGCCAGCCCTAAAACCCCGTACCAAAAGCGAGAAAGCAACATGTGGACTCAATACTCAGGAAGACAAGTGATAAGGCTTCAGATTATTTGGCAGAAACCAGCGTGATTGGGGCTCTCGACAGATCGAGGTCTCGCGCCTGGACCGTGATGGGGCGCGCTTCGCCTATTTTTTTGCCGCAGAAATATGCCTGGATGGTGTAATTGCCGGGCTCGGCAACTGTCAGCGCGAACTCCCCCTTGGAGGACGGGAAGACGAGCGCCGCCACATTAGGTTCTCCGACCACCCAAGTGCGAAGGCTGGGTGCCAATTCATCGCGAATCTCGAAAACGCCCGGCCCCGGCACTGACCATTGGCGCACTGACCCTTTGGCAGTGTCTGACAGCGAGAAGTTCGGCACGTTGATTCCGTACAGACGGTGTGCGAACGGGTCCTTGTTTTGGAAATCAAGGCGAGTACCTGGTGGGACCACGACCGTTACTGGCGCGGTACGCCCGCCGCCCACCGTGATCCCCATCGCACGCATCGGCCCTTGCTTGCCCTCAGCGATGAGCGCCACGCACACCTCGCGCGGAAGATACGGAAAGAGCTTTCGAAAGCGAGCCTGGACCGTGGGCACCGGTTCACGAAACGAGAAACCGTGATTCGCGGGGTCTCGCCCTTCCTCCCACACTGGATTCAGGAGTTCTTCACCCCTCACCAGCTGTCCCTTGATGCGCGCGGCCTGGGCAAACGGCGCCCACGCTAGCACTCCGCTCGCAGCGACCCATCCCGCGAGCCTTCGACGTGAAACTCCGGAGACAATATCGGGGGCGCTTTCTCCGGAATCTGACCTTTGAAATAGAGGCATTGCGGCGAACCCTAATCGACTGGGCGCCTCAGTAAAAGAGCGGAAAGGGCTGCCCAGGGCCGGCACACAATCTGGCAGATCCGAGTTATTGCTTTTGTGTGTTTTTGTGCACACTTTGTAGGCCAATCGATGAGCGTCCGCGAGCTCGTCCAGCTTCTTTCGGTTGTGCCTCCACTGCGTGGGCATGCTGGCATGCCGTCTTATTAAACCCGGCTGGTTCTCCGTGTGTCAGCGTCTTGGTCGGGCGGCGGAATCACATCGCTGTTCTCATCTAACGGCCAGATAAGGGATTAATGCCCAACAACATGCTCTTCGCTCAGGCGTTTGCGGACCATCCCAGCATCGCCTGCGCTCAATCTTTTGTCGGCCTGTCCGAGACTCCAAGCGACCAGCTGATCGTTTTCAGCTCGCTTCATTCGTTGGCTTATGAACACGAAGCCCTCCACAGCAATAAACACCCCCAAGGCTGCCTCAAGTGTCGCCTTCGCTTCGTCAGACCGACCGGTTCCCGCCTGAGCTTCAGCCAGGATAACGGCCTTGCGGAACATCAGCCATATAACTTGAGGGTTCGCAAGTTCAGGATCTCTCTTTGGAGCAGGCCTCACCAGCGCTAAATCTTCAGAAACCTGAGCCATGGGGGCAGTATCCCACCTAAGCGCGTCGGCGTACCGCCGGCGTTCAGTCAACTCCATCCAAATCGCTTCTTGCAGTTCCTTCGCGGTAACCCTAAAGCCCTTTGATAGGGACAAGTCGAAAAGCTGCACGCTCCGCTCCTCGTCTTGCAGTGCAACATTGATGCTAACCAGAAACCTGGTCAACGCCAGCTCAGGCTCAACGCCACGAGCAAATGACGCATTCACCTCCTTTTCAAGACTAACTCTGCGCCGAATGAGGATTTCCTTGGCTGGGGCATAACACCGAGAAAGCATGCCGATTCGAAGAACAAGATCATCGGTGCAGGGCTCGTACGTGCGAAGCGCACCAGCGTAGTCCTTGGATTCTTCCATGCGGAGTCCGCGTGCTAACCTATCATCACAGGATAACACCATGACACTCTCTGTGGGGCGAGGCGATGCTGGAGGACTGCGACTGCCCGAGCATGCGCCCATCCCACAAAGTACCAGTAAGTTTAACACATGATATTGCATGCTTGAGTGCATTTGAGTACGACATCTCCCGCGAATTTCGAACAGTTGTTAACTATGCATTCCTCCTCCTGATCCTTCAGCAGCCCGGCGCATTTATCCATCCTACATTTCTTATATCCACCCTTCTGCTTCTCCCTCTCGACGCATGCGTCGAAGCATTTCGGGTCGATTATTGGCCCCGCAACCTGACCGCTCGGGTCCAGAAGGTTAGACGGACTGCCTCCAACATAGGTATACAGATTTGGTTCGATTGCGCCTATTTTCGCCCTCATTCCCAAAGGATCCCTCGACACAAACCTTCCTAACTGCGCATCCTGATACCGTGCTCTGAAGTACGCCAGTCCCGTCTCGCCATCATGATACCTCCCCGTAAATCCAACCTGATTCGCCACAGCGCTTACAGCTAACGTTGCACCAGCTGGGGACACTACCCGTCGCTTACCGTAAGGCGTGTAGCCGTACCGCTCTGACAGCTGTCCAGATTGGTTGGAGAGGGCCATGACAGAATAAATCCGGCTCTGATGGTAATACAGCGTGCCGGCCGGCGTTAGCCGGGCCAGTGGCTCATCGATGTACGTGCCGTAAACGTAGCGGCGTTTGAGGGTGCCGTTTTCGTACTCACCGATCACCTGGTCCCCATCGTGAACGAAGCGGGTGGTGATGCCCCCGGTCGTTTTGCTCAGGCGCCTTCCGAGTGCGTCATATTGGTACGAGCCACCCGCCAAACCGGGAGCCGATCCGCCACTCGCGAGCTGGTTCTCCACGTCCCAAGCGAGCGTCTGGCCTGCACTGGTGAGCACCAGGTTGCCCTTTGCGTCGTAAGTTAACGCAACGGTCGGGTTGCCAGTTTTTGTGAGGCTGGTGATTTCGTGCACCGGTGAGTGCGTGCGCGTCTCTGCTATCGCGTCGCTGGTGGTGCTCTGCCAATCGCCCACCAATGATAGGCCCCACGTCTGTGTCTGCGTCGGTGTCGCCGAAGGGCCGCGCTTCCAATTCACGAGGCGATCCTCGAAGTCATAGCCGTAGCTCAACGCTTCGGCGGGTAGGAGCGTATTCGTTTCTTGGGTAGCGCGCTTGTTGGCGTCGTATTGATAACCGAGCACATTGATGCCGGGCGTCGAGATACTGGACACCTGGTTGTCGGCTCGATAAGTGCGGTCTTCGGTGAGGACATTTCCGAAAATCGTCCGCGTTAGGCGGAGCCCGGCGTCATAGGTTCTTGACGCGATTAGAGTGGAGTCGGCGTTCACCGACGATAGCTGGTTACGCTCGGTGTAGCCTCGGTTGACGACGGAGGCGTCGGGATAGGTGACTTGCGTTTTCCGATTGGCGGCATCGTACGCGTAACTCACAACGTAATTTGTGCTGCCGATACGTTGTGTTTCGGAGAGCAGCCGATTGCCATTGTCATACGTGCGCGTCACCAGCGTGCTGTAGCGGTTACTCGTTGCGTTTGTGAGCCGGGAGGCAGCGTCGTAGGCATAGACATCGTTCTTGCCATCGGGGTACCGGCGCTCTGTCAGCCGATTGGCAGGGTCGTACACAAAGGTGGAGACTAAGCCTGTTTGATCGGTCCGTGACGTCATGCGGCGACCGGGATCGTAGGCGTAGTTCCGGACGTTGGGCACGCCGGCTTGCTGGGCCGGGAGGCTCTCGCGTGTCAGCAGCCCACGAGTGTCAAACACGTAACTGGTCGCACTATTTTCGGCATCAGTCATGCTTGTGGTGCGATTGTCTCCATCATACGTAAGACGGGTGACGCCTTCAAGCCGATCGCGTTCGGTTAGCTTGCGGTTACGGGCGTCGAAGGTGTAGGTGGTCGCTTGCCCCAAGCCATCCGTCATCGATACTAGGTTATTTTCTGCATCATAGGACCAGCTGTTGGTGTCACCCTGAGTGTCCGTGCACGAGTTCTTTCGGTTTCTCAGATCAAACAGGCAGGAGTGACCAGTTGAATTCGGATCGCTCAAGCTGAGCTCATTGCTGTTGGCGTCGAAAGTCCGGGTGGTTATGCAATTTTTGGCATCTACAACCCTCCTCGGATTCTCGAGCCCGTCGGTGCGCGTGCGCGTGGTGTGGACAAGCGGATCAACGACGCTCTCTTCTAGGAGACCACTCACCAGCACGTCATACTTGCGGGTCGTGGCGTTCCCATTACCGTCAAGCGTGCGCACCGAACGTGCGGCGCCATCTTTCAACTCGAACGTCTTGTGCCCTAAGGCGTCGGTCCTTTGCACACCCGCACCTGCCGCATTCGGCCCGAGTGCAAGACCGCTAACGCGGCTGGCGACGGCATCGATGCCCACGCCATCTGCCAGGTTATCATCATACGTGAACGTCGTTGTTTCGTTGGCACCGTTGGTGCGCGTGAGTAGGCGATTGAGTCCGTCGTACGTCATACGCGTCAGGTTGCCATTCGGATCGGTGACGACCAGAACATTCCCGAAAGAATCATAGGCTGTGAGCGTGACGGCGTTGGATGGATCGGTGACACTGGTGCGTCGATCACAGCAGCCGGAGTACCCGTAGCGCGTTACGTGGCCGCGAAAGTCGGTCTCGGTAGCGAGCTTCTGCGAGGGAGTGTACGTCAGAGTCTTCGTGGCCGCGGAGCTCGAACCCGAACCTTCCGTGACGGATTGCAGGAGGTTCCGGCCGGTATACGTGAAAACCGACTCAAAAGTCCCCGATTCGACGAAGGCCCGCGGCCGTCGCTCGCGCGTGCGGTTGCCGTCTTTATCATAGCTGTACTCAGTGCGCGCGGCGAGCGCAGTGCCGAGTGCGACGACCTGCGCTGTGAGCCTGCGTTGCGCGTCGTACTCCATGCCTTTGACCGTGCTGCGACCATCCGCGCGGCTCACCACATCACCATCGGGATTGAAACCTGTATCCTCAATGACGTAGCTCGGGTTGGGCGTGGTGACGCGAGCAAGCGTCGACAGATCCGCGTTCCGAGCCACGGACGCGGGCACGGCCTCGCGTACGGTACGCGTTACGCGATCGTTGACGTCATAGCCGTACAATTTTGCGCGACCGTACGGATCTTCTTCAAACACCGGAAAACTGTTCGCGTTAAACTTCGTGGTGGTCGTGAGGGCGACCCCGGTATTGGGGTGCACCGTCTCGCTCACGCGCCGCTGACGCTTGTCATAGGCGTACTCCATAGCGTTGCCTCGATCGACGCAGCGCTCCGGAAACTTCGTGCCTGTGAGAAACGTGCACGTGGAAACCACGGCTTCAGGGCGCCCGTAGGCGCGAGTGGTGCTGATTCGTCGGTCACTCGCGTCATAGCCGTAGCGAGTCGCATGGCCATTTCGGTCTGTTTCTTGAATCAGCAAGTTGGCGTCCACACCGCTACCGTAGGTCTTGGATTCCGTGGACCCGTCGCCAAAGGTTGTGGACACGAGGCGATTGCGTGAATCAAACGTGTGACTCAGCACCTGCCCTGAAGGCCCTGTGCTTTGAGTGAGTCGCCCTGCTGCATCCCATACGTAGCTCGAGGTGGGCCGTGCAGCGGCGGCCACATCTGCAGACTCGATCTTCTGAAGCAAGAACCCGCGGCTATCATACACGTAGCTCATGGCGTGCAAATCTGGTGTGGCCGCTAGGTAGTTGGGATCTAGCGCGCGCGTTACTTGCCCGCGAGAATTGTATTCGAAGCGCCAAGTAGACGCGGCCGAGGTACCTGCACCGCGTGTTTCCGTGAGCAAATTCCCTTTGGAATCGTAAGTAAAGTCCGTAATTCGCCCCGTACGGCTTGTCTTCCTTAAAGGCTCAGCGAACACATTGTATGTAGTGGTCTCCGACGTGCCGTCGGGATAGGTGGTCTTCGAGATTTCACCCGAATCCAAATCATACTCCAGCTGCGTTTGGCGCCCGAGACCATCAATGCGAGTCCCCGACTTCAAATAAGCTGTGAGCAGCCCTTTCTTCTTAGGCTCATAGGTAAAGGTCGCTGGGTCCCCGCCCAGCGTCCAATTGGTGGCGAACTCTTCACTCACAAAATCATCGCCGGATTGCTGAACACGCGCGAACCCCTTGTGCGCCATGTACGCGTACGACACTTCATCTGGATTGGCTGCATCCTCCTGATTCATGTACATCAATTCGCCATTGCCGTTGAAGGCGCGGCGAATCAGATAGGGCACCTGGGGAACCATTTGGCCGCTAGCGTCAATATACTGATCCTGGCTGAAATAGAGCGTCTTTCGGCGGTGCGTGGGCTCAGCGCCCGCGTCATCGTAGCGCACCGCGTGCTGTTGCAAGCCTTCGTCGTCCCCGTGCTCGAAGGTGGACAGCGTGCCGTCCGGATAGATCACCCGCGCGAGGGGCAAGATATTCTGGACGCCGTATTCGTAATGCACCGCTTGGCCGTTCGGCAAGTCAACGCGCGAAACGACCCACGAGCCCCACTCGCCCTGAAGAACGTAGCTGAAAGTCATCGAACGAGCATAAGCGTCCGTGACTCGATCCATCTGCCAAAGCTTATCCCTATCGTTGCCGAGCTGCGGATCCGTAGCGAAGACCCCGAACTTGTAACTGATAACAATGGCGTTGCCGTTGCGCTCCTCTTCACGAACAACGCGCCCCATGAGCTGATAGTCATTGCTGGCACGCGTGCGAATGATCTCAAAAAACCACTTACTCCCGTTCGGAAGCAGCGCGATAGCTTCGCCACCCTCCTCCAAATCAGCTGTAGACTCCCCCTCAGCGCCTAAAAAAGAGAGTGACTTGAAGGACCCTTGAAACAACGGTGTGACATGACGACAACAACCGGAAGTCGCGCGTGTGAGTTTGTTCGTTTCTGCGAGCCCACGGGATACCCACCCGTGATCCAGCGGCATCAGGTAGTAAGCATGCTTACTATCTTCCAACGAACGAAAAGGGCAGCTCCTCTGGCGCTCCCGCGACGCGGCCTCGCCACCGTCTCAGCGGAATGGATTCTGCGTGGTCCCACTGGAAGCGGCTCTCGCTTTGCCAGGCGCTGCAGGCGTGCGCACTCGATGGGTCGGAGCTTTAGCAGCGGGGACAACCGGCTTCAGCTCAGGCGCTGCAGGTGCGTCGGTTGGCTGGGGCGGTGGGACACGGAGCTCGCGGGCCCGCTCATCGACGACAGGAGGCGCATCCTGAACAGCTCTGCCCTGGCCCTCGCCTCGGGGCTCCACCCCACGAGGCTCGTTGCGCTTGGCAAACAACAGCGCTGCGATGATCCCCAGGAGAGCAATGATCGCGCCTCAGGCGACCAAGAGTGGCGCTGAGGAACCGCGGGAGACAATCGTCACCTGCGACGGTGCCGTTCCGGTATTGGTCGTCACGCTCGATTGGCCGTCGACGCCTGACGGACCAATGAATTGCGAGCCTGACACCGCCGCGGGCCAACGCTCGGCATCCGCTCCAGCTTCTCCACGCGCGAGCCACGCGCGCACAGCATCTCTCTGCTGAGCTATCTCGTTGCCAATGACATCGCTCACGTAAGCCGCGAGATCCCTCGCCCGACCCACGCCAGTTCCGGACGCGGCTGCAAGCTCAAGCGCCGAAGCGAACTCCGCGCAGCTGGAAAATCGCTTGTCTGGATCGCGCTCGAGAGCCTTTGCAACAACGGCGCTCACACGCTCCCCCGCTGCGGGGCACATTTCCATGAGCGGTGGGATGGTGTCGGAAATCAATCGCGACAGCGTCGCGGCATCGTTCTCTGCCTTGAACAAACGTTTGGCTGAGAGAACCTCCCAGATCACAACCCCCGACGAAAATACATCCGCTCGGCGGTCAATCTCCTCTGCCCCCATCGCCTGCTCAGGCGCCATGTACGCGATCTTGCCCTTCAGCTGCCCCACGCGTGTTTCGCTCAGGCGGGACGCGGCACGAGCCACACCAAAGTCTGTGATTCGGGCGATGCCATCGCTGCCAACCAGGACGTTTTGAGGTGAAACATCGCGATGAACCAGATGCGTGGGCAGGCCCTTCTCATCTCGCAGCTCGTGCGCCGCATGCAGGCCCGCCAGCATATCAATCACGATTCTGAGGCCGATCGGAACCGGTAGGCGATCTTTTTGGGATGCTGCTCGCGCTAGCAATCGAGCGAGCGTGTCCCCCTCGATGTATTCCATCACCAGGTAGTACCCGAGGTCGCTTGCCCCAACTTCAAGGATCGGAACAACATTCGGGTGATGAATCCCCGCCGCCAGGCGAGCCTCATCCAAGAACATCTGGACGAATTCATTCTCCGCCGCGAGATGCGGATGCAAACGCTTG
>Ga0163149_10005734_pt1 | contig 13004 bp, 11 predicted proteins | sample OliLakLV19MP5G1_FD_148604 | JGI IMG/M metagenome (GOLD analysis project Ga0163149, IMG submission 148604) | Freshwater microbial mat bacterial communities from Lake Vanda, McMurdo Dry Valleys, Antarctica - Oligotrophic Lake LV.19.MP5.G1 | ecosystem: Environmental > Aquatic > Freshwater > Lake >...
GAGAATCGCCTGATGACGTTGATTTCTGATGTGGTCAGTCTAGAATGGCTTTAAGATAAGCCTGCTGTCTTCCTAATTTTGTATGACTTAGGCAATGAAAGGCATTCCAAAACAGCCTTATCTTAGTGCCATTCAGGACTGACCCCGTTTCGACGTTTACTGACAGAGTAGCGTTACGGCGCTGGCTCGAAATCCTTCGTGCTCTTCATGATCTTTATGGTGAATATTTGCTGCCTTCGCGTTCCTCGCTGCGGAAGATCTCCAGCTCCCGCTTAAGGGGCGCCCAATAAATGCGGTCTTTTTCCTGTTCGGCCCGAACCTCGGCATCCAGCGCCTCGCGCAAGGCGGGCAAATCGGCGGCATTCGCCAGGGAGAGGAGCGGACGTGCCGCTCTTAGTCGCGCCGCCTCGGCAGGAAACCGGGTGGTCAGTTCATTCAGCAGTTCAGGTGAGCGGGCCTCTGTCAGCCAAAAGCTTGTCCATTCGGCGGTTGGTGATTGGGCATTCTCCCGGTGATGGATTGCGACAAGGGCTTCGATGACCGGCCAATCCTTGCTGCGCTGGGTTTTCTTGGCCCTCACGAGATCGGGAACGCTCAGAAGATGGAACTCAGTGCCGAAGTCGTCTGCCAAAACTGTTCGACGCTCCCACAGGCTCTCGAAATCCGGCAGATCACGGAGTTTGGTCATGATATAAACCCGAAGCCCGTCCACCCCGGGGGCCCGGCAGCGGAAATGCACCCCATGTCCGCGTGCCAGCACCGAAGGGTCAAAGGGAGGAACAGCAATGCGCCTGGCATCGAGCTTTTCGAGCGCCGACAGAATCCGGGTGAAGTTGTCCTCTTCTGCATGGATCAGGAAATCGACATCCTTGCTAACTTGCGCCGCGCCGTAAAATACGCAGGCCTGCCCGCCCATGAGCAAGGCTCGGGTTCCACTCGCTTGGATCGTAGAAAGGACTTGTCGGATCGGGGTCGGGATCAAGGCTGCCTCCCATGGCTAAATATTGCGCAAAAATTTTTTCACTCTCCCGGAAGCGCTCCAACGGCGTGAGCTTCGCCCACTCCTGCCACTCCTCCGGCCAGTCTTCGAATTTCATGCTTAATGCGACCTTACACCCGCCGCCAGGACTGTCGAGCATGGACTGTCTTCCGCGAAGGACAGGAAATCACGCATGCGCACTACCAACGAAAAAGAAGTGGCGGCGAGGCCGCGTTGATAATCATCGAAGGGCGATTGGGACGGCACCCATCCGTAGCGGTAATCAACATTTAACGCAGCGCCAGGTCGATTCTACGGGAAGGACGTGTATTATCAGGTAGGGTAACAGTTTAGACCGATAGTTTCGGCTCTGGCTGGCTGGCGAAAATAACGTCTTGGGCGTGATTGGGAGAGGAACGGAAGAGCGCGCGGAACATGTCGATGACTTTTGCTCCCTGGAGGGCGGCGGTTTGTGGAGCCATTGGGTCCGCATCTCAACATTCAACATTTATAAATCAGTTGAGAGCGTCTCATCATGAGCATTAACGCGACCTTTGGGGATTGATCGGACTGGAGCGTTTCGCCTGGTTCTCACACGAGGCCTAAAGTTGCGGGAAATCTAATCAGGGGCAGCAAGATATTGAAATGCTTTGAAACAAGGCTTGAAACCATTTGGAGCTTGAAAGGAAGGTGGGATGACCCCGCTAAATGTTGAATGTTGAGACGTGAACCTAAATGCACCGAGCTGTCTTGATAGCTCACGCTGGCCCGGGTGCCGTCCACATCGTAGGTGAAAGGGGTGACGAGGGGATGGAACTGGTTTTAAAGGAGCGCAGACGTACGAATCCGCCTCAGGCGGAGGAGTGCGGCGCAGGCTTGTCAGCCATAGCCTTGGCTAAGGTGGATGGATCTTATATTGTTAGAGATGTGTTAATTGTTAAAGACTGACCCCGATGGGGATGTGTTAATTGTTAAAGACTGACCCCGATGGGGACCCCGATGGGGAACAGGAGTCGCTGTTGCAACAGGCAGTGCGGGCGGACTTGATGACGGATTGGAAATTCCGGTAGTCGGCGTAACCGAGAACCTTGGCGAAGTCGCGACTACACCAGAATTCGTTGCCTGCCGGATTCGTCCGGCGGATGGATTTAAACGGTGTGATTTCTTTGCTCATAAATCGATTCGCCGGTTAAACTTTGCCCCCTGTTTGACGAGGAAGAAGCAGACAGGAATGTCTGTTCCACACTGGTGAGGTGAACCACTGGATTCACCACGGGAGCAAGGTTAAAGGATGAAGGATGAAAAAAGAGCGAAAAAGTTGCCCCACTTTATCATTCATCATTCACACTTTTCTCAATGTCCCCCCGTCGCCGCCCCGGGGAAACCGTTCATCTCCGCTTCCGTGTATTCTTGGCCGTCCTTGGCGTCCTTCACCACGTCGGTGAATGCCACCACCGCCTTGGAGGGGCTGCCCATCGCGTTGAAAGAGGCATCCACCGCCAGCTTGTAGCGATGGGTCTTGTTGCCGATGTGCCACTGCCACGCGGGGCCGTCTTCGGCGCATACACTACAACTTGGGGACGAAATAGTTGAATCTGCTTCGAGCCGATTCTGACGTCGGCTCCTTTTCCGAAAAATCTTTAAACCATCGCCGGTTTTCCTCATTGTGTACCACCAAAGCTCGATCGCTATCAATCAAGAGCCTATTTAACCAGTCATTCCGAATGTCAAGGCGCATTCCAGCCGACAATAAGTCCCTGGAATATACCTCATCTTCGTATCCTTCTTGCCATTCCTCGATACGAGCAACGCAGCGGCCATCTAGCATTATTTCGAAACCGTTGATTGAAAGACTGTATTGATTCAACCAAAGCGGATGAAGAAACGCGATAGATCTAAAACCAAGAAAGGCCTTGCCGTTATCATGCGAACTAACCAGCGGCAAAAAATCCCCAGCAACATCTTCTGGTGACTTTGATTCCTGAACCAGTCGCTTCCGTGCCTCTGAGAGCGTAAGGTGTTCTTTCGGATGAAATAAAGGTATCGCACTAGACCAGAGTTTCACATTAGGCAGCACACCCGGTTGATTAGCAAGCGCAGGTGCAACTAGAAGCGAGCGGACCCGGACATTAGAGATGAACAAGGGGTGCGAACCATCGGTCTGAGACTGTAGTCGCTCTTCAAACACTGTTGTCCATCCGTCAGCGGGCAGGACTTCCACGGTTGGAGTCGCAACGGTCTGAATTGCAGCGACCCATTCTGCCCCATCTGTTACGTCCAGAGCGTAAATATCACGTGGTTTCACGCCGGGAAGTGTTTCAATGAAAGCAGGATCACTCGTCCGAAGGACATTTCCTACGACAACGAGGAGCTTCGCACTATAGCGTCCATTCTCCAAAGTCTCGTGGATGAACTTTTGCAGCAACTCGGAGACTAGAGTGTGAAACTGCGGAACAATCCAAACAGCGCGGTTATCACGAGCGTTGTTATGCCAATCGGATTTTAGTCGCTCTGTTTCCACAGCTTCTGTCCAGTTTTGACTCCGGAGCGCTCGTTCAATGTAGGAATAAGCGACACCCACCTGAAGTCCCAGTAATTCGCAAACAGCTTGGATCCTGTGGGGCAGATCAAAAAGCGCCCACCGCCGCAGAAAGCGCAAGAAATCAGCCGAAGGCGCCGAATCAAGGAATCGGCGGCTCGGGTAGGAAATAATCGGGGTATAGGCGCGTTCTGCTTCATCCGCCGCCGACATCACGGCAGGATCGAGTGCTTGAGTATCTGCCACGGTGCGGATAACTCTGATTAACGAAAGCCGCAGGCGAAAATTGGTTTCCTTCAGGAGCGGGAGCAGTCGCTCCAAGTTCGGAGCTAGCGTGTGCGGGCAGAGCGACGCCAAAGCATCAAGCAAGGATTCTAGGCGTTCACGGAGCAGCGGCTCCGCATTCACTGTGCGTTGAGTGGTAACGCGGCATACTAGTTCTGGACGGCTCCTTGCCAGATGCGCAAGAGCGCGCACAATTCGAGTTCCCTGCTCAATCTCTGGCTCGCCAACTAGATCAAGTAGGAAATGGGTAATTTCATCGCCTTCATCCAAAGCCCCCACCTGATATTCTCTTAGCCATGCATATTGCTCATCATTCGGCAGATGTGCAAAGAGCTCTTCACAATGCGAAAGATAGTCCTCAAAGACGTGACGCAAAGCCTCCACATCTTTGGTTACGGAAAAGAATCTGGCTACCATGCGCGGCAGATCAAAACAACCGTAGTCTGAAAGAAAGGATGCTTCGCAGCGCTCAACAAAAAACCTTGACACACCTGCTTGGTCCCGCGCACAGAGCTCTGTCAATATGTTCCGCCAACTGTCGGATCCTGAAAGGTATTTGGTAGTGTCCTGATACGCTCGTAGCAGGCATTCAAAACCAGCTTCGGCTTCGCCGAAGTCGAAGAGCCTGTGGGCAATGCCTTGCAGTGATTCAGCACTCACTGAATCACCTGATTCCCGAGCCACGTCCCATAAACGCCGTGCAGACTCGGCAGAGCTGATTTTTGTGGTGAGTGCCACTAGCGCAGTGTTAATTAGGCCTGGTTCACGAAGATACGAACTTCCTGAACGCAATTGCTCAATCGTCTGGCAAAATGAATCCAATGAGGCCGACAATTTGATTGCGACTTGATCACGCGGTGTCGGCGACCCATCCAAATTGAACACCTTTTGAAACGCGGATTGTGGTGAGGAGTATGGATCGCAAACGTGAGGCCGATTACACTTTTCGCTTGCGGCTACTTCGTTCCAAACATCGTCAGGCCACCAAGCCGGATCCAAGTTGGTTCGAATGAAAGCAACGTATCGCTCCTTCCATGCACTATGTGCCGATACGTCCGACTGCTGACCTAAATCCCGCAGTGCCTGGACGGAGCGCGCCACCTGTTTGCTGTGACGGCCGCACTCATGAAAGTGCGGCGTGAACGCGTCCTTCAGCGCCCATAGCACCTCGGCGTCGCAGTTCTTGCTCGCTACGCAATACTGCTCAAGGCAGTCGAGCATTTGCCACCTTCCTGGATTGTTGCGAAAATAGCGTATAAGCGCAAATGAGGCCTCGCGGTTTGATTTCAAAACTACAGCAAAGACTGATTGCTTGAAGTGCTTTGTTCCGGCGTTGTCGGTTGCGTAGGGCATCCACTCGACCAATTCAAGAATTGCAGCCGCGCGTCTTAGCGCGTGCTCAGGTTCGTGCTCGTTTAGCAATTCCAACACGTCGACCAAGTAGTCGAGCGTGACGTCTTTACGGTATCCATACGCCAAGGAACAACACGCACCCTTAGCCCGCCATTTTTCAGCCTCGGTGCGCCACCCACACTTAGCAGCAACAGCCGCGAGCCAAAGAAAATGCTCAGACCGAGATCCCGATTTGAGGGCTTTTGCCTCTGTGTAGGTTTTGGCGCATGACTGCAGAATAGGCAACATTCGAGAACGCATTTCAGGAACCGCGCAGAGGCGTTCCCAGATGCGCAGTTCAAAGATATAGTCTTCGGTTGTCTCATTATAACCCCAATGTGATGTCCACATCTTGCAATTGCGTAAGCTGAGGAGCCGGTCCCGCCAAAGATCGAGTTTTTCCGTGTGACTAGCTGCAACATGAAAGGTCAAACGGAAAAGAGCTTCGGGCAACATCGGCCTACAGGCACGAAGCACATCCATCTCATCTGACTGGTCTTCTTTGCCAGCTTCTTCAAGTTCATCGAGGGCAGCGCTAGCCAGCAAATAAAAATCGTTCTTTGATGTCGATGATTGATCTGTTTTCTGCCCAAGAAAGATTCCACACTTTAGCAAAAACCGGAGAAATCCAGAATACATCGTCTTTGCATTTCCGATGTGTGCCGATACATTTGCGAGCGCAACAGGGTCGTTTTCATAGCCCAACACAATCGCAGACCACTCAAACCTATCGAAATCGCCTTCCATTTGCTCCGACGGTGCGCGGGTGCGAGCTTCACGCGGGGGAAGGATGACAGAACCCGACAACTCACGCACACGAGCAACCGGAAAGCCTGCGATTGAGGCAAAACCAGCAACCTCCAGATTCTCCTGTTTGGGCGTATTGGCTAGATAGTCGACCAACTCTTCGGCAAGTTCATGTCGCGTGCGGTGTTGAGCAACAAGCCGTAGCAGTATGTGCCGCACAAGATGGTTTGGGAAAAGCAGTCTCACCTTCTTGAATCGACACCAATCACCGGTCGGGCCGTAGCAAAAGCGACTTTCAAGAAAGTCTGCCAATGGTGGCGAATATCCTGGAAGAAAAAGGTCGATGCGCTCCATAATTTGACGCCGCGATTCAGAGGCTGCCAACCATCGAAAGACACGTGCGGGATGCTTTGCGTAAATGCCCAAAACACGAGCTGATGGAGGCGCGTCGTGAGTATCCAGATATATTCTGAACAATTGCTCGCCCAATGCCAATCGCCCCGTTTCAGCGCACCAAATCATCACCTGATCGGCAACATGCTTATCGACAAGCCAACGTTGCTCGTGGGAACGGTAACAAAATCCCAAAACGTCATCTACGCGCCCAAGCGCCAACTGGATTTTAGCTAGCAGGCTATAGCTAAACTGGTCGAGGCCCTCTTTTGTGCGAAAATGCAATGACCCTAGTTTTGCGAGAGAAACAAGATCCTGATTGCGAGCAGCAGACTCGGCAGCGATGCAAATCGCGGCCAGTATTTCCGTCGCCGGGCGGCAATGTTGGAGTGCCAAATCGACAAACTTGCGATTTACCTCGGCGAGCACGTAATCGAAGTCACCCGAGTCAAGTGCATAGCGAAAGGTGTGGGTGAACCAGCGCGAGCTTCCATGCTCACCCTTAAGCTTTGCCAGAATGTCCCTTACAACCGACTGTCGCGTTAGTTGGTCTAGTTTATTGTTAACGAAAACTCGGAAGCTGTCGTGAAAGACCGACAAATGCTTCTCTTCTTTGCGGAGAAGATGGGCCACTGCGCGGAGAGCTGAATGTAAATCAACCGTTGGGATCGCCTTTTGAAAGTCTGCTAGCTCATTCTCGTGAACGGGAAATTTCAATATTGTCAGCACAGCGCACAGGTGGCGTCCGTGACTCATTTCTGCTTGGCCAAATGTTGACCATAGGCGCTCGTAGTATTTGCGAATATCACCGTCGCCACCCTCAGGCATTCCCTCCAGCGTAGCTGGATCTCCTTCATTGTCGCAAAGCCACCCGGCGACGTAGCGCAAATATAGTGGAAGCCCCTGACTCCTGACGTGAATGCGCTCAATCCAAGATTCATCAAGGGCCAAGGTATGTTTCTGAACTAAATAAGCCCGGGTTTCATTGAGAGTGAAAAGCGGTATTGGCACATGGCGAGCATCCCGGCCTTCGCTTAACGCCAACGGTTGCCAATTATTCAATTCTTGAGTTCCGACTACAACCACGACCCCGCGTGGAAGGGACACGGGCAATGCTCGCAAAACACTGTCTCGGACCAACTGGTCTCGCTCAGCGTGATCCAAACCATCCAGAAGAATGACAAGCTTCCGATTCTCCGAAACAAGGATTTTACCCAATTCCGCGAGAACTTCTGAGAAGCGGTGTTCGCTGTAATCATGGCGGCGATCTATATCGCCTCGAAATTGCCGGTATAACTCTGATAGCAAATTCACACGCAACGCCTCCGCCTCCAACCGGAGCCTGCTGGCATCCTCGTTTGGACTCACAAAACAGAAATAACGGCAGATAACGAAACGTTTGTCGTTTTCCAGACCATCAAAAAACTTGCTAAGTGACGTTGATTTCCCACTTCCTGGTAAACCGGTAACCACAACGTAGCCTCCATCGGTTGCCTCGATTTGACGCTGTAGCGACTCGCAAAAAGTCGGAACTTGGACAAAATGCACGGCATCCACTGGGAAAACCTGTGGAAGGAGAAAACGCTTCTGTGCCGTCTGGAAAATATTTTCAAGATGCGCGCGTGTAATTGGTTCATGCAGATCGACTGCGTGCTGCTCGACCAATTCCATTAGTTGAAGAAAAACAGCTCGATCCGAAATTCCCAACTTGTGATCAAGCACCTCGCCTTCTAAATACCCACGGAGTTCTTCACGGGAACGTTGCCCAAGATGGAAATGAAAAGTATTAAGAAACGCCTCAAACTCACCGTCTGCACCGGCACCTGAGAAAGCGCACGCGGTTTTCAGTTTGTCTCTGAACACCTTTAGTTCCTTGCGTTGCTTTCCCGAGACAAACTCGGCCGTAAACCTGCCGTCTGCTCCGATAATCTGCTCAAGCTGTGAATCTCGACTTTTATTCGATAGGAGCTCTACGGTAATATTGCGCCCTGGGTGCTCGATTTTAGCCTTCCGCCAGCCCTCTGCATACTTCCCGAAAAAGGTTCGACTCTTTTGGTCGGTAAAATCGTCAGGCACATAAACTGAGAGCGGATCGACTGCATATTTTGCTTGGACTGCTCGGATATTCTGCTCTGTGAAGACAACAATGTCATCAATGGCTTCTGCCTTTTCATATTCGAGATGGGCGCAGAAATCCGCTCCATCCCTGTAAAGCTCAAGCACAATGCGTAGTGCTGAGAGATCTTGGAACTCATCACCCTTCCGCCGTGAGCTGCCCCGTTTGTTACGCAATGGATTACTCATTTACGCTGGGTTATGCGGCCAATGCCAGGCAAGCGAGGTCGGCTTCGATGAGTTTTTGTCGGATGTCGCGTTGCCTTTGCAGGCTCTGAGGTTTGGCCTGCGGCGTTTTCATTGCGCTCCGCGCAAGGCAGTTGCCGGACTGGTCGGAGGACATGCTGACGTTGGCGAGGACGGGAAAAGTGAAACGTGAGAAGGATGAAGGAAGCAGTGGCGGCAGGCTTTCCGGTTGGAGGCCGCGCTGGCAGAGCCTGTGGTGGACGCGGGGGTTGTTTTGCATGGGCTAGCGGGTGGTGACGGCGTCGTAGTCCTTGCTACACTCGTAGCCGTAGGGCGGATTGACGAACTGGAAGTCGAAGCGTTTGTTCGACAACGGGTCGATGGAAAGGGTGCTGGCGAGCATGGGGGAAAGTATGAAGGAGGAGGGATGAATTGTGAAGGAACAATGATGTTGGACGAATGATGTTGGACGAATAATGAAGTAAAAATTGCGTCCGGCAATCCCTGTTCGCCAAGGCTCGATTTCCCGGTTGGCGTAGCGCGACATCACCACGGTCTTCACTGCTCGCTTCGCTCCTTTACCAACTTCGATCATATCGGTGACGTTGACGAAATGATCGTCCACCCGTTAGTCGCTGTTGCAACAGGCAGTGCGGGCGGACTTGATGACGGATTGGAAATTCCGGTAGTCGGCGTAACCGAGAACCTTGGCGAAGTCGCGACTGAACCCGAATTCGTTGCCTGCCGGATTCGTCCGGCGGATGGATTTAAACGGTGTGATTTCTTAATGCCATAAGGGAACTTTATTGAATCGGGTATATGATCAGGCATCAACCATCTTGTTCCCCGGCCGGATATCTTTGTCTGGGCTGACACTCCCGCGCTTGAAGTGGTTGACCTTGGTGGGGAAACCGCTCCTTCGGCCAAAGCCAAAACGGATAGGAAAGGCCGTGAGCCACTAGAAAAAAACGTGAAGACAAGCGATCCGCCCCTTCATTCCATAGCTCGGTTCCATTTTCAGGTTGAGGTAACGCCAGAATTTCAGGCTCAATGCCAAAGGCACGGACACTACTTTGTACGGCATTTTTGTAGGGAAAATCCGTCCAGCCCCCTCCGCCAACGAGGATTTTAAGCTGACAACGCTGGTCCCTGCCAACAAATCTCTACATCCTTACTGCGCCAAAGGGGCATTTTCAACCGTCAATGCTCTATAAGCACAATTACTGAACCTTCAGAAACGGGGGTTCAAAGGCCCAGGCGCGCCCCCCCAAAAAACGGTTGAGTGGATACTACTTTTCTGTTGCTGGGAGAATGTCTCCTATGAACAACGCATCACGTGGCCGCCGAAGAAACCATACAGGGGCGCCACATTCGATCATTTCTTCACCCTTGGGCTTTCTCCTAAGACTGTCAAAATCTTGGATGGAAGCTCCTTGTCCGATCACCATCCTGTTCTGCTGATCTGGTGACTGACACATGTGAATTCACGAAAGCCTTGTAACGCTTGCCCCTCCTTGCAAGAAAAAATTGACGTATATCTACCCGGCATTCATCATGCGGAATGGTCATCATTGCTGACATAAAGCGGTTGTTCTTGTTGTTTGGTTTACTTCTGACTTTTCTCCCCTTATCTCCCACCCAGGGAGGTCTTTTGTCTTTCGCCTGTAAAACCCTCCTAAACCCGACCAAACTTTTCCCTCAAATACTCAAGGGGGCAGGCCAGGTTGCTGACGACCATGTTTATGACCTCGGACGTGGGTTTAATGGAAAAGCCTCTGACAAGTTGCTGATGAAAACGGTGCTTGGCGAGGTGGCAAAACTTCCCCACAAGGCAAGAGTAGGGACCTATTTGCGGGGTTTGGCCGAAGCGGGTGAAATTTCTACAAAAGAGGCTGATGACATATTCTTCCGCCTACAAAATGTGCCTAGATTGGCGGACAGACTCAAGCTGGTCTATGAGTCCGGTGTGCAGTTCAGAGCAGGTTATCTCTGGGAGGTTCGGACAGCCGCGGGCTGGGAGAGGCTTGGGGTCAAAGTTTTGGACATGTCCACGCCGTATCGCTTGGCGCAACCGGTGGCCGGCCAGAGCAAGGGGGACGTTGATCTGCTGATCAAATCGGCGGGGAAGAAGTATTTGGTCGAGTGCAAATCCTATTCCATGGAGACCTTGGGCAAGCTTGGAGGTCGTGAAAAAATTCTCACACAAATCGACAAATATAAGTCCACTGCCTCTGAATTGGGCGCCGAACAGACGGTCATCGTCTGCCTTCAGGGACAAATTGACGATCTGACACTCCGGGCCGTCCGGCAAAAGAAGGCGATTATAGGCTTCTGTGAGAAAGACCCTAAAAACTTCGAGGAATTGGACAAAATGCTAAGACAAATCCTCGTTTAACTTCCATGATCACACGTCAAAAATTCATCAGAACGACAGCCGGTGCAATAGCCGGTTTTGCCACACCGGTGGATGCCTCAGTTTTGTATGAGATAACGAGGCGCCGCTCTTGGTCTTCCCACAAGCTGCTCAGCTATGGGGACTTGTATGAGAACAGCCCGACAATCTCTGGTTCCGAGATTTTCCTTCGGGCAGCCGCCGCCGCCTTGGGAATTTATCTTGCGCCCATAACATTAGGATTGTCGCTAAAACTAGCGGCTGGATCAGCAGCGATTAAGCTTGCGTCGAAATTTGCTGAATTCTGGCAGGAAAAAGAAGCGCGTGAGGCTATCGAGAAGTGGAGGCCGGAAATAGGATGCGCCCCACTTGTGCCGGCACCCCGCATCAAGGATGTTGACGCAGATACAAATGTCGCAATAAAGAAATTGAGCGGGCTAAATCCTCTGCTCCCTCTAAGCAACGCGGACAACCAATCCATCCTTGAGGATGCGAGGCTTCTTCTTGAAAAAAAGCAACTCCCCGCGAATGAAAAAGACAGGGCCAGGCGTTTGGCAATAATGACTTATGTGTTGGTCCACCTGGGACGGCATAACCAGGCGGCACCTTACGCCGACCAGGCAACCAACCTCGCCAGGAAGTCGGGAAATGATTCCTCCGCCTTCATCTCAGGCTTGAGGGCAATCTCCACTGTAATGATCGACCCGGTGCTTCAGGCCGAAAACGCAGTCAATACCCTCCTAACGAACCTGAAACCGGAGGATCACAACCATTTTATGGCCCCGGCCTTCTACTCCTCTGTAGGCCAGAATATTGCGCTTCTCTCCAGATCAAATCATCTCAGGGGTAGCCAGGCATTGGAGCTGCTATTGAATTTTGGTTGTGAACAATTTAAAAGAAACGCCCCGAACGGCCCCGCATTTTTCTGCGCCGCATCCTGCGCATATTTGACCGCTTTGATGGCCACTTCCGCGGACTTGCTCGCTTATGAGGAAATGAAAGACAGCACATTCCTGGAAAATCCCATTTGTATTCCTCGCTTTGACGAAGCTGCATCTTCGATGGAGAGGTTGTTGATCGGGGCCAAATTCATGGCCGCGAGGGCTGCAGAGCTTAGTGGAGGGCCGGAAAACGATTTGGGAAGGATTATTCATTCCAGCATTGGTGGTTATTCGCAGATTTTACTGAGATTCCAAACACATGTTTGGTCGGTCGCAAAAAGAATCAATGGTTTGCGGATTCGTGATTCCGCCCTTGCAAAATCGGTCGAACCCGAGGTCATCGATTCATTGAAAGCAAGAGCCCAAAAGACCCCGAATGGGATGATCCCCGCTATCACAAGCGCTCGTGTCAGTAACATTGAGTCCAGCCAGGGGTTCCTGCTTATTGATGTCGGGGAGTATCACAGGGTTGGGATTGGCAGGGAGTGTGTCGTTTTTAGGGGAAGCAAAAGAATAGGTGAACTGAGGGTGACCAGAGTAACGCCATGCTTTTCCATTTGCGATGCAATCGGACGTTCAGGTATAGCGAACTTCAGAGTTGGAGACGAGGCCCTGCTAAAGTGATGTCCAACCCCGCAGCTAATACGAGAGGTGCAACGCGGTTCATGATCGAGAAATCAAGAAAGTAGCAGGCGATACTCAATTAAGCATTAGAGAGCGCAGCCCAAGTCGTACACCCAATTTCAGGATGGGACACCCAAGCCGCTGCACCCGCAGCTGATTTGCCTGTCGGCAGCCGGAACGGCTCCCAGACTGCCCGCACCGCCTCTGGCTCCTCTTCCCAATTTTTCAACGTCAGCGGAGGAGCCATTGGGTCCGCATCCCAACATTCAACATTTGTAAATCAGTTGTGAGTATCTAAACAAGAGCAGCTGCACGACCTTTGGGGATTGATCGGGCTGGAGCGTTTTGATTAGCTCTCCATTGAAGCCTAAAGTTGCGGGAAATCTAAACAGGGGCAGCAAGATATTGAAA
>Ga0163149_10005737_pt1 | contig 13000 bp, 8 predicted proteins | sample OliLakLV19MP5G1_FD_148604 | JGI IMG/M metagenome (GOLD analysis project Ga0163149, IMG submission 148604) | Freshwater microbial mat bacterial communities from Lake Vanda, McMurdo Dry Valleys, Antarctica - Oligotrophic Lake LV.19.MP5.G1 | ecosystem: Environmental > Aquatic > Freshwater > Lake >...
ATAATTGAAGGGCCGACCAAAAAAGCATTGTTCATTCCTGATATTGATAAGTGGGAAAAGTGGGACACAAGCATAATTGAAGAAATTAAGAAGGTAGATTATGCATTTATCGATGCCACTTTCTTTGATGCCGAGGAAATAGATAATAGAGATATTCGAGAGATTCCACATCCTTTTATAATCGAAAGCATGGAGCTGTTTGCCAACCTTTCGCCAACTGAAAAAAAGAAAATATATTTTATCCACGTTAATCACACAAATCCTGTTTTAAATTCTGATAGTAAGCAAGCCAAGCAAGTTATTGACAATGGGTTTAACCTTGCGCAGATTTATGATGCGTTTAAGTTGTAATCCTAATCAATATGAAATTCTATTACCTGATTTTATTGAGTTTACTGATTGCTTGCTCTGATACGAGAAAAGAAATTCCTATTCAGGAGAAAGACTTTTGCGCGAGTATTCATAGGAATGATTCGGTTACTCTTTCCAATGAGTTGGAAGACATTGCTGATTTGATGCAGACCAAGACAGGAGTATATGTACTCGAAGAAGGTGGTAACTCCATGGTAACGCGCGCGTGGCTTAGTGAATATGCCGAACAGTCAATCGATATCCAATATTTTATTTTTTCTTTTGATAATGTGGGTCTTATTGCCTGCGATTATTTGGTGCGGGCAGCTGACAGGGGCGTGAAGTAGACGATATTATGGTGGATGCAGATATTCAGGATGTGCTTACACTAGATTCGCATGAAAACATTGAAATAAAAGTTTATAATCCCGGTGTTAATCTTGGAAAGAATTTATATAGTAAGGCAAAGAAATTCCTTACAGATTTTCGATCTGCCAATCAACGGATGCACAACAAAACGTTTATCGTGGATGATAAAGTTGTTATAACGGGCGGTCGCAATATTGCCGATGAATATTTTGATTACGACCATGAGTATAATTTCAGAGATCGTGATGTGCTGTTTCTTGGAAAGGCAGTAGGGGATGTAACTGCTTCTTTTACTGAATTCTGGAATGATAAGTTAAGTGTGCCGGTTTTAAATTTGACAGACGATGTTCCAAATAATATATCCGAGAAAACCCGGTTCGATAGACTTCATGCCTATGCGTGCAATCCTGAAAACTTTTGGCCTCAAGTGCGTTCTAAAATTGAAAATCTGCCAAGTGCTTTCGCTTCCATTAAACAGAATGACGAGTTAGTTTGGCTCGATAGTGTTTCCTTTGTTTCGGATGCACCCGGAAAGAATGATGGTTCGCATGGATTAGGCGGTGGGGGAATTTCAACCAGCGCTTTAATTGATCTGGTGAAAAATGCCAAACATACGATCGATTTCCAATCGCCTTATTTAATTACTTCTCAACTGAGCCGAAGTCTTTTCAGAGAAGCTGCGCAACGTGGAATTAAAATTAGAATCTTAACGAACAGTCTTGCTTCAACCGATAATGTGGAAGCCTTTAGCAGCTATCAAACTGATAGAAAGAAGTTGTTAGGCACGGGTGTTCGGATTTTTGAATTCAAGCCTGATGCTGCGGAGCGTGTTAAAATAATGACTGGTGAGTTGCACTCTACCTTAGAACATCAGCCGATTTTTGGACTTCATGCCAAGTCAATGGTAATTGATGGTAAGATATCCGTGATAGGAACCTTTAACCTTGACCCAAGAAGTGCCAACTTAAATACCGAATGTGTTACGATTATTCATTCCAAGAAGGTAGCAAACAAAGTCCTTAATGGAATGGAAGAGGAATTTAAATCTGAAAATTCCTGGGAGACAACCACGGAATTTAATCCCGACTCTGAAGTAGGTGCCGGAAAGCGAATTAAAACCTGGACTCGGAAAATACTGCCCAAAGATATTTTGTGAGTTTACCAAAAAATTAACCATTAAGATAGTTCAGGTATTAAGAACATTAAGAGATTGTCCTCTTCATTTCTTAATGGTAAAATGGTTTATTCTTATTTGTAAGGATAAATTATACTTCAAACGCACTTCGGTAAAACTCTAAGCCTTGAACATATTCTAATAGTTCAATATAAAATGGATGCGAGCCCAGTGTTGCGCTATCGCCAATCATGATGAGTTTTTTTCGGGCGCGGGTCATTGCCACATTGGTTCTACGGATGTCTCCTAAAAATCCTACTTCAGATTTTTCATTGCTACGCACAAAACTGATAGCAATCACATCGCGTTCCTGTCCTTGAAAGGCATCAACCGTGTTGATCGTTATTAGCTTATGCATGGGTTCCAGCAAATGTGAAGACTCAGCGAGCTTTAGTAAGTAATCAACTTGTGCACGATAGGGGGTAATGATACCCATCGAGATTTTCTGTTCGAGCCATTCTTCCATTCCCACTTCTTCAACTAATTTTTCAACCTGATGAATGAGTAGATTGGCTTCCTCTACATTAAACCGACTCAATGTTTCCGGGTCTTGTTGCTCTACATACCCGCAGCCAGCAGTATCGATAAAATCAATGGGAGGTTGATTGGCGCGCAACAATTCTGTTTTTACAGATGCGTGTGCAACCAATTCATCCTTATAGAAATACTTAGATGAAAATTTCATGATCGCTTCATGCATGCGGTATTGAACCTGCAGCATGGTAGCCATTTCCGGATGCTTGGAAATCCCTTTTTCAAAAAGAGTAAGGGCAAGCCCGCCTTTGGCAGCCTCGTTCGATTTTATGGTTGGCGGCAATTGACAGTGATCACCTGCCAGAATTGCGCGCTGAGATTTTAACAGAGGAATCCAACAAGCTGGCTCTAAGCACTGCGCAGCCTCATCAATAAAAACGGTTTTAAATTTTCGTCCTCGTATAACCGGATGCGATGAGCCAACCAGTGTGCTGCAGATTACATCGGCTTTTTGAAGTAAGTCGTTGATGATGTAGAACTCCAGCATATCAGCATCCGACTTTAATGCGCGAGCCTCTTCTTTTAATTGCCTGCGTTGCGCTTTTTCGCTATGGCCAAAATTACGTTTGAACTTTGACGCTGCCGCCCGCACTTGTTCCATTTGTTTTCGCAAAGCCCTTAGTTCGCTGAAGCTGGAATGTGTAGCAATGCGCGCATCTAATGTTTTACTTAGCGTTTGTTCTGTTACCCGTGCCGGGTGACCAATGCGTACAACATTTAAATTTTGCTGACTTAATTTGTCAACTAACAAATCGATGGCTGCATTGCTTGGTGTGCATACTAATACCTGGCCTTCAATTTTATTGGTGAGCACAATGGCCTGAACTAAAGTTGTGGTCTTACCTGTACCTGGCGGGCCATGGATGAAAGCAACATCTTGTGTTTGTAAAATTTGGTCGACTGCTTTTACCTGGCTCTCATTCAGAATTTTAATTGACTCCTGATAGGCAATGGTTGTTTCTGGTTTAAACCCACTCGTGTTGTTTTTATTTTTTACATTCCCCAGAAAAATTTCACGCAACTCAGCAACCCGATTGTCTTCAGCTTTTATTACTGACTTTAGGGCATGCTCCATCTCCTTGTAAGTCATTTCATCAAACATCACATCCAAACCCAATTGCCCATCACTGACCCAATCGGGTATATCCTCACTGTTAAGGGTTATGGTTATTGTGTTATCCTGAACATAATTAATTACGGCATTTGCATGTTCTTTCTCGGGTTTGCCCGATGCATTGCAAAACAGGCTAACTAATTTGCCACTCTGAAAACTATGCGGTTGGTCGAGTTGGTGAATACGCTGAAGTTCAAGAATAATTCGTTCGCCTGTACCAATGTAACTGCGCATTAATCTTATTGGGTACCAGGTAACACCTTCTTTTACACGTTGTGTTAATGACCGCTGTAACACCTTTTGGCGGTATTGTTCTAAGTCGGCCTGCCGTTCCAGCTTAATAAGCTCAAGCGTTTTTTGAAGTTGTTCGCGGGGAGTCATGTTGTTTTAGTGGCGCAAAGATGCATGCGTATAGACGGATATAAAAATTTATGAAACACCATCTTTATTTTTTATCTTGACAGATATGAGTACGAGGAGCAGACTTAAAGAACTTCAGGCATTAAGAATTCGAAGAATCAACGTGGTGCGCAGTATCAAGGATATTATTTTTATCTCCCTTGGTGTGGCGGCAGCTGCGTTTGGATTAAAAGGATTTTTATTACCCAATCAGTTTTTGGATGGGGGAGTGATGGGGATTTCGCTGTTGGTAAACGTAGTTACTGGTATAGACCTGTCGGTGTTAGTTGTTTTAATAAATCTTCCCTTTGTTTTTATTGCTTACACGCAGGTCTCAAAAATATTTGCAATAAAAACATTGGTTGCCATTGCGCTACTGGCGGTTGTTTTGGCGGTTGTTGAATTTCCTATTATAACCTCCGATAAATTATTAATTGCGGTATTTGGTGGTTTCTTTTTAGGCCTTGGTATCGGACTATCCATTCGCGGTGGTAGTGTGATTGATGGCACCGAAGTACTGGCTATTTATAGCAGTCGTAAAACAACCTTAACAGTCGGTGATATAATTTTAGTTCTTAATATCCTTATTTTTTCAATGGCTGCCTATATTCTCAATATCGAAACCGCTCTGTATGCAATCTTGACCTATTTGGTAGCCTCCAAAACGGTTGACTTTGTTGTGCATGGCATTGAGGAGTACACCAGTGTTTTTATTGTTTCGCAGAAGAGTGAAGAAATTAGAGAAGCAATTACAAGTAAGTTGGGTCGTGGTGTTACTATACTAAAAGGTAAAAGTGGCTATGGTAAACAGGGGCATCAAACAAAAGAAGTAGATGTGATCTTTTCAGTAATTACCAGACTTGAGTTACAGCGATTTAAAACAGAGATAGCCAAAATTGATCCCGATGCTTTTGTGGTTGAAAATAGTGTGAATGATATTAAGGGTGGTATGATTAAGAAGCATTCCCTTCATGACTTTTAATTGAAAGCCTTCAAGTAGGCATCAATATATTGATTCACACTTTTTCTTTTGTATTGCATAATGAAGCGTGGATGAGCCAGCGGAATGATGGTTTCAAAAAAATGATGTTCCTCATTTAATTTAGATAAGAACTTATAATTTTCACCTTCGCCAAGGCAGTAAGCTGTTTTTGTATTGATGTCAAATTTTAACTGCGTGGTGATGCATGAAAGAATGAAGGGAGTTAAGCGTTTCGTTAGCTTCTTATCATCATAGTAATTCAAATTTTTACCTTCTTTGGTAAAACCAAGCGGTGAAACTGAACTGAAATAAAAATCTTTATAAAATTCGGATGGACTTCCATAAGCAGCAATCATCAGGTAAATGAAATCGGCTGAGAGTTCTGCTTTCTTAGATAGATCGTTGTCGATGCCACAGATAGTTTGAAGTTTAATCGGATCTGTAAATGGAATTCCTGTAAGGCCACCACCCAGGCGACCAGGATTGATTCCAAGAATTATGTTTCGAGGATTTGCATCAGCATAGTATTGAGTATAGAAACGTTTACACAAGTTGAAGACTTCAGCTTCTTGATAGGGATTAAGCACATGCACTCCACTGGGCAGGGCAGTAGGTGTTTTTAACGTGCTGAGAAATTGAAGTATCTTTTGTGAAAAGTGATTTGAATGCATTACTAATGTTCGAGAAAGGCTTTTATCTTTCTGGACTCTCCAAATAGTATTAATGTGTCGCCAGTTCTGAACTCTGTGCTGGGTGTCAAAATTCCCAAAGTATGTTTTTTCATACGCGTAGCACCTAAAATATTTTTCTCTTCAAAATTTCGCTTGATCGATACCAATTGAATTTCATACGCATTCAGAAAGTCAACATCCGAAACTTTAGTTCCTATAAGGCGACCGGGTACATTTGCTTCCACAATCTGATATTGATCGCACACCCGATGCGAATCAATCACACCATCAAAACTTAATTGATGCGCCATTCGATCAGCCGAATTCTGTTCAGGATAAACGAACTCGGTAAGCCCCATTGTTTCCAATACAGTCTTTTGCAACGTTGAAGTTACCCGACTGATAATTCGCTTAACGCCAATTTGTTTTAACAGTGCTGCCAGCAAAATGATAGTGCCTTCATTTTCACCGATAGCAATTATCACGGCATCGGTTTCTTTTAAAGGAAGATCCTCAATGGCTTCGCGGTTCGTGGCGTCCATGGTTACCGTGTATGTGATTCGGTTCTTCAATTTTTCAGTGCGGGCGGGTACATTGTCAATCCCAAAGACCTCGTGGCCTAATTCGACAAGTTTACTTGCCAGCGAAGCACCATAACTTCCAATTCCAAATACAATGAATTTCATATAACAATAAAGTTAATACATTATTTCTTCAACAGGATATTGATAAGGCTGTTGCTGCACTTTGGTTACAAAAGCCATTAAAAGCGTAAGTGCACCAACCCGACCTATAAACATCGTGAGGATTAGAACGATTTTACTTGTATCAGAAAGTTCAGGAGTAATACCAAGCGTAAGACCTACCGTGCTATAGGCTGAAAAAACTTCAAAAGCAATTTTCAAGAGGCCTTGCTTACCGTCATTCACTGAAATCATGAGTACCGCTAATCCAATGATCAGCAACGATAAAAGAATAACCGCGAACGCTTTGTTTATCGATTGCTCTCCAATTTGAGTGCGATACGCATCTGTTTTATCTTTTCCAAAGATGATAGAGCGAAGATTTAGGAAAGCGACAGCGGCTGTGGTAGTTTTTATTCCACCACCGGTAGATGATGGCGAAGCCCCAATCCACATGAGTAATAGATAGACCATAACAGTTGGTAACGTTATTTTGGTTAAGTCAACTGTGTTGAACCCGGCTGTGCGGGGAGTTACTGAACCAAAAAAGGAAGTCACAAATTTTCCAAACAGTGTAGGGTGCTCTGCAAGTGAAGCATTTTGTTCAAAGATAAGATAGGAACAAAACCCAAACACTAACAATATAAATGTTGTGGTCAGCGCAATTTTTGAATTAACCTGAATGATTCTGGTGTGATATTCTTGCAAGGGATTTTTAAGAAGCCTATTTAATATATTACTCATTTTTGTTCGAATGAAAGAAAATATATTAAATGTGATGGGAAAACCCATTCCGCCCAGAATTATTAAAAAAGCAATAATTAAATGAACAGGATAGTTGAACCGGATTATTGATTCATGTAGTCCGTCAGGAAGTGTGGAAAACCCAGCATTACAAAAACCAGAAATGGAATGAAAGATGGAAAAGAAAACTTGCTGCTCCTTTTGTGGAAATAGATTTTCATCGATGGAGATGAAAATTAAAAATGCACCGATTGCTTCAAAGAAAAGCGTTACTAAAATAATCCGACTCACAATGGTAATCACGTTGCTCATGCGTTTGCTGCTTACCATATTTTTAAGCGCCATTTGATTATGAAATGAAACTGAGCCAACTGCGAGATAGGCAAACAAACCTGTGAATGTCATAATACCTAATCCACCTATTTGTATCAGAAAGAGGATGATTATTTTCCCAACACTTGTGAAGTGAGTTGAAGTATTAACAACGGTGAGTCCTGTAACACACACCGCGCTTGCAGAAGTAAAAAAAGCATCAATCGCGCTGATGCCTTCAAACGTTGCCTTGGCAACATAAGACAACATAAGAAGAAGTGCGCCAGCAACTATAATAACAGCAAAGCTTACAATAAAGATAAATGCGGTGTTTTGTCGTCTACGATAAAGATATTTTAGAACCCCGGATGCTTCCGTTAAAAAAAGAAACAGAATGCCGGAATAGAAAATCAATTTTCGTATAAGCAGGTCTGTAGTGTTGTCCGTATCGGTAGCAATTATTTTTCTTAACTCATAATGGAGATAATAAACCAGAATGACTAAGGCGAAATTGTAGAGATGTGCCTTTATTTTTTTTACTTCCACCCATTCGGAGATAAAGCGGATGACAAAAAGAATTTTAAAGCTTAGCAACACCAGCAAGAGTGCTTGGTACAATCTTGCATCGTGACTATAAAATGAATTAAATCCGAAATCATAAATCACCAATCCAACTGCCGCCATTGTGGCAAGGGGTATCAGCGTATTACTTACTTTATAGATAATTTTTAGCGCATGGACGATAGTAAACTTGCTTTGACTTATTACCTGATCGGTGAGCTCTCGTCTCATCAATCGGTAAAACAGAATGATTTTTTGTTTAGTCTTTTTTAGCATTTTTCGCTAAGGAGTTTTTACCTGATTACGATCGAGGCAAACTGTGGCTATTGTTTTAAACAACTCCACTAAGTAAAGCAACCATTTTTTTTATCAGGATCAAATTAACGTTGTTATTTCGGCAGTTAAAACTTTTTTAGTATTTATCAGAATTTGATTGTATTTCAAATAGAAAGGATATGTTGGTTAGCGGAAAATTTGTCACTAATAAGGCAAAACACCCGAACGTGCCAAGTAGCATCGTTCTTAGACAGTAATAAATTCTACTCTAAAAGTTTTACTAATTTTTTTAATTCTTTATGATTCCGTTCAGAGTGTATCCCGTTCGTGATGCCATCTTTTTCGCGGGTGGTTAATCGCCAACTTAAAGAAGCGCGGGTACTATTTTGCCGGATGCTATCCATCTTTTGCAAGATCGGGATGTAACTTTCAGATTGATACTGCAAGTCAATCCGATCGATGGGAACGTTTAGCCATGAGTGCGCCTGCCCAATGAGCATGTCGCTGCTTATGTCTTGAAAGTTTTCGAAGTTATTGTACACGCTACTGATCGGTTGAGTAATATTATCCATAATGGTTTGGCCGCTTTTTGCAGTGATTGTTCCGAGTTTAGGTGAATCGCGAATCGAAATGAAAATCACCCCCGAAGTATTTTCCCCAACCCACGTGCGAACGGCATACAGAAACCGGATGGCATCCGACATGCCAAAGTTATCAGAAATGCCCGCATCCATAATTTGAATGGGTGGGTCGGTAGGCAACGTGGTGTTGGGAGTTATGTACGGAAATGTTGCACTCATGCGGAGTGCGGAGAGAAAGCGAAGGTCTTCAGAATCCTGTTCCTTGAAGAAACGAAGAAAATCGATGCCACTCACTTTTAATTGATGGTAGTCAGTAAAGTTCATTTCTTCCGAATTCATAAATGAAACTGATTTGGAAGCGATATATACTTTGCGGCCATCGTTGATTACCGTGGGCGCTAAAATAACCATAGGTGTTATGCCCTTACCTTCCACTTCTGCGTAGGCGCGAATGGGTTTGTCCATCAGTCCTTCAGTAATTCGATTCAACTGATCTTCAAATGTAAAGGCACGGTCGCGCTCGTAAGCTTTACCAGCATATTCAAACTTGGTAAACCCAACAAACAAATCGTTGGCAAGTAAACTGAAGATGAGTGGGTTTAAATTATCACTCGAAATTTTTTGACGGTGACTATTGGAATATGGTTTAACATCTTCACCTAATATTTCTCTTAATTTTAACTCACGAAAGTAACTTGCTCCAATCAAGCCGCCCGAAGCACCTGTAATCAAAACGCTGTTTTTCATTAGCTTCCCGTTGGTTAAACTGTCGGCATGCTGTAGCGCATTCAGTGTCCATAAAGAAGCACGTTTGCCACCACCACTGGCGCATAGAAAAATCATTTTAGGTTTTGCGTCCCCAAATTTATTACGCCAGTTTTTAAGCTGCTCCAAAACAACCTGACGGTCGGCCTCCATTACTGTTCTGTCTAGTTGATTTTGCAGTGTTGCGATCGAGTATTCCACAGGAGGCCTGCTATAATCCAATCCAAAGGCTTCGTATTTTTTTGAGAAGAAATTTTCTCCTACCAGATGATTCACAAAAAGAAAAATCACCAAGCCAGCCGTTGCCGACCAGCCACCAAACCAATAAGAAAAAGCCCCCGACAGCATTACAAAAATGGTGAGAAAAACCATGAAGCTGCAGGCGGCAGGAATTTGAAACGCTGGATAATCCTTGAAAATACCCAACACCAGAACCATAAAGAAAATAAATAATTCAATTATTACCAGGTTAAAGTGATTTTGGTCAAATACCTGAAGTACAGTTGCCTTATCATAAAAAACATTTTCTTCAACCGGCCTAGGGCGTAAGTCGCCATTTATATAGTAATCAACTCGCACTTGTTTCTTGCGCACGATGTCAAGTTTTTTCATCGCACTGGCGCGGGTCACTTTCACATTTTGTTTAATCTTTTCATCAATGCGGCAAACAACGTATTTAAAAATGTCTTTGTTTGTAAACTTAAAGTAGACTGAGAATATCAATGTCATCACAATGTATCCGACAAACAATCCAGCCAGGTTAAAAGTGAGGACCCTACTAGAACTGTATTCGTTAGTGATTTGAAAAGCTATTATTTGATATACATAGGTGATGAGAAAGATGACTGGTATAATGCTGTTGTTGATTGTAAACTTTTTAAAAGGATTACTTAATGTTCCTACAAAAGAAAACCGATGGCCATCAGTAATGTAGCTGGTAATATGAAAAGCCATAGTGAAGCCAGCCGTCAGCAAGCCCATCATAAAGAAACTTGTGAAATTTACTTTGTTGAGGTATTCGGGGTCGAGAAATAGATAAGGGATGCCCAGGTACTTACCAAAGTTCCCAGTGATCATAGCAAATAAAACAATCCAACAAAGGATTAGAACGTGATTGCGCCTGAAGTTATTGAGTAATAACTGAATGGGAAATGAATAGAATACTTTGGGTAGAAAGAAGTAGAGTTTTCTCATGCACTTAATTGTTCAAGTTATGAAATTTAGATCATCTCCAAAAACTAGGTAAGTGTGCCTCAAAATTCGTAACTCGTAACCTGTAATTTAATTCCAGATTTGGATAAGACATTTTCCATTTATAGATCATCGGCTGGTTCAGGAAAAACCCGAACCTTAGCAAAGGAGTATTTGAAATTGGCACTGCGATCGCGGGCTGATTACTTCAAACACATTCTGGCCGTAACCTTTACAAACAAGTCAACGCAGGAAATGAAGGATCGCATCCTGGCATACCTGGATGGCTTTGCCAATGGCCGCGATAATGATCTATCGGAAGAATTGCGGAAAGAGCTTGAATTGGATGCATCCACTTTCCAATTGTATGCGCAGGAAGCACAAGCCGAGATACTCCATAAATACTCGCAGTTTTCTATTAGTACGATTGATGCCTTTTTTCAAAAAGTGATTCGCTCGTTTACGCGTGAAGCGGGTTTGGCGGGCGACTATCGCTTGGAGGTAGAGCAGCAGCCTGTGATGGAAGAAGTGATCGATAATTTGATCGATGAGTTGGGTACCAATGAACAGCTAACCAAATGGGTTGTTGATTTTGCCAACGAAAATCTTGTAAATGAACGGGCATGGGATGTTCGCAGTAGCCTGATAAGGTTTTCAGAAGAAATTTTCAAAGAAGAATATCGGGAGATTGAAGTTGAAGTTGAGAAGATAACATCAGTTGATAATTTTTTTCCGGATTTATTGACTAAGCTTAGAAAGCGAAGGTTTGAGTTTGTAAAAACGGTAGTAGCTAAAGCGAAGGAAGCGACTGAAATTATCCAACAAAATGGATTGACCAACGATGATTTTAAATATGGCGGGGGCGGAGTTTACGGCTGGTTTCAGAAAATTGCAAGAATAACTTCTGTTAGTGATTTCAACGAAAAGGAATTAGGTAAACGACCGCTTGGTGATTATCAGATTAGTAAAAATTTTCCAAGTAAGGATACAGCCCACGCAGGGTTGATGATGAAACTAGCGGAGGAAAGACTAATTCCAATTCTGCTTGACTTGCTTGAGTATCGAGAGAAAAACTACAAGGCCGCGATTTCGGCCGATGTTGCATTGAATAACTTTTACTCGTTCGGATTGATCATCGACATCTCGCGAAAGTTAAAAGAATACAAAGAAGAAAACGGCATTATGCTGCTGGCGGATGCGCCTCGCTTTTTAAATGGTGTGATTCAGGATAGCGACACGCCTTTTATCTATGAGAAGGTAGGCTCGTTTTATAAAAATTACCTAATCGATGAATTTCAGGATACTTCGGGGTTGCAGTGGAAAAATTTTCTTCCCTTACTCACTAATGGGTTGGATCAGGGCTTCCCAAGCATGATAGTGGGCGATGTAAAGCAAGCGGTGTATCGCTGGCGCGGAGGCGATCTTAATTTGCTGCAGCAACAGGTTGAAATGGAAGTTGGTGCGCATCGCATAAACACCAAAGAACTGAATCACAATTATAGAAGCGCGGAGGCGGTTGTGTCTTTTAACAATCAATTATTTAAATCGCTCGCAAACCTTGTGGCGGCTGAAACCGGAAAAACAATTTCAACAGATGCTTATCACGATGTAGAACAACAATTGCATAAGAAGGAAACTGGGTTTGTGTCAATTGAAGTGATCAATGACGAGGATGATCTTAAATGGCGGGACGTGGCCTTGCAGAAAGTACCCGGTTATCTGGAAAGGCTGCAGGGGTTAGGTGTTGCGTTAAAAGATATTGCCATTCTGGTTAGGAAAAATAAAGAAGGCCAGCAGATTGTAAAGTATTTGCTCGATTATAAAAAATCAGATCACGCAAAAAAAACGAATTGTCACTATGAAGTTGTCTCCAACGAATCGCTTCGGTTGGATGGTGCCAGTTCAGTGAATTTGCTCGTTAGTGCGTTGCGTTATTTATTAAATCCGGAAGATGCGATTGCCCGCGCTCAGTTAGGGTATGAATACGCGCGACTGCATGAAGCAGAACGACCCCTTACTGAAGTTTTTGCAGTAGGTAATCAGGTTGACTTTGAAAACAATTTGCCGGAAGGTTTTTCAAAGCGAAAGCCCACACTTAAAAAAATGCCACTCTATGAGTTGAAGGTTTTTCAAAGCGAAAGCCCACACTTAAAAAAATGCCACTCTATGAGTTAACCGAATCGTTGATCGAGTTATTCTCATTAGGAAAAGTAATTGGTGAACTTGCCTACTTGCAATCTTTTCAGGATTTGGTGTTAGAGTTTACAAATCGTGAACGAAATGATATTGGTGT
>Ga0163149_10005743_pt1 | contig 12982 bp, 10 predicted proteins | sample OliLakLV19MP5G1_FD_148604 | JGI IMG/M metagenome (GOLD analysis project Ga0163149, IMG submission 148604) | Freshwater microbial mat bacterial communities from Lake Vanda, McMurdo Dry Valleys, Antarctica - Oligotrophic Lake LV.19.MP5.G1 | ecosystem: Environmental > Aquatic > Freshwater > Lake >...
GCAAGACTGCTGCCGAGCCAAACGACAAAGATCCTTCAACTAGCAAAGACGTTAGTGATGATGGCAAGGAGCATGCGGGAAGCGGATTTTTTAGCAAAGACAACAAGAATAAACAACAACAACAATTCAACAACAAAAAGAAGAAACAAAACTTCAACAACAACAAAAAGAAGCCAGATGATGACCAACAAAATGTTCCAGGATTGCTCGCCTTGTTGGTCGTGGTGATGACGCTTCGCAACATGTACGATTCGGAGAGTGTGGAAGGACAAGAAATCACCTTTGTGGAATTCCGCAACCGCTTCTTGCAGACCGGTCAAGTTGAACGATTGGAGATCATCAACGAAAAGGTTGCACGAGTTGTTTTGAAACCAGATGCGGTGGCGGGAATGGGTGCATCTGGGGCAGTCAACGCGACGACCTGGAATGACAAGGATGAAACGGAATTTGAAAATTCTACTGGTAGTTTGAGCGCCGCCGGCGGAAGCGGCACGAGCCACAGCAACAATAGGGATCCTTCACGTCAGTTTTACTTTTACATTGGCAGTGTAGAATCTTTCGAACAAAAGCTGAATGCCGTACAACAGCATTGGCATCCCTCCAAGTGGGTGGAAGTTCAATATTTGACCAGAACAGATTGGGGTCTGGAATTGATTAAAGCTGCGCCGATGATACTCATGGTTGGGACAGTCTATTACATGATGCGAGGTATCCCCGGGGCTCCCTCTGGAGGTGGCGGGGCTGGAGGACCCATGGGAAAGTTCTTTAACGTTGGAAAATCAACGGCTAAAAAGTTTGAACAGCAAGACGTCAGCGTGCGATTCAGCGATGTTGCCGGTTGCCAACAGGCCAAACAGGAGATCATGGAGTTTGTAGATTTCTTGAAACACCCCGAGCGCTTTACAAAATTGGGGGCACGTATTCCCAAAGGCGCTTTGTTGTCAGGTCCACCAGGTAGGTAGTTATTTGGCTTTCAAGATACCATCATTGACGTGGCCGTGATGACAACAGGATTATTCTGTGCCGCTCGCTTACCTTTCGGGCGCGCGTTTGTATCTCTGTAGGTACTGGTAAGACACTCCTTGCTAAGGCTGTAGCAGGAGAGGCGGGAGTGCCATTCTTTAGTGTGGCTGGATCCGACTTTTTAGGTACGCGTGGCACTGGTGTGGCAAGTCTTTTGCCAAGTTTATCCTTTGGCAGAGAGTCCTTTAACACGTATGAACTCGTCTTTTCTTCTTTCAGAAATGTTTGTTGGAGTTGGACCCTCTCGTGTACGCGATTTGTTCAAGGAAGCCAGAAAGAATGCACCCTCTATCGTTTTTATTGACGAAATTGATGCTGTTGGACGACAGCGAGGTCGAGGTGGTTTCTCCGGAGGCATCGATGAACGTGACAATACGCTTAACCAAATGCTTGTTGAAATGGACGGTTTCTCTCCAACAACTGGAGTAGTTGTCTTGGCAGGGACAAATCGAGCAGACATTCTCGATCAGGCCCTAACAAGACCTGGACGATTTGACCGACAAATTACAGTTGACCTACCAGACCTGGCAGGACGCAAAGAAATCTTCTTGGTCCATCTGGAAGGCATTACCATAGCGGACGGCGACAATAGCGAGGAGTTTGCAGGACGGCTCGCTGGGCTAACACCCGGCTTTTCGGGTGCAGATATCGCAAATATTTGTAACGAAGCCGCCATTGTAGCTGCCCGCCGGAACGCGACCGCGGTCGAGCTGGAAGATTTTGAGAAGGCAACGGACAGAGTAATTGGAGGACTGGAAAGCCACAAGATCATGAGCGATGATGAAAAGAGTATTGTTGCCCACCATGAGGCTGGTCATGCTGTGGCCGGTTGGTTTCTAGAACATGCTGATCCTATTCTCAAAGTCACGATTATCCCAAGATCCAGTGGAGCCTTGGGATTTGCTCAGTACCTTCCAAAGGAAATCTACTTGCGAACCAAGGCTCAAATCTTAGATATGGTGTCGATGGCTTTGGCTGGGCGGGCGGCAGAGGAGGTCTTCTTCGGCCGTGTCACCACAGGAGCATCTGATGATTTGAGGAGGGTGACTGACATTGCGTACAGTATGATTCAAACATATGGCATGAATGCAAGATTGGGTCAGTTGGCCTTTTCACGAGACGAAAGTGGCATGCCAGGTGATAAACCCTACTCGGAAGCTACCTCGGAAATAATGGACGAAGAAGCTCGAGCTTTGGTAGACGAAGCATACCAGCAAACAGTAGCCTTGATCCGGGAACGCAAAACAGAAGTACAAAAGATAGCAGAGCTTCTATTGGAGAAAGAGACGATCACACATGATGATATGCTAGATTCTATTGGTCCTCGCCCGTTTGAAGGGGACAAACAATACCAGGAGTATGTCAGCATGCGAAAGCAAATGAAAGAAGAGACAAAGCCTGCAGAGGCAGAAGGAACTTCCGACAAGAAAGAGGAGGAAGCAGAGGACCAGGAGGGTGGATTTACTCCTGCTCCTGGTCTTGCTTGATCTGCAGATTCATCCAAGCACGCCTCCTTACCACATCTTCATAATGCGTTCGCAGACATAGTCGCTAACAGTAATGCTGCTAGAGTTGGCAGTGGTTTCTATAACAACGTAATAGCGAAAGCAACAGAAGCAGCAAAGTCATCTATATTTTAGTTTTTGATAAAATAGTGGCGAGATCGAGTAACCAAGAAAAACCTTTTCCTCTTTGCTTGTGCCACATCCCCAACTAAATAAGTTTCTGCCTAATTCGTCTCTCATAGTACGGAACGCTTGCCATTGTAAGGTTTCACGTGCGTGGGCTCGATACAGGTACTACTTAATGGATTCAATCCACAGATGCCTGGTAAAATATATTCCCAGCCCCGACATTTAAGTCAAATATAATTCATTCGGAGGCGTGCTGTACTATTAGGGATCTTTCCCATCGCCACAACAATACCCTGCTTGTAAGTCACGCCACACTCTTGTCGCCTGCCCATCACTACGCAGCTCAAAGTTTTTAGCGTGATCTGCGCTGTCTCTTGCGATCGCGGCCTTCGTCCTCGCCGTGGGTTTGCTCTACATACTGGTAGTCCTCCGGGATGATTTTTGTACGAGCTGTTTCAATTAGGGATCGAAGAGCTTGCTGGTTCTCCAACGACTCCGGATGCTTTTGCATAGTGTTCAGCCTCTTCTTAGCATTCTGCAGGTGAGTCTGAAGAACACGAGAAAATCAACAGGAAGATAAAGATATGTCGTGAGGTAGGTCTGCCACTTATGACAGGGGCAACCCGTTGTCCAATAAGCCCACAAAGCACGCGTTACCAAGGGAACGGCCTCGTACCTTGAAAAAGCAGCGAATGCGATCGCGCAACCGTTTGTCCGTGAAGTAGGCCTCATCGAACGTGAACCCACTTTCAGTTGCAGTCAGCCGAATGGACTTTACCAACTCGTTGTTGAAGGCCTATAGCAGAAAGTAATAAGCCAATCGGTGAGTCATTGAAATTGAAAAGATGCTCAGAAGACTTACACAGAAGAAAGAGGAAATCGCTGCATACGTACCTGCTGTTCCTTGCTTTGGCGAGACTGCTTGGAAAGTTCGTAGTAGTTTTCCATGGAGTCGTACAAGACTTGCTCACACTGAGGGTAGTCTTTCCAGTAGAACCCCTCGACAATGACAGGAGGCGGACCCTCAGCGTTTTCAGACTTGCCTTCCTTCGGCTGACGCTGTAGTGCCATGGTTAGGACCAATTTCTTGAACAGGACGGAATCTTTTTGAATCGTCACAAATGGGTTTTCATCAACAGCGACATCTTTACTGGTTTTGTTAGCTGCAGTATCAGAGCCAATCTGCGTAGAGCTATCGTATGTGTAAGCATCTTCGCTAATTACTAGATTGTTTTCGTCATTGTAGGTTTCCGGCAACGATCGCAACTTGTTATTTTTGGTCTTTTTGGAAGCCGCCTGTGCCTTCTTCAACTTGGTGTCGACCTTCGGTGTGGCAATGGAAGCTGCAGCACCAAGCATTCGTTCAAAGCAGAGAGTTGTGGGACTCTTCATGGCAGCGAAAGAAGGAGGTGCTTGAAATCCCCCTGCTGGTTGAATGTTCTGTTGGTTTGTCGATTGTCCCAATGGTTGCTTTGTCGAAGGTGAAGCATGCGACAATGGAGGAACCGCAACTCCAGCACCACTAAAGCGAACCCCCATCTTTTGGCTCTGGGCTTGAGGTTGCAGTTGTGCATATGGATATTGTTGAAGTTCTTGCAGGGTACCAGCTGCAAGCGTCTTGGGCGTCATGTTTCTCCAAGATGGATGAAGGTTTTGGTCGGTCGCCGAGGATGGTCCTCTTGGAGGCGACAGCGCAGGAGCAGGAGCAAGGTTAGAAGACATGGTGGTGGGAAGGCAAATAGTCAATAAAGAAAGCTACGATGTAGCCAAAGATCCAGGTACACTTGTTTGTGTGATGGTGGCAACCAAGAGAGAGAAAAAAGTGATCTGTTGTTGTTGTTGTTGTTGTCGTGTTGTGATTAGGCTTTCTCGGATCGGAGGCAAGGACCTCAACGAGAAAAAGATGAGAGGCATGGTCAAAAGTGTGAGTTTGAAACGTTCAAACGGCTACTTGCCTCAAAATGTCGTTCCTTAAGTCGCGCGTGGCGAGCACGCAATTTTCAAAACCCCATTAGGGTTACGTGTTAATATTGGAAACACACGTCATCAGCTGGAGTATCTTTCAGTTGGATGAAGTTAACCTGACACCAAGATCCATGCCAAGCTATCATGTCGGTACTAGCTAGTAGTACGACGTACAACAATCGGTCATGGTTGATTTCGTCGATTGATTGGCTTTTCCAAGCTAACTGGCATGGCCAGTAGCACAGCAGGGCTCTTACACCCGTTCAGGAAACAGCCACTCACTTCTTGCCCACATCAGGCACCAACAGCAGCACTGAGACTCTAAAAAATCGACGTCAATCATATATTCGACCATGAAAATCACTTGTTTTTCAACTTTCTTGCTCGTTCAGGGATCGCAAGCCTTTGCACCTCAGCAGCGCACTGTAGGTTATGGAAAACCAACTTCATCTGCGCTCTCGGAGCATCGGGAAGATGGTGGCTGGTTTGGACCTGCTACAGCGGCCGCTGTAGCTGGTTGGGCACTCGCATCCCAAATGGCCTTTGCTAGCCCTTTGCCACTAGAAACCCAACAACCAGGTAAGGAAAACTCTGCAATCGATATTTTAGTAATAGAAAGAGTATGCTTGCAAAGATGAATCGGATACCGGGTTGTTGATTGAGTATTTGTGCGACAACAATCTTCTTTTTGGTTTCAAACATCTAAGCTTGATTTGATACTAATTCTTGAACTTGACATAAAATCATATTTACAAATCAGGTTCTGCCATCCAAAGTACCAGGGACGCTCCCTCCCTTCTTCTAGCAGGTTTTGGAAGCGTAGAGACAATGGATTTTTCCATGCCATCTTACGGTGATGCGACGAAGGGAGACGTGCTTAATTCTGGAAGAGATCTTCCTTCCATTCCCTCATTCAACCCATTTGGCTCAAGTGATACGAAAGAGGAGGAAACCCCCAGTGCCAGTCCTGCAGTGGATGCGAAAGCCGAGGCGAAAGCTGCTGCTGAGGCCAAAAAGGCAGAGGAAAAGGCTGCCGCCGAGGCCAAAAAAGCAGAGGAAGAAGCCAAAAAGGCGGAGAAAGAAGCGAGAAAGCTTGCGCAATTGGAAAAACAGAAAGAAGCCGCTGAAAGATCAAAGCAACAACAGAAAGAAGAAGCTGCTGTAAGTATTTGCTGTAGCCGTGGAAAATAATCTGGGAGGAAAGCGACGCACGTCCTCTGATTATGGATGCTTCCTTGCCTCACAATACACTTATTCCTGTCCTACTCTTAACTGTATGGCGTGAACCAGGTCCCAGAGGCGACATCCACCCCTGCAATTTCCGTTCCCTCATTTTCGGCCCCTGAAGTTTCCATCCCTTCCTTTTCGGCTCCTGATATGCCTGACGTCAAGATGCCCGACATCAAGATGCCAGACATGCCAAAGATGCCGTCGTTTTCAATGCCTAAGATTGATCTTCCCGCTACGCCTGATATGCCGAAATTTGACTCAAAAATTCCTGAAGTCAGTGCTCCTAAGATGTCGATTCCATCGTTTGATGCTCCAAAATCAAGTGGAGGTTACGACTTTGGCTCGCCGTCCGCTCCAGCTGCCAGTGGGGAAGACGACGTAGAACCACAAGAAGTTCGGGATGGAAGGGCCAAAGATGCCCGATCTGATTTCTTGGTCGCCGACAACGAAGCAAAGGTCAGTTCACTTGCTGGGAGACAGAAGATTGCCTGATTTTGTTGCTATAATCTCGACTGTGCTCACTGTTTGCATCTATCATTTCTCTTGAAAGGAATTGGAACGTCAAGCTAGGGATCTAAGAAACATTGCGAATGGAAAAAAGAAGGTTGCAAAAGAGCTTAAGGATGATGCCTGTAAAACAAGGTTGGGTGGTAAATTTGTGTGTTTGCGTCCATTGAACTCTGGATACTAAATGAGCATCGAATGATCTGAGCATGAAAGGATTGAAGATGCTAACGCCACTACGGTAGTATGATATCCTTGGGTATAACCTGCGGGCGTTCGCCTCAAACGGCTAGAGAAAGCAACTCGAAAACGCATAGAAATAAAGATCTCGACGTCCTTGCTAATAATAACTGGCGTATGCTATTTGTATCCTTTTTCCTGTTTTATGATGTATGTTTGGGATTCTATGCAAGGAACACAATAAGCATTGTATCACGATCCACCTTCCTATTAGTTCTGTACTGCACCCTGCTGCAGGTAAGGCTTGGCCTAATATTATATTGGTACTAGTAGCTAGCTGCAAAACGTAGGAACGCTGAAGGCTTCTCTCTGAAGATATTGCGGGGAGGGGACACACCTGGGCGAGGTGGTGATGAGATGGGACGTGGTTGAATACAAGCAGACGATGAATAAGAAGCTTTGACTAAAGACTTAATGCACTGTGGGGCCGGCTACTAGACGGCCAACACAGATAAATTTTCAAACTTTTCACATCGTGTGTGTTCTTTTTTGTCGTGTGTAGTAGTTTCAGTTCTGTTTGCACGTTCAATGTACATGTATCTAACAAATCAGAGCTTATGAAATATATAAATCAATTCATATCCACATTCTCTCGATTGCAAAGCAAGTAACACAAAACCTTTTTCTCTACGGAATTATTTCGGAACTTCCCAAAGAGCTTCTCCGTGGATAATTTCGCTGGCAAACATTCCCAAGATACCAAGCATAGCCAGTCGACCATTCGAGATTTCTACGTTGAGTGCACGCAATTGTGTTGCGGACTGATCATCCAAGGCGATTCCGAAATAACCAGTTCCAAAATCACCTGGCTTTCTTCCCTCCCGTTGCTTCACCAAAAGCTCATGGGCTCCAATCAAAACGGCAATTTGAACCCATCCCGCCAAGGGAACAACATCCAAGGCTGCTAGACCGTTGGGAACATCTTCAAATTCCAAGTCCTCACTAGGGCTCAAATATCCCTGGAAGCGAGATGTCTCTTGCACAAGCGTACCCAAGGTTGCAGCCATGGCAATTCGTCCATGCTTGACCTCGACGCCGCGGTAATGATAAAAGTTTTTCTCTGGAGATCCGTAAGGACCATTTTGGATCAAATTTAGTGGACTACAAATACAGAAAGGAAAATGGATATGGATGGAAAGCGGTCATGTAAGCAATCGTACAGTTCACTAAATTTTATATGAAGTAGGCCAATTCCCACATCGGCATATCACAAACTTACTCGAAGAAGCCAACTGGAGCAAGGACACCAATTTCCTTCTGAGGGGGCACCACATTCAGTGTGGTAGATTTTACTCTATTGGCAGCTGGGGCAAATGCCGATGCCGTTGCGGCACAGAGGGCAGCGAATGTAAGGAATTTCATGTTGATCTTCTATAATTGAAAATAATACAAGTACGAGGTAGTGTACTAACTGGACGGATAGCTACTAGTGTACAACGCCAAATAACTTCTTGTCTGCTGGAGGCTTTGCGTTCTCTATCCCTCGTGTTGTTGCCGCCAATCATTGTTGTTTTCATAAATCGTGCGTCAGAACTGTGATCTTCAACTTTTTGGATCGCGCGGACGCACAGTTTCCGCACTTTTCCGTAGACGCACAATGTACCAATTTTCTTTAAAAGGATCGCACGCTTTCTCTGGATGCATTTTCGTTTTGAGAAGGGTCGGAGGGAATCTGCCTTGAATCTTCTGGAACTTGGTAGGTACATTTTTCTAGAAGATGAAGAGCATTTTGAGATAAAATTGAACCACCATGACAGCGTTCCCCGCAAATCTTTGACATCGACGTATTTGCAACTCTAAAATCATGACGTGCGTTCTACGTTGTAGCTAGTAGCTACTTTCATATCCTCCACCTCCGCCTCTCATAAATTTATCGTCAGGATTTTTTTGCTGTTCGCATATCCCAGAAACGAATTATTTGAAGACAAGATGGTCAAGTGTGCCGTGAATGGTTTTGGTCGCATCGGACGATTGGTATTTCGCTATGCCTGGGATGACCCCACTTTGGAGATTGTGCATGTGAACGATCTTTGCTCATGCGAAAGCGCTGCCTACTTGGTGCAGTATGACTCTGTTCATGGAACCTGGGATAAAAAGGTTGAAGCTGCCGAGGATGGCAAGAGTTTCACCGTGGATGGCAAAGTGGTGACGTTTTCCAGCGAGAAGAACTTCCAGGATATCGACTTTGCGAGCATGGGAGTCGAGATGGTCATGGAGTGTACCGGAAAATTTCTCACGGTCGACAATCTCTCGCCCTACTTTGACAAGTGTGGAGTCAAGCAAATTGTTGTCTCTGCTCCAGTCAAGGAAGAAGGTGCATTAAATGTTGTTTTGGGATGCAATCACCAAAAATTGAGCAAGGACACAAAATTGGTGACCAATGCTTCTTGCACAACCAACTGTCTAGCACCAGTTGTAAAAGTGATTCAAGAGAATTTTGGAATTGTTCATGGTAAGTCAATCAAGAAGAAAAGGTTTTGAGGAGATAAATTGTCTGCATGTTGCTGATACTTGTTATTTATTTAACTGTGAAACAGGATGCATTACCACGATCCACGATGTGACTGGAACGTAAGTGACACTGCTAGGTTCTATGACATGCTTTTTCGCCGCTTGAATGATCAGAATTCTCCTCACACTGCAGGGTATGCTTTGTCTTCCGAACAGCCAAACGCTTGTGGATATGCCAAATACCAAAAAGAGTGACTTGCGCCGAGCACGCTCTGGAATGTGCAACCTTTGTCCAACGTCGACGGGAAGCGCCACTGCCATCGTGGAAATCTACCCCGAGTTGAAAGGAAAGCTAAATGGCTTGGCTGTTCGAGTTCCGTTGTTGAATGCTTCCATCACCGACTGTGTCTTTGAAGTCAAGCGCGCAGTTACCGTTGAAGAAGTCAACGAAGCGCTCAAAAAGGCTTCCGAAGCAGGTCCTTTGAAGGGCATCTTGGGCTTTGAAACCAAACCTCTCGTTAGTACTGATTACACGAATGACACAAGGTCCTCTATCGTCGATGCTTTGTCAACCCAGGTTATTGACAGTACTCTTATCAAGATTTACGCATGGTACGACAATGAGGCGGGCTACAGCAAGCGCATGGCAGAGCTTTGCAACATTGTGGCGGCGCAAAACATCACTGGTACTGAACCGAGCTTCAAGTACGAATAAACTGTGCTAGAATGTCTGACAAATATTAGACTGGCAAAACTGGTTCGGTCGGCGACATTGAAAAGTGGAAAATTGAGTTTTCAAATGGTGATCTTTACTTGTCAAGAATTACAAACATAAAATATTGAGCATCTGCTGGTTTAGGATCCTAATTCACTATAGCTATATTTTTGAAATCTTACAGTTTTATTTTTTGTGTCAAATAGTTTTTTCGTATCCACATATTCCAATTCTTGCTCGAAGGCTATTAGAAATCATACTTGCCCGCCATTTCAGTGTTTTTGCGCCGAAGGTGTATCGTATTGCACTCATCGTCCGCCGGAAACGTGCTAATCTGACTTGGGAATACTTTTTGCCTTCCGTAAGAGAAGTTCTTAACGATGTTTTAAACATGATGGGAGATTAATTCGAGGAGGTCAATTATAGATTTTCTAGTGGAAGTGTTTTAGTTACAGACTCGGAAATGCATCTCGCAATTTGGCCTTGACTTCATCTTCCACTTTGCTGTCGTCCGCAAGGGCAGCTGTGAATATTCTCTTGACATCAGCCTTTCGACTGACAATCTCGGGATGGTTCATCTGGAGAAGCCCCAGCAAGCACTTGTACACAGTTTCATTTTCTGTCATGTCGGTTTTCAACGGCAGTACGTTCAACATAGCAGGAAGCACTTGATTCATGGGCATACTATTAGGAGATGCCATCATCATGCGAGCAACTGCGGCGGCCGCGTTATCCACACATGCCGCTGAGGATTCCGCCGCAGGGCCAGCTGCGCCAGCAACATTGATACTAAACAAAGGTGAGAGGGCTTGAAGGACCTGGCCGTAGTCACCTGCAACTCGATCCGCTAGATGCTCACAGCAAACTCCAGCACAAAATGCAGCATTACGCTTCACATTTTCGTCGGGGTCATTCAAGCCGGCAACAACAGCGGGGAGAAACACTCCCTGCCAGTGATCGAAAATTGCACCCTCCAATTCTTGCGCCAATTCGCTTAGACATCCCACTGCCATCGATCTGTCGCTTGGCGGACGAGATTGTTTCGCATAGGCGCAAATCGCGGGTAGAAACTGAGGTAGGTATTGCGCAAAGTGCGCACCCATAACTCGCCCGTAGCCGCCCACTAAATCACAAGCCGCTTGCATGACTACATCATGATCATCGTCATCCTCAGGGAACTCTCCGTACATTTCTTCGGCAGCCAGGCAAGGAGCTGTTTTCGTGAGGAGCTCGTACGTATTGGTTAAGCAGTCGTTGGCAACAGGCAAAAGCGCATGGGGACCGCATAATTCGATGACGCTCTGGATGCCTTCGCAGGCCTTTCCGACGGTCGACTTGTCGTCATCCTTCATCAGCATAATTAATTCCTTCAACACAGCTCCTACGAGAGCTTGCGTGGGTGGGCCCATTGGATTGGGCCCATTCACATCACCTTTCGCCCATTGGAGATCTCCGGCATGATAAGCTTGGATACAGGGCATGATCAAGGACGGTAGAGCATCAGCTACCTCACACTTGATCAAGGGGTGCCAATTGCTCGCAGCTTTTTGCAAAACTTGCATGACTCCTTCCAGATGTGGTACGAAAGCAGCACCAGTATGGGCCGTCATTTCTCCAATAGCCGTGATGGCGCCTTTTTTCACTTCCAATAAAGCCGTTCGAACATGCAAGACATAGTTGCCTCCTTCTTCGTCTTCTTCATCGGAATCGTCTAAGCCAGATAAAGCACCAACCTGTTTCGAAGGAGCGAGGTATGCAAGCGATTGGAGTTCACGCTGAGTGAGTAAGTGTCATGTGAGTGATTTTGTCACACTGATTTATTTGCCAGCACATCGAGACGTCATTAGGAAGCCTGACTAAGCTTCGCCTGCCTCCACAAATTAACCTCTGAACCAGCCTTTACAACACGATGAGCAGCATCGATGTCCGGCCGAACAAAACATACCTTTTCAGCTTCCTCGGCAGGTTCCAGCTGTCCTTCGTCCGTTCCAATGACTTGAATCAAATGAGGCACCAATTCAGGCAGCGCTGGTGCAAATTCTTCCTTCATGACCTTCGCCAGGTTGGCAAAAACTGCGTAAGCGAATTCCTGCAGGTCGGTACTGTTGGTTGTCAATCCTTCACAAGCACACTGCATGGTTGCTTGAAAGTAGGGCCTGAAGGTATCCCGACCAACGGCAATAGCCATGTGTCCCATACACTCCAATGCACGCCCGCGAAGACTGTACAATCGTTCTTCGTTCAATACCATTAGCTTCTCCATCAAACTCGCCACTCCGGCGACATAAGGTGTAAACTCTTCTTCCGCTGCGACAGCCGTCGCTGCCATGGCGGCAACCGCCATTTCTTGAACACTTCGCTTATTGGTTCCTTCCAACATGGCAGCCAACTTTCGAACCAAAGAATCGAGCATAGGTCTAACAGCCTGTGGCTCCAATCGTTCACAAAACATTTCCAGGACGTAACAGGATGTGGCTTGAACTGCCACAGTCGAGTCATCCAACAAGGAAAAAATTGTGGGCAGAATTTGCTCCGAATAAGCGAGAACTTCAGGTTGACAATGTTCGGAGATTTGGCCCAAACAAAAGCAGGCGCACTCCCGCACTTGAGCATTTTCATCACGTGCTGCTTGCAAGACGCGTGGCATGACTTCATTCAAATGATCACGGAGAGGCTCCGCGCACCCCTCCGCAACAACTCCTAGACAAGCAATACCAGCTTTGCGACGGTGAGCTTCGGGAGAAGCGATTCGTTCCATGCATCGCGTAAGGAGTGGTTCAAGAATGTACTTTTTCGGGATCTCACAGGCCAGCATGTCGAGTGTTCCTTGGGCCATGCTTGTCTCAGTGGGATTGTCATACGGATCATCTGGGTCGTCCATCCCAGCACCGGCGGCACCTTGTTCGGCCAACAAATCTTCTCGCCAGGTAGGGTTGGAATCGAAAAGAGCACCCGCCGCGGATTCGGGAGAATTCTCAATGAGAGTAAAAAGGACTTCCAAAACTTGTGCCAAGAGTACTTGTTCTTTTCCAAAGGTTTTGGGTTTGGCTTCAGCCAAGGTTGCCACTACAAGAGCCGCCGAATCACGAACACGCATTTCCAAATCACTCGTCTTCATGGCTTCTAGACAAAAGTTCACCATGGGTGTCAAGTGATCAGTAATGCATGGAATCGGAGAATAAGCTAAATCATACAAAACATCCAAGACAACTGCAACCAA
>Ga0163149_10005746_pt1 | contig 12978 bp, 12 predicted proteins | sample OliLakLV19MP5G1_FD_148604 | JGI IMG/M metagenome (GOLD analysis project Ga0163149, IMG submission 148604) | Freshwater microbial mat bacterial communities from Lake Vanda, McMurdo Dry Valleys, Antarctica - Oligotrophic Lake LV.19.MP5.G1 | ecosystem: Environmental > Aquatic > Freshwater > Lake >...
TTCCAGGGGAGAAAAAAAATTCGGAGACAAAGCTTATACTGAGATCAACAACTATATCATTTTCAAACAATCCTACTTTCACCTTATTCATGATCAGGATCTTTACAAATTATATCCTGATGAACATTGGGATTTTTATAAGTACTCGCCCACATTTGCACTATCCATGGGAGTGCTTGCCTATTTTCCCAACGTGGTATCTCTCACCATCTGGAATCTAGCGAACTCATTGTTACTGTTTTATGCCTTAAGCAAAATTGAACTGATCAGTGAAAACAAAAAAAATATCCTGCTTTGGGTTGTACTTCCCGAACTTGTCATCAGCACCCAAAACTCACAGAGCAATGGATTAACCGCAGCATTAATGATAATGACCTATAATTATTTTGAGCAAAATAAAATTTCGTGGGCAGCGTTAACAGCTGTACTTGGATTTTTTATTAAGATATACGGAGGTTTTGCCGCTCTGCTTTTTATTTTTCACCCTAATAAATCAAAATTTATTTCATGGTGCTTTTTCTTTTTTGGCATTTTATTTTGCCTGCCTTTGTTTGTCCTGGAACCCAGTGAACTTATATTTCTTTACAAAAGCTGGTTACACCTACTCCAATTTGATGCCAATACTTCTGTTGGGTTATCAGTTGCCGGATGGCTGCAATCATGGTTTAATCTTACGCCACCCAAAACAGGAATCATTATAGCAGGAGCAATTGCAGCATGTCTTCCTTTATTAAGGTCAGGATTATTTTCAGACAAGACCTATCGCTTAATTTATTTTACATCATTGATGATATGGATAATTATTTTTAATCATAAATCGGAATCACCCACATTTATCATTGCCATTGCCGGAGCAGCCATTTGGTATTTTAGCACAGCGAGAAATAAAATTCATACAACACTTTTTATACTTGCGTTTGTTTTTTCATCCCTCTCACCTACGGATATTTTTCCAGCTTTTGTACGTACAAATCTTGTAATACCATACGTATTAAAAGTAGTACCGTTCATTGCTATTTGGGGGGTGATGATGTGGGAAATGGTGAGTTATAAGAGCAAGAGACTCTCTTAACAATAGTTTAATCTAAAGTTAATTGAAACGGCGAGGTGGCCCGAAAATCCGCCGTGCTCGGGTCTGACTGTGCGTATACGGATCGGATTTTCTTGACTTTTTTGGTTACTTTTTTGGTCCAAGCAAAAAAGTAACAAGAAAAAATAATATTCGAATGATTTTTGATTTATACGGATGTCAAAAATCACCTCTCAAACTAACAAACACCCATGTAAGATTCGTCTACAGTACGAAAACCTTAACTTCGAGAATGGACAACGCAAATGAAAAAATTACTAGACATAAACTAATAACTACTAAATCAACAAAATTAGAAACCTGACAATAAGCAATTGTTAATTAGCCGAAAAAGTTAACTCTGATTATTTTTATACGGAATGAGGCCCCTATTTTTCGTTTTGTTTTTTTCATTAAATAATCTTCTCTCCATAGCCCAAAATGAAAGTAACATCTGGTACTTTGGAGTGAATGCCGGATTAACATTTAATGGCGGAGCGCCAACTGCCCTCACCAACGGATCTCTTAATACTACTGAAGGCTGTGCCAGCGTTGCTGACAAGAATGGAATTCCGATGCTTTTTATTCTTATAAGATCACTGCTGCAGGGTTGGATACAAATAAAGTAGTGAGCCATTGCGGCGTACCTCATAATGGAATTTCATACAGCGCTATAGGCTGCATGAAAATATCACCTGCCGGAGATAAATTAGCTTTGGCCCTCACCTATTCTCAAAAAACATATGAGATATGTGATTTCGACAATTCAACCGGGATAGTTTCCAATGCGATAACCTTTCCCAACAATGCATACGAACAAGCATATGGAATTGAATTTTCACCGGACGGATCAAAGGTATATGCAACACAAAACGCATTAGGAATATTCCGGCTTTGGCAAATTGATCTTTCATCAGGAAATGCAGCAACAATAATTAGTTCCATTCAACAAGTGGGCAGCTCCTCAGAATTTTTGATGTCAATGCAATTAGCGCCCGATAATAAAATATATGTTTCAACAAGCACTGCCACCTCTTTAGGGGTGATTCAGTCACCTAATTTGCTTGGTAATGCCTGTAACTATATTGACAATGGAGTATCGCTTTCGGGCAGAATTACTTATTCCGGATTACCACAAAAGATTATTGTTTCGCAAATTCCTAATGCCAGCGTTAGTAATAATGTTACCATACCATTTGGTACTTCCACAACTCTATCTGTCGGTGGAGGAACTTCTTATGAATGGTCTCCGTCAAATGGCTTAAGTTGTACAGACTGCGCACAACCTGTAGCAACACCAACTTCAAAAACAGTTTATACGATTGTTGTTTCCAACGCCAACGGTTGCACAAGTATAGATTCAGTTACGATAGATGTAGAAATAGTTTGCGACAATTTGTTTATACCCAATGTATTTTCTCCCAATGGTGATGGAGAGAATGATATATATAAAATTAAAGGAAATTGTATCGATAGGTTTTCTTTATCTATTTATAACCGCTGGGGAAACCAGGTATTTGAAACAATAAATATTAATGAGGGTTGGGATGGTAGTTACAAAGGAGAGCCTATGAATACGGGAGCGTATTGTTATCGCGCAATTATTTATTCACAAAGTGGAAAATATATTGAGAGAGTGGGGACATTAAGTTTGATCAGATAAAATTTGAAGTGGTATCAATATCGAATTTCTACTTAACTATTTTTTCGTTTCAATTCACAGAAAATTGTGTGGGTACGGTAGCCCGAAAATCTGCCGTGCTCGGGTCCGCTTGTTTGTATACGGATCGGATTTTCTTGACTTTTTTGGTTCAAGCAAAAAAGTAACAAGAAAAATAATATTCGAATGATTTTTGATTTATACGAAATCTCATTTTATAAAAAATCACTCCCTCGAACTGACAAATGCATGTAAGATTTACACCCATTTTGTCCTTGCTTTGTGTTTTGCATTAATCTATCTTTAAAATGCAATAGGATTGGAGAAACGAAAACGCATTTATACAAGTTATTGGCACACATAAAAACGACACACCTGATGGCTATAAATTCACAAGCAGCTTTGAAATTAATTGAAAAATATTTTGACTCATGAAAAAGAAAAAAGCGAACCTAGACGACATCGATGTATTCTTTGACCCAACGCCCTTAACAGAAGAAGAAAAAAGGCGCTTGAGCGAATACATTCAACAAGATAAAGCCAAGCATAAAAAAAAATCTAAGCATAAACATAAATTAGCTGCTTAGCGATACACCCAGCTCCTAACTTCGGTCGTTGCGCAATAGTGGTTGACGAGCAAATGCAACTTACTGCAATTCATTAACTTTATAATACTAGGATACTACGCGGTTTCTGATTCGCTACTAGGCAAGTCCGCAAGACGTTAGTGGTTATCATTTGAAACCCATATTACATTTAACGAAATGACCGAGACAGATAAATCATTAGTGTTGACAATTAAGAGAAGACCGAATTGGCTTATTCTACCTTTGACAGGTTTATTGGGCATAAGTACATGTGAGTCTTGTAATTTTAACGGAAGAAACGAATTTGACAAGCCTCGCGAACATTCGCACTTTTAACAACGTACTGCGACAGAGAAGTGAGTTACATTGAAGCGCCGACCGATCACCAAGCCGCAAACCTTTACTATAAATATAGTATCTAACCTATTTAATCATATACGATTTACTGAAAATCAGGATACAAAAGATAACCCATTCTTATTGATTTGAATTTTTGCAATTCAGGCTGCCATGATTTTCTAATTTCTTCCTCTGTTACACCTGAACTTATTTGCTGTTTTAGTGTTGCGTTCCCTGCCAGTGAGTTAAAATAATTATTGAAGAATTTTTCTTTTTCCTGGGTATATTCAAACGCTTTTATCACTTTGGACAAATCAAGTTTTGGAGAATTATAGAATTCATCTTTATTAAAACTTCTTAAATCCAAACCAAAACATTCCTGTCCTTTATACATGGGATCCTTCGCGCCTGCAGTACTTTGGGGAGTAAAACTAAAACTCTTACCCTTCCATGTTGGATTACCCATTACCTGGAACGGAAAATCGGTACCGCGGCCTATACTCACGGCTGTACCTTCAAACAATGCTAATGAAGGATACAAATAAATGGCAGTGATGTTTGGTAAATTGGGTGAAGGCTTAATAGGCAGATCATATTTAGAAGCATGTGAATAGTTTTTCAATTGAATTATTTTAAGATTGCATTTGAGTCTATTCTTCAACCAGCTTTCTCCATTGATCATTAAGGCGTACTCACCTATTGTCATACCATACACAATAGGCACAGGGTGTAATCCAACAAATGACCTATATTTTTCTTCGAGCACAGGTCCATCAATATAAAAGCCATTGGGATTGGGCCTGTCCAGCACAACTAATTTTTTATCGTTCTCTGCACAGGCTTCCATTACATAATGTAAGGTTGATATGTAAGTATAAAAACGTATACCTACATCCTGTATATCAAACAACACAACATCAACATCAGCAAGATCTGCAGGCAAGGGCTTATTATGACTTCCGTATAAAGACACAATGGGCAAGCCTGTTTTTTTATCCTTTGCACTTTTTAAATGCTCGCCTGCATCTGCATCACCTCTGAAACCATGTTCAGGAGAAAATATTTTTTTCACTTTTACTTTTAAAGAAAGTAAGCTATCAACAAGGTGTGTTTTGCCAATTACGCCGGTTTGATTGGTAACAACAGCAACGTTCTTATCTTTTAAATAAGAGAGGTAGGTGCTTGTTTGCTCCGCTCCTGTTATAATAATTTGCGCAGACAACTTCCACGCATCTGCTGCAAAAAAAAGAGCGACAATCAGGTATACAACAAAACGTACTTTATTCTTGTACCCTTCGAGAACCTCAGGGTACGGATTCCGTTCGTTGAACCCTGAGGTTCTCGAAGGGTAGAAACGAACAAAAGGTGTACAGTGTCTTACGCCTGTTATAATTCTATATATCATACTTAATTAATACATTTATATACTTAAACAAAAACCATTCCAGCTCTTGAATACTGAATTCTTTATTGCAAAGAAAATAATATTCGGCACTAAAAACCAAAAGGCAAGCTCAAAGCCTATAGTAAAGCTTGCCATACTAGGTATTTCACTGGGATTAATCGTTATGATACTTACGGTAGCGATAGTTAAAGGGTTTCAAAATGAGATACGTGATAAAGTTATTGGTTTCGGATCTAATATTCAAATTACCAATTACAGCACCAATAATTCATACGAACCGGACCCTATAACAAAGGACCAGCCATTTTATTCAACACTTCCTAAACAAAGCGGCATTAAACACATACAGGTGTTTGCAACAAAAAATGGTATCATAAAAACCAAAGATGAAATAGAGGGCGTTGTATTAAAGGGAGTGAGTAATGATTATGACTGGGATTTCATCAAAAAAAACATGAATGAGGGAACTGTACTGACCTTAAGCGATACAGCGGCTTCAAAAGATATTATTGTCTCGCAAACTCTTGCTAAAAGACTTAACATAAAAAAGGCCGATAAACTTTTTATATATTTTATCACTAAAAAGAAAGATACTTCGGGTGAATCTGCCCAGGAAGCTTACGAACAAAGAGTAAAGACCTTTAACGTTTGCGGTATTTATGATACAGGTTTTGAGGAGTTCGATAAAAAAACAGTGTTTGTTGATCTGCGCCAGATACAGAAATTAAATTACTGGACAAATGATCTGGTTGGAGGTTTTGAAGTAGAAATAAATGACATTGAACAAATTGATGAGATGGGTGATATTGTGAACCAGGAAGTTGGAGTTAGTTTTAATGCGCAAACCATGAAACAAACAAACTCCACCATATTTTCATGGCTCGATTTGCAGGATATGAACGCTATTATTGTTATAGTTCTAATGATCGTTGTGGCGGCCATTAACATGATATCCACATTGCTGATATTAATACTGGAAAGGACAAATATGATAGGGATACTAAAAGCATTAGGAATGTCGAATGTGAATATCCGGAAAATATTTTTGTACAATGCGGTTTACATAATTTCCAAAGGCTTGATCTGGGGAAATGCAATTGGACTATTGCTTTGTTTTATTCAATACAAATTCGGAATATTCACTTTACCAAAAGAAACCTATTACGTATCCGTAGTTCCCATTTCAGTGAACTTTACTCACGTTATTTTACTTAACCTCATAACGCTTGTATGTTGTTTTGTTATGCTGCTCCTGCCCTCTTATGTAGTTTCAAGGATAACCCCGGTAAAGGCAATACGATTTAGCTGACCCTTCGAGAGCCTCGGGGTACATACCGGAGAGACAGGGTGCAATACAACCCTAAATTTTTTTGTACTCTTCGACTTCGCTCAGGATGACAATATAACAGCTTTATTTCTTATTTTTATATTACAAATAGAGACTATGAAATATTACAATAACATCCTTGAAACTATTGGCAATACACCAATGGTAAAATTAAATAACATTGTTAAAGGCATTGATGCCATTGTATTAGCAAAGGTGGAAACTTTTAACCCCGGCAATTCCATTAAAGACAGAATGGCCCTGAAGATGATAGAAGATGCCGAGAAAAAAGGATTACTAAAACCGGGCTATACTATTATTGAAGGAACATCGGGCAATACAGGAATGGGATTAGCAATGGCAGCAATCATAAAAGGTTACAAATGTATTTTCACAACTACCGATAAACAATCAAAAGAAAAAGTTGATGCCTTAAGAGCTTTTGGAGCAGAAGTAATTGTATGCCCAACCAATGTTGATCCGGAAGACTCACGTTCTTATTATTCAGTATCATCAAGACTTGAAAAGGAAACACCTAATTCATGGAAAGCCAACCAGTATGATAACTTATCCAACTCACAGGCACATTACGAAACAACAGGCCCTGAAATATGGGAACAAACCGATGGTAAAATAACGCACCTTGTTGTAGGCGTTGGAACAGGTGGAACTATTTGCGGAGCGGGGAAATTTTTAAAAGAAAAAAATCCGAACATAAAAATATTTGGCATTGACACTTACGGAAGTGTATTTAAAAAATATAAAGAGACAGGTATATTAGACAAGGCAGAAATATACCCTTACATCACAGAAGGTATTGGTGAAGATTTTTTACCAAAAAATGTCGACTTCAGTATCATTGATCATTTCGAAAAAGTGACTGATAAAGATGCGGCAATAATGACGAGAGAAATAGTTCGTAAAGAAGGAATTTTTGTAGGCAACTCAGCGGGATCTGCAATGGCGGGCCTTTGGCAATTAAAAGACAAATTTAAAAAAGGAGATGTGGTCGTTATCATATTTCATGACCATGGCACACGTTACCTTGGTAAAATGTTTAATGACGACTGGATGCGTGACAGAGGATTTTTGGTTAGGGAAAAACCAAAAGCAATTAACCTTATTGAAAAACATAAACATCAAAAATTAATGACGGTAAATGTAAAACAAACAATTGGAGAAGCCGTTGAAAAAATGACCAAGTATAATATTTCCCAGGTGCCAGTTGTTAATGGAGTTCACTTTGTTGGTTCATTGAATGACTCACAATTGTTTGCCAAGTTTGTGGAGAACCCAGAATTTAAGAACGAGCTGGTGGAGAAGCATATGCAAAAGCCATTTCCATTTGTTGAAGCCAACACTACACTTGAAGAGATAGCAAAAAAAATAAATAAAGATAACATGGCAGTACTTGTAAGAGACAGCTCGGGCACAGCACATATTGTTACTAAGCATGATGTTATAGAATCTATAAGTTAATAATAAAAATAATGAATTTTAAATATATCCTGCTTACTGTACTAATTACCGGAACATTCTCATTTGCATATTCCCAACAATATCGTGATGAGGCTCCGCAATGGACTAAAAATACAGCGGGGCGAGAGTTGCAAATTGCCGCGAACCATTATTATATAGGCTTAGGACTACAAACTGCGGGCATTGTTGTAACCGTAATTTCAGAAAGCAATTCTTATTACTATTCGCGCAGTATAAGCAAAGGAGTACTCGTTGGATCATTTATGTTCTTGGCTGGAACATTTTTATCTATTGAAAGTCATTCGCATATTAAAAAAGCAGGAATACTTCTGGATATGCAAAATGGGAAAAAACTTAGTTTGAATACCTCTCCGGAAGGAGTGAATTTATGTTACCAATTTTAATTTTCTATTCATTCCATTGGCATGAATAACTTTACTGACCAAATGGGCAGGGCCATTGAATTTAATTATCCTCCCAAAAAAATAATTTCAATAGTACCCTCACAAACAGAACTTCTTTACTATTTAGGATTAGAAAAAGAAGTTGTAGGGATCACCAAATTTTGTGTGCATCCGGAAGAGTGGTTCAGAAATAAAAAACGAGTTGGCGGAACAAAAAAAATAAATTTCGAGATCATTGATCAACTCAGTCCCGATCTTATTATTGCTAATAAGGAAGAAAATGAGAAAGCGCAAATAGAAGAGCTTTCAAAAAAATATCCCGTTTGGATAAGCGATATTATCAGCCTGAAGGATTCGCTCGAAATGATCAAAGAAATTGGCAAGCTTACCAATCGAGAAAACAAATCCGCCGAACTCATTGAAAAAATAAAAAGGGAGTTTGAGTTATTAAACAAAGAAGCTGCAACATTACCTCCTCTTCGCACGCTTTACTTTATCTGGAACAAACCCTACATGGCGGCAGCACAAAACACCTTTATCAATGAAATGCTTTCTATCTGTAACTTGAAAAATGTGCTTGAAAAAGACGAAAGGTATCCTGAATTGACCCTTGAAAAAATCAAATCATTGAACCCCGAATTAATACTCCTGTCGTTAGAACCCTATCCCTTTAAACAAAAGCACATCGATGAATTAAAAGTTGTATTACCCAACACTCAAATAAAACTAGTAGACGGAGAAATGTTCTCATGGTATGGATCCAGGCTTTTACTAGCTCCTAAGTACTTTAAAAGGCTCTTAAACGACATTCATAACAAGTGAACAGGAAATTGTTCTTAGCTTTGTACCCAATAACCGAATGAGAAAAGCCGCTTTAAAATTATTTTTCTTAGCCATTACTTTCCTGCTCTTTATACCTGGTATTTATGGGCAAAAAACCGGACTTGTACTCAGCGGCGGTGGCGCAAGCGGTATTGCTCATATTGGAGTTATAAAAGCGCTTGAAGAAAACAATATTCCAATTGACTACATCACGGGCACCTCTATAGGCGCATTTGTAGGAGCACTTTATGCAATTGGCTACACTCCACAGCAAATGGAGCAATTGGTACAATCTGAAAAATTCAAGACCCTTGTAAGCGGACAAATTGATAGTAAGTATGTTTTTTATTTTAAGAACAAGGAAGACAATGCTTCCTGGATCACCTTTAAATTATCGCTAGACTCATTGATAGAACCCAGTCTGCCAACAAATATAATTTCGCCCATTCCGATGGATCTTTCTTTAATGGAAATGCTTGCCCCTTCCGCCGCCGCCGCAGGATATAATTTCGACAGCCTGATGATCCCCTTCCGTTGTGTGGCTTCAGATATTGAAGCAAAAAAATCTGTTGTATTTAATTCTGGGAGTTTGAGTGAAGCCGTAAGAGCATCACTTACCTATCCGTTTTACCTGAAACCAATAAATATAAATGGTAAACTTTTGTTTGATGGGGGGCTGTACAACAACTTTCCTTCGAATGTAATGTATGAAGATTTTTATCCCGACTTTATCATTGGAAGCAATGTTACAGGCAATGCACCCCCGCCAAAGGAAGACGATATTATGTCGCAGATACGAAGTATGCTAGTGAGTAAGACCAATTACAATGTAATATGTGAGAATGGAATTATTATAGAGCCAAAAGTAGATGTGGCGCTATTTGACTTTGACAATACGCAGGCCTTAATTGACAGTGGATATTCGGCGGCCATCCGGCAAATTACACGAATAAAAAATTGTTACCCAAACGAAAGAGAAATTGTAGACATCGCAAAAAAAAGAAATGATTTTATTTCCAAGCAACCTAAACTATTGTTTGATGAAGTGAAGGTCCGCGGTCTTAATGAGTCACAGACCTCTTATGTAAAGAAGACTTTGTTTCCCAAGGGAAAACAAGTAGGCATTGACAAATTGAGAGATGATTATTATAAACTTGCTGCAGATGAAAGGATAAAAAGTATTTTTCCGGATGCTGTTAAAAAGCCAAATGGACTTTACACGCTTAACCTAAACATTAAAAAGGAAAAGGATCTGCTTACCTATTTTGGAGGAAATTTTTCCAATCGTCCTATCAGTACAGGGTTTGTTGGATTTAAATACAATTATCTCGGTAAGATCGCGACGACGATAGCGGGCAATACTTATTTCGGGAAATTATATACATCGGCCCAAATAAAAGCACGATTTGATTTCCCTTTCAGAGTACCCTTTTTTATTGAACCTAATTTAACTTATAACCGTTGGGATTTTTTCAAAAGCAGGTATGTATTTTTTGAAGATGTAAAACCTGCATACCTTATTCAACGCGAAGAATTTGGAGAGATATACATTGGAATTCCGGCAAAAAATAAAGGAAAATTTATGCTGGGCACAGGATACGTAAATAATGTAAACAGTTATTACCAAACAGAGATTTATGCAGAAGCAGATACCGCAGACAGAACTTCTTTCAGTTTCGCGAATACTTCGTTTTCGTACGAGTACAATAACCTGAACAGGAAACAATATGCAAGTGAGGGCACCTATTTTTCCATCAAATCAAAATATGTACAGGGCGAAGAATTTACAAACCCCGGAACAACAGCTATTGACAAAAAGAACTTCAGAGCGGTACACGAATGGTTCCAATTCAGGTTTAATTTCGAAAGTTATTACAAAAGAAGAGGCACTCTAAGATTAGGCGTATACGCTGAAATGGTTTACTCTACCCAGCCCTTTTTCCAGAATTACACAGCAACCAAACTTGTTTCCCCGGGCTTTCAACCTACCCCTGAAAGCCAAACCCTTTTTATAGAGAACTATCATACACATAAGTTCTTTTCAACCGGACTTAAAAACGTAATTAACATAAGAAAAAACCTGGAGCTGCGTATAGATGGATTTATTGCATTGCCCTACCAGTCCATCCATAAAGATGTAAACCTTAAACCCTATTACGGAGATATCTTTGTAACCAAACATTATATAGGAATGGCCGGCCTTGTGTATCATACACCCGTAGGCCCTGCTTGTATCAGTATTAATTATTATGATAAGCTTTCGAATCCATTGAGTTTTATGTTCCACTTTGGGTATATTATATTCAACAAAAGCGCTTTTAATTAGGGGCTGAAAAACATACTTTAAACAGTGTTATTGGGCTAAAAATCCCTACTTTTGTATAATAATTTCAATAAACAAACTATCTTCATGAAATAGCCATCCGCCTTAGGCGGACAAACCCCTAAAGGAATGGCGTATTCCATGTGGCAAATAAAAAAACAAATAAAACACACATGAAAAAAATATTTAGCCTTATAACAATTAGTGCATTGTTATTCTCTTGTTCATCAAATGTATCAGACAATTCAACTGATCCGGAATATCAAAAACTAACTGAAGAGAACCAGAAATTAAAGGAAGAGAACCAACAGAAAGATGAAGAGGTAAACTCATTCATCGAATCTTTTAATGAAATACAACAAAACCTGGATGTAATAAAAGAACGCGAAAAATTAGTTTCTGCGAACACCAATGATCCTGAATTACAGAACAGCAAGAAAGAGCAAATTGCGGAGGACATCAACATGATCAATGAGCTGCTTGTAAAAAACAAAGAGAAGATCGCATCGTTGAATAAAAAATTAAAAAAGGCCAATTTAAAAATTGCAGAATTGGAAAAAATGATAGACAGGCTGACTAAACAATTGGAAGATAAGGACGCTGAGATTGCTTCCTTAAAAGACAATCTAGAGAAAGCCAACTCTGCCTACAAAGATCTTTTTGTTGAATATAACACAAAGCTTGATGAGATAGAAACGCAAACCAGCAAGATTAATGAAGCGTTTTATGCATTCGGAACGTCTAAAGAGTTAAAAGAAAAAGGAGTGATCACTAAAGAAGGCGGCTTTATTGGTATTGGTAAAGCGGAAAAATTAAAAGATGATTTTAACAAAGACTATTTCACCAAAATAGATGCAAGCGAAACAAAATCGATCGTACTTGCCTGCAAGAAAGCAAAGATCATTACAAATCACCCTACAAGTTCTTATAAATTTGAAGGCCCTGAAGGTAAGGTTGAAAAACTCACGATCAACAGCGCAGAAGATTTCTGGGGAACATCTAAGTACCTGGTGATTATTATTGAGTAAACTCCACATTATTAAAAACGTTCTAAAGGGGAATATCAATTCATTTCTCTTTTAAAAAATGCCCATATATTTTCGGTCAGCGATCGAAACATTATGGTTATTCCATACCGTTAAAAACTAAAAGACGTACATATGAAATTATTTTTTACTTTTTTTGGAACACTATTGTTTCTCACTTCAGGAGCGCAATGGAATTCTTTAACATCAGGGACATCGTCAGATCTTTCTTCAGCCTGTTTTTTTGATAATGATACCGGACTTGTTGGTGGCACAACCGTTATAAGAAAAACAACAAATGGCGGATCAACATGGGCAACTACATATAGTAATTCAAATACCTCGATCGAGAAGATCACTAAAACATTGACCGATACATTTTATGCCTGTGGCCAAGATTTAGCAAGCACTCAATCTCTTATGGGGAGTTCTAAAAATAGAATGTTAAAAACAATCTAATAAAATCGTATCTAAGCATTTAAATTATGGAATTATTTTATTTCTATTTGCAGAATGAAATCAAGTAAAACACAAGCAG
>Ga0163149_10005753_pt1 | contig 12971 bp, 13 predicted proteins | sample OliLakLV19MP5G1_FD_148604 | JGI IMG/M metagenome (GOLD analysis project Ga0163149, IMG submission 148604) | Freshwater microbial mat bacterial communities from Lake Vanda, McMurdo Dry Valleys, Antarctica - Oligotrophic Lake LV.19.MP5.G1 | ecosystem: Environmental > Aquatic > Freshwater > Lake >...
GAACCGGTAAATCAAAGGGCTTGTTGAATATTACCGCGTCAAAGCCCCCGTCCACCAGTGCGTCGAGTGCGTGCCGCGCGAAGGACAGGCGCTCCATCAAACGGCGAAAACGCACGCCGAAGTCCGGCCAGTCCTGCTCCACGCGAAAGGGAAACTGCACCAGTTTGACCTCGTCGTGCCAGGCCCTGCCCCGATCACCGGCAAAAATGCTGACATCGTGGCCGCGTCGTGCCAGCGCACGCCCGGCTTCCCAGCAATAGGTCTCAAGTCCGCCGGGAATGAAACTGGCGGTCACGTTGAAGATGCAGATTTTCACGTACGCACCCCGTCGTGAGCACTACGGGCCAGAAGGCGTGAGCCATAACCCAGAAAGCAACCGTTGAGCGCCCAGAAAAGCAGCGCGCCCTCGCGCAAAAACATGTCGTTGACCATGTTGCGGGCAAATACACCGAGCACCAGCGCCAGTCCGCAGGCGCCCAGTACTTGCAGGCGTCGATCCGATGCCTTCCAGAATTGTCTATACCGCAGTGCCAGCGCAGCGAAAATCATCACCATCACCACCATCCCTGGAATACCCATTGACAGGCCATAGTTGAGCACAACATTGTGCGCGTGCCAGAGATCCCTGTTGTTGGCCGGCGTCAGGTCCGGATAGGCCTTTTTCATGATGCCCCGGCCGAAACCCGCGCCGGCCAGCGGACGCTCGGCGATGCGCTCGACAATTCTCGGCCAGAAGCTGGCCCTGTCATCACGCATGATCTCACCGCTGATATTGCTTCTCCAGTCATAGGCGACAAACCGTTTGGCATGGGCCGACATCAAAGCCACTGACAAGGACAGCGCCAGGATGATGAAAATGGCCGCAGTCATGGCCGCATTCAGCCGAAAAACTTTCCGTAAAAACAGCAGTGCAACGCACCCCTGTAAAAACAGCACAGGCCAGACGATTCTCTGGTCACAGAAATAAGCCGCCGCCACCAGCACCAGCACAATCAGCGCCACCATGCACCGCCATTTGAATCCCGGATGCATATAACCGAGCATCACCATCGCCGGCAATGCCATGATGAAATACGAAGCATAGGCGGCCGTTCCGCCGTGCCAGCCCGTCTGCTCCCAGGTGCCCGATCGAACAAGCGCCAGAAGCGCCCCGGCACTGATCACCAACGCGCCCCCGGCAAGGGCCAGTAACATCCACTTGAGCTTCTTCTGATCGTCACTGAAAACAAAGAATGCGACAAAAGCCATCGCCGTGTAGCCCAGTTCGTTTTTGATTTCCCCAAGGCTGTAACTGGCATCGACGGAGTAGGCGAGAGATGCAAGCGCGATAACCGCCCACAACAAAAACACGCCCTTCATCCCCGCCGGCGGCGGGGCGAGCCGCTTCCAGTTCATAACAGCGATTGCAAATGCCGCCGAAAGACAGAGCAAGCGCAGCGCAACTGTCCCGGGGAATGGCAGGACGAACAACAAGACGCAAAAGGGCAGCAGCGCAAAGTACTGTTTCATGCGCCGGCAGCCCGCTCGCGAATCCGGTCGTACAGCGCTTCGGTCTGAGCCGCAACGCTGTTCCAGGTGAAGCGCGCCTCCACCATCGCCCGCGCTGCACGCGCCATACGGTGCAGTTCTACGCTATTGCCCGCCGCGGCCTGAATGGCGCCAGCAAGCTGCACGTCGGATGCGTCGGCATCAATCAGCGTGGCGTTTTGTCCGTCCACCATGTACTCGGTCATGCCGCCCTTGCGCAAGGCCATGACAGGAACCCCGCTCGACATGGCCTCGATGGCCACCATGGAAAAAGGTTCTTCGAAGCGCGACGGGATGACAACGAGGTCACCGAGGGAATAAATAAGGTGCATATCAGCCGGGTTGACGGTGTCAACGAGAGTGCATGGAATCCCCTGCAAGTCATGCCTGAGCACATCGGCGAAACGCACGCGCTCACTTTTCTCCGGATCGCCTTTGGGCCATTCGCCCACGAAGACAAAGTGAAATGCAGACCGATCGAGATGCCTGGCTGCACGCACCAGCAGGTCGGGGCCTTTTTCCGGTGAAATCCGGCCAACGAACAAGACGACAAAGCGTCCGGCCGGAATGCCTCTTCGCGCTCTTGATTCAGATGCCAGTTGCGGCGTCCGCCCGGCTGAAAATAATACCGTGTCAACACCGTTGGGCAGCGTCGCAAATACGCCTGCGGCAACCCCCTTCTCCCGGAACCACCGGTTGATGTAATCGCTGCAAGCGACCAGCGCATCGAGGCGGCCCGCAAGCGGGTAATCCTTTTCGTTGTGCATGTGCAACATGACGCGTGCGCCGGGGATTTTCCCGGCGAGACCGTCGACAAACTGCGGTGCGTTGTGAATGTGAATCAAGGCCGGATTGATGGCGCGCGCATAGCGCAGGATGCGCTCGGCGTACGAGAAAGGATCAAGGCGGGTGATTTTCCGGAACAGCCGATTGTAAACACGCCCCACCCGGATGCGATGGTATCTGACCCGTCCGTCGAACTCCTCATCCGGCCGCGCCGGGTGAGGCACGCTGATTACATGCGCTTCATAGCGCGTGAGCAAATGCGCAACCGCGTCTATCCATTGCTCCACCGCCGCGCCCTTCAACGGTGGAATGGGATGCACTTCCTGGGCCAGAAAAAGAACGCGCGGTTTCATGCCGGAGTGACCAGCAGTTCGCGCGCTGCGGCCCAGACCTGCTCTACCGGAATTTCACCCATTCTGGCGCCAGCGGCATCGGCGGCTCCGGCACCCGGATGTTCGATCACAGCACAACGCGGACGCTCGAGCGGCATCAGATTGCGCCCCGGATAGGACGGATGATAAAGCGCCACCATCGGGATATCGAGCGCACCGGCAATATGGGTCGGGCCGGTATCGACGCCAATATAAAGGGACAATTGCTGCATGAGCGCGGCGCTCTGACGCAGTGTGAGCCGGCCGGCGGCGACCGCGTACCTCCCGGCGATAGCCTGCTCGAACACTCCGGCGCAGGAGGCTGCGCTCGCGTCGCCAAGCAGTACAAAGAACGAACGCGAATCCTGTTGCAGCGCGAGCCCGGCCAGCGCGGCAAAATGCCCGACCGGCCAGTCACGGTGGGCCTTGGTCGGAAAACTGAACGGTTGCAGTCCGATCAGCGGCCGGGCTCCGCCGGGAACATGGCGTGAAATCCAATCGAGCGCGAACGCGCGCTCCTGCTCGGACACGACGTAAGCGAGGCGACGGCTGCGCAATGACGCGCCGGCAGCCAGGGCCAGCAGCATTCGCTCATCGACCGCGTGCAGCGATTTATCAGGCGGTACCGGCACACGGATCACCGAAGCGCCCTCGACCCGCGGCAGCTCCGCATAGTCGAAGCAGACGGTGGCACGCGCGACGCGGGTGCAATAACGCAGCAAGGCTGCGTCCCGACCGTAGCAAAGCGCCACATCATGCCGCACCGGCCGCAACCGTCCCTTGAACCACGCACCGTCTTTGGTAATGGCGCCCAGTTCATCGATAAATTCCAGATGCTGCAGGACGTCGAGGCGCTTCGGATGCGCGAGCACCGTCAATCTGCGCGTTCCCTCGCGCATCGCACGTAGCGCCGGTGTCGCCAACAGGGTGTCTCCAATGCGCGCCACCACCACGGCCAGCACGCTGGCTCCGGCTCCGGCGAGCGTCATGCGCCCCGGCCCGGCACGGCAGCGGCGAAAACCCGTTCCATTGCGTCAAGCATCACCGGATTGGCAAAGCGCACGCCTGCCTCGGCCAGCGCGGCCTCGCCCATGCGCGCGCATAATTCCGGGTCTGCGTGCAGGCGGACGATGGCCGCCGCCAGCGCGCCCGCATCCTGCGGCGGCACCATGAGGGCAGTCACACCATCACGCGCCACTTCGCTGATCGCCCCGACCGCAGTGGTGATCACCGGCAATCCGCAAGCCATCGCCTGCATGATCGCCTGCGGCACACCCTCATTCGCATAAGAAGGCAGGGCGAATACGTTCAGGCTCTGCAGCCACGGCACCACGTCCTCCTGTTGCCCGGCCATTGTCACGCGATCTGCAAGGCCGAGCCCGACGATCTGCCGCCGCAAATTTTCCTCACCTGGTCCGGCTCCGACAATCACTGCGCGTATCTGCGTATCGGCGATTGCGGCCATCGCATCGAGCAGAAAACGGTGTCCCTTCCAGCTTCGCAGCGTTGCCACGATACCGACCAGAAAAATATCCGGTGGAAGACCAAGCGACGCCCGCGCCGCGGCGCGATTGCCAGGGCGAAACCGTTGCAGGTCCACACCGCTTGGGACGGAAACCACGCGCGCGGGATCTGCACCCGTCTCGTCCACCACCTGGCGGCGCAGCGCCTCGCCCGTCGTCACGACGAACGCAGCCGCCTGCGTATAAAGCCAGCGCGTTCCCGCGTTGCGGGGAATCGGTGCGGAAATATGGCGCGTGCGCACAATCGCCGGAGGATTGGACATGCCAAGGCGCGCCAGTGACACCAGCCAGCTGTCGGTGGAGCTGTGCGTGTTGACAAGCTGCACTGCCTCCGTCTTCAGCAAAGAGCGCAGCGCAAACAATCCGGCAAACGATTTGCAGGCAATCGGCAGCGCGTGGACGGTCATTCCGAGTTTTTTTGCCTCGGTGTAAATCCTCGACTCCGGTGGCGCCGCGATAAGCATCTCATGCCCGCGGCGCGCCATGCCCGCCGCCTCGTTGAGAATGCGCAGCTCCTGCCCACCCCAGCCGCACGAGGCCTCGGTATGAAGAATTTTCACGCGGCAGTGAAACCGGTTACCCGGCGACGCCCGAATGAATCGCCGACACTCACGCGTCGGTGTCCTCGGGCAGCTCCGCAAACTGGATGCGGTGCAAACGCGAGTACAAACCGTCGCGCGCCAGCAGTTCGGCGTGGCTGCCCATCTCGGCGATACGTCCGCGCGAGAGCACCACGATGCGATCAGCGTGTTCAATGGTGGACAGGCGGTGTGCAATGACGATGGTCGTCCGGCCCTGCATCAGCGTGGTGAGCGCCGCCTGCACGTGACGCTCGGACTCGCTGTCCAGCGCCGAGGTCGCCTCGTCGAGGATCAATACCGGCGCATCCTTGAGCAATGCCCGCGCAATGGCGATGCGCTGGCGTTGCCCCCCGGACAGCCGCACCCCGTTCTCACCGACAAGCGTATCCAGACCCTGCGGCATTTCGCGGATGAAATCGAGCGCGTGGGCGGCCCGCGCCGCCTCTTCGATCGCGGCCTTTGAGGCGTTGCGCATGGCACCGTAGGCGATATTGCCCGCCACCGTGTCATTGAACAGCACCACGTCCTGGCTGACCAGGGCGATATTGGACCGCAGGCTTGCCAGCTCGAGGGCCTGCAAATCGTGATCATCGAGCAGGATGCGTCCGGAGGTCGGCTGATAAAACCTTGGCACCAGATTCACCAGCGAGGTCTTGCCCCCGCCCGACGTGCCGACAAGGGCCACCGTTTCTCCAGGGGCGATTTCAAGCGATATACCGTCCAGAGCCGCCCGCGTCGCCCCTTGGTACGTCAACCCCACCGCCTCAAAGCGCAGCTCGCCGCGCGCGCGGACAATTTTTTCAGTGCCGGTGTCGGTCTCTGGTGCCTCATCGATCAGTTCAAACACACTTTCGGCAGAGGCGAGTCCGCGCTGAATCGGGGCATTGACATCAGCCAGATGCTTCAAGGGCGTCAACAACATCAGCATCGCCGTGATGAAGGAAACGAAACTGCCCACCGTGAACTGACCGCTGGCCGAGTCCTGGATGGCCAGGCTGATGATGATGGCCAGCGCCAGCGCGGCGAACAACTGCGTGATCGGAACCGTCGCCGACGCCGCTATGGTCTGGCGCATGTTGAAACCACGCAAGGCCTGACTGGCCTTGTTGAAGCGCTCCGCCTCGGCAGACTGTCCGCCAAAAATCTTCACCACCCGGTGGCCGCCTATGGATTCCTCCAAAGAGTGGGTGATATCCCCCATCGCCTTCATCGATCCGACACTCATGCTGCGCAAGCGCTTCGAAAATATCTTGATGGCGATGGCAATCCCGGGGGCGATCAGAAAGGTGATCAGGGTCAGTTTCCAGTTGAGCCAGAACATCCATCCGAGCAAGCCGATGACGGTAATCGAATCGCGCACCAGCACCGTGAGCACGCTGGTTGCCGCGCTGGTTACGCCGTTGACATCGTAGGCGATCTTGGAAATCAGCGCGCCGGTGGACTGGTTGTCGTAGTAACGCACCGGCAATTGCAACATGCGGCGGAACATCGCGTTCCTGAGATCGAGCACGATGTGATTGGACACCCAGGCGAGCGTGTAGGAGCCGATGTAGGACAGCACGCCGCGAATGAGAAAAATGCCGATCAGTGCGGCGGGAATCAGGTAAGGATTGGACGCGTCCCTGTTGACGAAACTGCCATCGAGCAAAGGCTTCATCAATGCCGGGAACAAGGGTTCGGTCGCCGCCGTCAACACCATCGCCAGGACGGAAAGCGAAAACACTTTCCAATACGGACGCACGTACTGGAGCAGACGGAAATACAGCGCGCGGGAACTGGTCGGGGACGACGCCAAGGAAGTAGGCACTCGTAAAACTTGAATTATAACCGCTGCCCCATGCGCGGCAGTCAGGCCGCCGGCCCGCATACGGCCTGCATTCGAACCGCGTTTGGCCTGCGTTTGGCCTGCGTTTCGCCTGCGTTTCGCCTATTGCGTCACCGGCCGCGACGGCTGTGCGCGCTCGGCCCGGCGCAGCAAAGCCATCGCTTCGCCATGCCCCTGGGCGGCCGCTTTCTGAATCCAGCCTACCGACTCTTCGAGGTTCTTCCTGATCCCGCGACCTTCACCGACCATGACACCGAGGGCATACTGCGCGTCGGCCATCCCCTGCCCCGCCGCACGGCGCAGCCAGCGCAATGCCGTCGCTTCGTCCCTGGGCACGCCCTGCCCCCGTGCGTAGGTCATCGCCACAAAATACTGCGCCGGGGCGAACCCGCGCTCGGCGGCGCTGCGAATGAGCTTGGCCGCTTCTTCTACGTCCTGTTTTGTCCCACGTCCGGCCCCGACCATCAGACCGAGCTGGTAAAGGCTTGCGGCATGCTCTTTTTGCGCCGATCGGCGCAACCAATCCACCGCAGCAGCTTCGTCGCGCTGGACACCATTTGACTCGAGGTAGGCAATGGCGAGGTTGTACTGGCCGAATGATTCTCCCTGCTCGGCCGCCTTTCGAAACCAATCGACCGCGCTGGCCGCGTTGCGCTCGACGCCACGTCCTTCGCGATAGAGCACGCCGAGATTGTTCTGTGACGGCGCGTAGCCCTGTTCCGCCCATTTGCGATACCAGCGTGCGGCCCGGGCGTAGTCCCTGTGCCCCTCGTTCGACAGCTCGTAAATGGTGCCCAGACGGTACCCGGCCATGGCGAGGCCCTGTCCGTCCGCCCTGGTCAACCATTCGATCGCCTTGTCGGTGTCCTGCCCGACACCCTGGCCGGACAGAAACGTTTCGCCCATGTAGTACTGGGCAAGCGCCTCTCCAGCGGTAGCCGCATCCTGAAGTTGTTTCAACGCCACCGGATTGCCGTCAGCGGCCACGGCGCGTGCAAGCTGTCGCAACTCGCTCTCCGGCATGGCGGCGAAGGCCGCGCCCGCCATCGGCAGCGACAGCGACAGCAGGCAGCAAAGCAGAAATCGCCTAAGTTTGAGCGGCATGTCGTTCCCCGGCAGACAGCAGACTTCGATACAAGGAGGTCAATTGCGCCGCCATGGCATCCAGGCCCAGCCCGGATACCGCCACGCGTGCTGCGCGCCCCATGTCCCCCGCTTTGCCGACATCGCCGATGGCGAGGAGCGCCGCGGCCAGTGCCGCTACGTCACCGGCCTCATGCACAAGCCCGCTTACACCGGGCTGTATGAACTCCGCAGCCCCGCACTGCGTGGTCGTGATCAGCGGCAACCCGCTTGCCATCGCCTCCAGGGCGGCGTTGGGAAACGGATCGTACAAGGTCGGCAACACAAAACAGTCGGCGGCCCCATACCAGGGCTTCACGTCGGACTGCCCGCCGGCAAAATGCACCCGGCCTGCGATGCCCAGCTGAACGCCGAGTGCCTGCATCTGCCGGCGCCGCTTGTCCTCACCCACCACGATCAGGTGCGCCTTTTCTGCAGCCCGCATCGCTGCCAGCAACTGGGGCAGACCCTTGCGCTCGAATCCGGACCCGACAAACAGATACACCATGGCTTCTTCGGCAATCCCCAGTCGCGAACGCATCGCGGCGCGGGCAGACTTCAGGCCCGGGTTGAACAGTTCAAGGTCGACACCGTTGTACACGACATGCAGCCTATCTTCAGGCAGCCCGAAATGTCTGCGGATTTCTTCACGAACCATGCGCGAATTACAGATCACGGCCCGCAACCGGACGCTGGCAAACAGCCGCCGCTCGGCGGCAAGCAAAAAAGCGTGGTACGGATTGAGTGCAAGCCCGATATGACCGGCCAGCCCGAGCACGCGCCGGCGGTTCACCAGCCATTGGGCGTGGACCCCGTCTCCGGCGCGATAAACGTCACAGCAGGCAATGCGCTCATGGGCCTGCACCAGGTCAAATTCCCGCCTCGCCAGGGCCGCGCACACCGCTCGTCCAAAACCCCAGTCACGCCAGGTCCGGCCAATGTAAAAAGGATCGCATCGCACCAGTTTCCCGACCCCGTCCTGCACCGCGCCTTCGCCCCAGTCACGCGCAAATACCGTGACATTGACGCCCTCGCGGCCCAACGCCGCCACCGCGCGGGAAACGAAACGTTCGGCTCCGCCGAAGGGGTTGTAGCGCTGGCGGACGATGGCGATGTTCATTCTGCGTCTATTGTCAGGCATTTCGTAGTGGCCGCAAATACAAGGACAAGGCTGTCGCCGCATCCCGCCTGAGGACGCACGCCTGCCGCCGGCAATTCACTGCGGACGCAGTTCCCGCACCGCGTCCAGCACGGCCTCGACCGGAAGGCTGTTCAGGCAGTCGCTCACTTTGCTGCCCCCGCACCCGTCGTTTCCGCACGGCCGGCATGGATGCAGGCTGGAACTCACAATACGGTGCGGCACGCCCCAGGGTCCCCACTCCAGTTCGCCGCTCGGACCAAACAATGCGACGACCGGCGTACCCATGGCCGCTGCAATATGCATCGGCGCCGAATCGACGCCGATGAAAAGCCGCGCACGCCGCGAAAGCGCCGCCAGCGACTTGAGCGATAGCTTGCCGGCAAGATTGAGCGGGGCCGACCTGGTTTTTGAAAGAACTGCGGCAATCAGCGCCGACTCGTCGGCCGTCGGTGCCGCAGTCAATACAACGCGCTCGCCCGCCTGTTGCAATGCATCGATCAATTGCGCCGTTCGCTCGGCCGGCCAGCATTTGAACTGCCATCGTGACGCCGGGTGAATATGGATAAAGTCACTCTGCGAGAGTCCGTGGACGCTCAGAAGTTCCGCCACGTCCGCCTCGGCCTCGGCACCGGCAACCAGCGCCAGCGCCTTGCCTTCGACTTGCGGCTGAATGCCGAGGCGACGCAACGCGTCGAGATTCCACTCAACCATGTGGCGGCGCGGGTTCTTGGCCATGGCGAAACGGTGGGTGAAACTGCTTTTCCACCATTTGCGGCGGCTTGAGTAATCCGGGGCAACCGCATACCGCGCACCGAGAAACCGCGCCAGCATGGCGCCGCGCGGGTGCTCGGACAAATGGACGATCAGATCGTAGCGTCGCTCGCGTAACGCACGTAACAATCGCCACTCCGACCCCAGTCGTGAGAAAAACGGTTGCTGCTTCCAGTTTCGATCGACCAGATGAATCCTGTCTATGGCAGGATGCAGCGTGAGCATGTCACGCGTGTCGGCATAGACCAAGGCGTCGATTTGGGCTGCGGGAATACGGGCCTTGAGCGTGGTGAAAACGGGCGAAGTCAGCAGCACATCGCCGTGATGGCGCAACTTGATAACCAGAACCCGCCCGACGCCGCCCAAATCTATGGCGTCTCTTAACATGCCCGGCAAGATAGCAGAAAAGCGTCTGATCGTTCCTTGTATGCGATGTCAGCGCATACGGGGTCAGCGGGTGCTTACAGTTATATGCATTGCCGGGACTGAACCGGCCCGTCGCATGTAGTGATGTTCACGTCCGGCCTGCCGCGACGACAAATCGTGCGCGCCACCTCGACTGCCGTCGATAGCCTGAGTGGGTCCGACCCTTCACCACGAATCTACATTGAGAATTGACCGTTACGCCTTGACTTATCAGGTTTTTTAAAACTATAGTGCTCAGATGGACAGCGAATTCGCCAGCCTTGAAGAAAAAATCGGCCAGACCGTGGCCCTTTGCCAGAAATTGCGCGGAGAGAACGTTGATCTCAGACAGCAACTTGCCATCGTCCAAAGCGACAACAAGAAACTGGCGGATAAGGTCGAACACGCGCGTGTCCGGCTCGAATCCATCCTGCAGCAAATTCCCGAATGACCGGTAAAGCCAAAGCCCTCGATGTCAGCATCATGGGCCGTAGTTACAAAGTCGCCTGCGCCGAGGAAGAACGTGAGGCCTTGCTGCAGGCCGTTTCGTATCTTGACCGCAAAATGAATGAAATCAAGGTTGCCGGAAAGGTCGCCAGCCTCGAGCGCATCGCCGTCATGGCTGCGCTCAACATCACACATGAAATGCTGTCGCAGAAAGTCGGCGGATTTGACGCGGGTGAATTACGGCGTAGAATGAATTCGATGCAGGCGATGCTGGACGAAGCGCTGTCAAAACAAGATAAGTTGTTTTAACTGTTGCAGGCGGTGACCGCGGAAAACGACATCGAAGTCGTCGCTACCGCAGCCACAGCTGCCGCGATAAAGCGCCGAGCCGGTTGCCCCACGAATGTCCCCTGCGTTGTGCGTTAAGGCCAGCATCTTCTTGAACCAATTTCTCCACTGGCCGCCGACCAAAGTGTCGCTGTTGTGCGCGTCCCATAGCCGGATGTGCCTGATGTGACCGGAACGCGGCCATCTTGAACCGCAAGGTTCGGGAGATAGGTCTGACGGCATCTGCGGGGGGCGCCCCATAAACAAATAGCGCAAGCAGATGCTTGCGCTATTTATTTGTGTGGTCGGCACCGTCAGGCATTTGCCGCCACTACATTCGGTCGGCAACCTCGATTGCGCAAAGAGCCCTGAAATCATATTGATCACTTCCTCGCGGCGACCGATCCCAGGTACCTTGAAACTCTGGATGCGCTTTGACCACGCTATGCAAAAAAGCTTTTTTGAACCGGGTAAACATTGCAACGCCTCCTAAATGCCGCACTCGTCGTAATAAGCCTGATGGTCGGGCTTGTATTGGCGGACCTGGCTCTCAAAATCCTCCGCCTCCCAAAGGAAAGCACAAGGCTAATGCTTTTGTCTGGCAGCACGCTTAGCACCGATCAATTCGGGGTGCGTCGGTACGAATCCAACAAGAAGGTTGAGCAGGCCGGATACATCGGCTCGAAGATTGCGTACCGTTACCAATACCAGACAAATAATTTGGGATTCGTATCGGAGTACGACTATGTGGAAGGTCAACGCCTTGGCTTGCTGATTGTAGGGGACTCCATGACAGAAGGTCAGGAAGCAGGCCCCTGGTTAGATGTCATTCAGCGTCAACTATTCAATCAAAAAGGGGTAACGACCCAAAATGCCGGAATAGCAGGAAACGGGTTCGTAGAATTTGAAAAGGCTGCGACATTTGCCAAAACCCAGCTTGATGCCCGGAAACTTATGGTCATATTCATCCCTGACGATATGTACCGATACGGGGACGTGATGGTCGCAAACCGCGATTGCAGCACTTACAAGGAATACACTTCGACCACGGTCAACTGCAACTCCGGGCGACCGACTTGGCATCATTACGAAAGCAAACTGTCCGACAACGAACTGGCAACGTTTGCAGAGGGGAAAGCACTGTTTGGCTTGCTGCCTACAATGAAACGACCTGCCCTCGATATGGCAAAGCGAGGGGTCAAAGTTCTTTGCCAATTCGGTTTGCGAATCAATTCAACCTCCGCCCTTGCCGTTCGTATCAACAGTGAGTGTGACGCTTCGAGACCCCTCACTCAAAAAACAAACGACAATGCCCCAGTCAGCAATATCACATCAACCAAGGGGGCAGCTATTTCACCCGTTCCCGCGAGCAATTCAAACATTTCCCCCATCCCCGATATAACTATTTCCGCGATACGAAAAATGTTGAATACATATGGGGCGCGGAACGTCCTCTTTGTAATGATTCCGGGAGGCGGACATTCGTTCAAAGTTATTCAACCGCAAGTCGTACTGCCTCAAACGTTTCAAGGCGAATTTGACTCGCCACTTCAATTTGCAGACATCTCGGAAAGTTGTGAGATGGCCCCGACCGATTGGGGCGCAGGCGGCGGTCACCCGACCCGAAACGGATATCTCAAGCTGCAGTCTTGTTTTCTCAAGAATCCAAACATAATGGGGTTTGCTGCCCGGTAGGCCTTCCGTCTGCAAATTCTTGCATGCACCGGAGCAACGAGCTGCGTCTGTTCAAAAGCCGATTTGAAGACGAATTCGGCAAGTACGGCGGATTTATTGGTACTTGCCGACTTTGTTACTGTACCTCGCCTGTTTGCATACTCAAGAATTCGCTGCGAAATTAAGCTGATGATTGCAGTGGTAAAATCGGTCACGATGATGGAATTTTCTTCGGCAAGCTGCCGCTCAAACTCAAGTACTAGCCCGATGGCGCGAGCCACTGGATAGCACTACAGCCCCCGGGCCCGGGCCCGATCCACAATCCATGACCGACCAATTCTGACCGGCGCAAAGACGACGATGTCCTTCATCAAAGAGCTGTGGAAATTCCTTCGCGTGCGCAAGAAGTTCTGGCTGGCGCCGCTGCTCTTGATGATGGCCCTGCTCGGCGCGCTGATCGTGCTTGCCCAG
>Ga0163149_10005754_pt1 | contig 12971 bp, 10 predicted proteins | sample OliLakLV19MP5G1_FD_148604 | JGI IMG/M metagenome (GOLD analysis project Ga0163149, IMG submission 148604) | Freshwater microbial mat bacterial communities from Lake Vanda, McMurdo Dry Valleys, Antarctica - Oligotrophic Lake LV.19.MP5.G1 | ecosystem: Environmental > Aquatic > Freshwater > Lake >...
CGCGACCTTCCGCGCTGCCGCCGAGTCACTCGCGGTCCATGGCATCATCCGGGCACCGCGCCTCTTTGGATTCTACGCGGCGTGGAAGGAACGGGACCGGACGATCCGCTACGGGACGTATCGGTTCGCCAAGGGCACCTCGTGGGACGATATCCTCAGCGCCCTCGAGTCCGGCAAGGAGCTCGTGCATCGGTTCGTGATCCCCGAAGGGTGGAATCTCTGGGATCTCGTCCCGACGTTGGCCGACAGTCTTGAGGTCCCGGAGGACAGCGTGCTCGCGGCGGTGCGTGACACGGCCGTGATGAATCGGCTCGGCGTGCCGCGCAACGTGAGCGATCTCGAGGGCTACCTCTTTCCGCAGACCTACGACTTCCCGCATGAGATGAGTGCGCGCCAGGCGATCGCGGTCATGGTGGGCCGATTCGAAGAGGTCTGGCTCGACGAGTGGGACGCGCGCGCCGCCGAACGCCAGATGACGCGACACCAGGTGGTGACGCTGGCGTCGATCATCGAAAAGGAAGTGCGCAAGGGAGAGGAGCGCCCCATCATCTCGTCGGTGTATCACAATCGCCTGCGCATCGGCATGGCGCTTCAGGCCGATCCGACCATTCAATACGCGTTGAAGCGACGGCGCCCGGGGCGGGTGCTGTATCGCGACTTGAATGTGCAGTCGCCGTACAACACGTATCGACGCGTCGGCCTCCCACCGGGACCGATCGGCGCCCCCGGCGCCGCGAGCCTGAAGGCGGCGCTGTATCCGGCCGCGGTGCCCTACAAGTTCTTCGTCGCGCACCCCGACGGGCACCACGAGTTTCGCAACACCTATGCCGAGCATCTGAAGGCGATCGAGTTCGTGCGGGCGGCCGCGCGGCAGGATTCGTTAGAGCGGCGGCGCAAGGCCGCGCAGACGGCCGGCGCGGCCCTCGATAGCGCGATGCGCGGCGTCTCCTTGCCGGACGACTCGACCAAGAACCGGTAAGCGGCGCGCCGAGGAGCGGCGCGGCGATGAGCGGCGCGGCGAGGAGCGGCTCAGCGTCAGTCCGCGAGGAGATCGGCGCGGAGGAGCACCGCATCACGCAGGTACACGTGCCGGATCTCACCGCGGGCGCGCCGCGTCTCACAATGCACCATCACGCGGATGCACCGCGGCAGTGCCCCAGGGACGGGGAGTTCCTGCGCGCAGATGAGCGGGATGTCGGTCCACCCGTACAGACGCGCGGCATGCGCCGGGAACTCGCTGACGAGATCAGGGGTCGTGGTGAAGATCGCCGAGATGATGTCGTTCGGCGCGAGATCGTTATCGTCGAGGACGGCTTCGAGCAGCTCGGTGACGGCCTCGCGGATCAGGGCGGGATTGTCGTCGAGCACGGTGGTGGCGCCGCGGACCGCGCGGACGCTGCGAGGACGATCAGGCCGAGGGCGCATAGCCTCGAAGATGCGACGCCGTTGGCGCCGTGTCCACCGCCGGCTGGGGCCGAGTCGGGCGGGGGCCAATAGATTGCCGGGATGACCAAGCGCACGCAGGACGCCGCCATCGCTGTGATCTCCTCCCGTGGGGCGGTGCGGTACCAGGATGGACATCCGTGGATCTTCAAGTCGGATGTGGTGACGCCGCCCGATGCGCCGGCCGGCGCCGTGACGGTGACCGATCAGGCGGGACGTCCGCTGGGGACCGCGCTGTGGAGCCCGAAGTCGGAGATCTCCCTTCGCTTCGTCTCCAAGGAGCGCGATGTCTCGCTCGACGCGGCGTGGTGGGAAGCGCAGCTGGGCATCGCCATCGCGCGCCGCGCGGGGGTGCTCGCGGCGGAGACGAACGCGTGCCGCCTCGTGCATGGCGAAGGGGACGGCCTCCCCTCGCTCGTGGTGGACCGCTACGATCGCTGGTTGGTGGTGCAGCTCCTCTCGGCGGGACTCGAGGCCTTTCGCGGCGAGATCGTCGCGGCACTCGCGAAGCTCACCGGCGCCGAGGGCATTCTGGCGCGCAATGACGCCTCGGTGCGGACGCGTGAAGGATTGACGCGCGGCGTCGAACCGCTGATGGGGACGGTGCCGGAGACGGTCGAGGTGCGTGAGCATGGGGTGCGCTACCTCGCGGCCCCGCACAGCGGACAGAAAACTGGTGCCTTTCTTGACCAGCGCGAGGCGCGGGTCTTGGTGGGATCGGTGGCACGCGGGCGAGCCTTGGACGTCTTCAGCTATCATGGCTCGTTCGCGCTGCATCTCGCGAAACGTGCGGACTCGGTGCGTGCGGTCGATTCGTCGGCCTCGGCACTCGCGCGCGTCCGCGAGAATGCGGCGCTGAACGGGCTCACGAACATCGAGCCGGTCGAAGCGGACGCATTTGATCTGGTCCGTGACGAGGAGAAGGCGGGGCGCCGGTACGACACCATCGTGCTCGATCCACCGGCGTTCGCGAAGAACCGGGCCTCGATCACCGGCGCGATCCGCGGCTACCGCGAGATCAACCTGCGGGCGATGAAGATGTTGGCCCCGGGAGGTATGCTGTACACCGCGAGCTGCTCATATCACCTCTCGAAGGCGGACTTCTTCGCCATGTTGCGCGAGGCGGCATCGCATTCGGGGCGGCGGATCATCGTGCGGGCGCTCGTGGGGCAGCCGGCGGATCATCCTGAAGTGTTGACGATTCCGGAGACGGGGTACCTGAAGGGGGCGTTGCTTGAAGCGGGGGACTGACTCACCGCGCCTGACACCGCCCGCAGAAGTACGTGGATCGCCCCGCCTGGGTGATGCGGCGGATTCGCGAGTCGCAGCGCGTGCAGGGTTCGCCTTCGCGATCATAGACGCGGAAGGGGATCTGCCGCTCCCCGCGGTGATAGCGCCCGGCGTTGAGATGCCCGTCCGCGAGTGCGCGTCGCATGCCTTCGAGCACCCGTTCGACGCGCGCGAGCGTGAGTGATGACGCGGCGGCGCGCGGCGAGACGCGCGCATGCCAGCAGGCCTCAGCGGCGTAGATGTTGCCGACGCCGGCGACCACCGCCTGATCGAGCAACACGGTCTTGATGGGCCCACGTTTGCCCGAGAAGCGTTCGCGCAACAGTGGAGGGGTGAGTGCTGGGTCCTCGGGTTCGGGGCCGAGGCGGAGCGTTGGAGGCGCGTCGGGGGCATGCCACGTGACGGTACAGAGTGCGCGCGAATCGACGAGCACGGCGCGACGGCCGTCATCGAGATCGAAGGTGACGCGCGCATGGGGCGGCAGCGCCCGATCACGCCGATCGAACACCCAGTCGCCGTTCATGCGAAAGTGGATCAACAGGGTCGCGCCATCGGCGAGATGCACGAGTTGATGCTTCCCGCGCCGCTCCACCAGCACGACGCGCTGTCCCTCCGTACGCTGAATGTCGCCCGCCAAGAGCCGGCGGCGCTGGGACGGGTGATGTGCTCGGAGCTGCACGATCACCCGTCCGCGCAACGCCCGTCGCAACCGACGGACCGCGGACTCGACTTCCGGTAGCTCAGGCATCCGGCGAGACTTCAGGCATGTTGCCGACCGCTTCTCGCACCGCGAGCATCCAGCGCACGCTGGCCATCATCCTCGTCCTCAATGCGGTGGTGGTGGGCGTCAAGATCGTGGTCGCGATGCGCACGGGGAACCTGACGGTGCTCGGCGCGACGCTCGAGAGCTTCCTCGACGCGATGAATAATGTGTTGGCGATCGTCGTCGTGGCACTCGCGGCGCGCGGGCCGGACGAGGATCATCCCTATGGCCACGATAAGTTCGAGACGATGGGGGCGCTGGCGATCGTGGGGTTCCTCTCGATCTCGTGCTTTGAGCTGATCCGGGGGGGCGTGGCGCGCTTGATCGATCCGCCGCCGGTCGTCCCGCATACGAACGAGGAGTTGATTCTCCTGTCGGCGACCGGCCTCGTGAACGTGGTCGTGGTCGCGTACGAGCGGCGGCGCGCCCGCGAGTTGAACAGCCCCCTGCTGCTCGCGGACGCCTCGCACACGATGGGCGATCTGTTCGTGACCGGCCTGGCCATCGCCTCGTTGATGAGCGCGCGGCTTCAGCTCCCGTGGGCGGATCCGGTGCTGGCGATCGTGGTGGCGCTGGTCATCGCGTGGAGCGGATGGAAGATTCTCCGGGTGACGGTGCCGGTCCTGGTGGACGAGCGCGGGGCGGACGCCGAGCGCATTCGCGCCGCGGCCTGCGCCGTGGACGGGGTGGCGGCGGCGCCGAATGTGCGGTCGCGCACAAATTCGTCGGGTCTGATCTTCGCCGAGGTCACGATCACGGTGTCGGGTTCGTCGACCGTGGCGGAGGGGCACGCCGTGGCGGACGCCGTGGAGGCGTCGGTGCGGACTGCCCTTGGCGGAACGGCGGACGTTGTCGTGCACATCGAGCCCGCGTGATGGCCCGCGTGATGGCACCTCGCCAGTCCCCCCGTTCTCTCCGCGCCGAATACCAGGTGTATGTGGAGCGCGAGATCGAGGACTACAAGAACTCCGTGTCGACGGTGTTCCTGCACAACATCGCCGCCGAGGCGGCGCGGGCGCTCGATGAAGGGTTCCAGTTGGGGATGCGCGAGGTCATGCTCGCGGACGAAGTGGACCGCATCATCGCGAAGCGGTTGCGACTGCCGAGCTACGAGACGTGGCGTCGGCGCCGCCTGAAGAATGCCGATGAACTGCGCCGTCCCGAACACTGGGGGCTGCGGCCGGACACGCCGCTCGCTCAGGCGATCAAGTACGGGATGTCCGCGTCCTCGGTGTTGGTGGCGGGCCCACGCGTGGAAGGCTCGGCGCTGTACCTGGCGGCGAATGGCTGCGAGGTGACGGCGGTCGAATCCGAGGTCGCGGTGGTGAACCGTGTGCTGCGGGCGGCGCACGAGTCGGGACTCACGGAGAAGCTGCGCGGCTTCGTGGCGGACTTGGTGAGCTACACGCCCGATGGCCCGTTGGCCGCGGTGGTGTGCACGCCGGCGGCGTTCGCGGGACTCTCCCCGTTCGAGCGCGCGCAGGTGATCGCGCTGCTGCAGCAGGCGACGTCCGATGGCGGCGTGCACCTGATTGAGACGCTGGTCGCGGGCCAGGCGGTGCTGACGGAAGATGAGCTGCGGACGAGCTACCGGGGCTGGGAGATCAAGATGGTGCCGGAGCCGGGCGCATCGCAGACGTTCGTGGCCAAGAAGCTCCTCGCGTAACGAAACGACACGCTTTGACGGAGCGGGGATGTGTCCCCCTGCGACACGGGGTGTTTTTGCCATCCGGACTTCACACGCTAAGTCTATACGCATCAACGCGATGAGCTATGTTCGAAACTGGCACTGCTCGTGCGTAGTCTATCATATGAAGGGCGGCCACACGGAAGTGGTCGTTCGAAGGTCTCTTGGGTCCGGTGAGGGCCGACATATGGTGGATAGAGCGATGCAGGCACAGGTGGAGCTCGAGCAGGAACCCGTTGGAATCGTCATCTCCCGTGGCAGTCGCGATGAAGCGACGCCGCGGTTCTCCGCCTATGTGTGGGGACCGCCGGATGAGCCGGAGACGACGATGACGAGCGGGAGCCATCGGGCGGCGTAAGCGGAACTGCTCAACTGCGGATGAAGGATGGAAGATGAAGGGGGCGGCCCGTGCGGGCCGCCATTTTTTTTGCATCGCCACATTCGAATCCCGACATCTTTCGTCCTCCATCCTCCATCCCTCATCCCAGATACGCCACGAGGGGACCGGCGCAAGCGCCGATCCCCTCGTGTGTAAAGCTGGACCGCTTACTTCTTCTTCGCGGCCTTCTTCTTGGTCGCCTTCTTCGCGACCTTCTTCTTCTTGGCAGCCATTGTACTATCTCCTGAAAAGGAGTGAGACTTCCCGGCCGATCCCCCGGTGGATCGGTGGGTCATACGGAGATGTTTCCACCCCCGTATTTCGTGCGCTCCGTTGAACCCGGAGCAGAAATCAGACAGCCTCGGACAGGCTGGTGAAGTTAAAATCTCGAACCTTGATGGCCGGCATCACGACTGCTCCACCAGCTTCTGTCCCTGCAATCCGCTCTGAAATCCCGAGCATCTCGAGATTGTTCAACATGAACAGCGGTGACTCGTTGAACCGCAGATTTTTAATTGCGCGAGAAATTCTTCCCTGTTCGATAAGGAAAGTTCCGTCGCGTGTCAAGCCCGTATAAAGAATCGTGCGTGGATCGACTTCGCGCAAATACCAAAGACGGGTCACCAAAATGCCGCGTTCGGTGCTCTTGATCATGTCCTCAATGGACGCCGAACCACCCTGCATCTTCAACGACGTCGCCCCGCCCGTCGCCGTGCGATTCTGCTTCTTCGCCCAGAAGCGCGACGTCTGCAACGTCTTCAACTCGCCATTCTCGATCCACGTCTGCCGGGCGAGCGGCATCCCCTCACCATCGAACGGCTGCGCGAGCACCTGCGCATCGCGCGGGTCCGAGAAGAGCGTCACGCGCGTATCGACAATCTTCTCCCCTAACTTGTTACCGCCGCCCTGCTTTGAGAAGGGGGAGCGCCCTTCATCTGCAAGACGCGCATCGGCGTATCCCGCAATCAGCTGCACCAGATCCCCTACCGCCTGCGGCTCAAAGATCACGGTGTAGCGACCCGGTTCCACCGCTTGCGGCGCGCGCGAGGCCCGCGCTTTGTCGATCGCGCGCGCCGAGACTTTCTCAAAATCGAGCTGTCGCCAATCGGGATGATCGGCCGCCGCCCACCCGGAGCCCGTGCCATCGGTGGTCCGCACGGTCAGGGTGTAGTTCACGTTGGTGCTGCGGTGATACGCGAACAGCCCCTTGCTGTTGGCGAGCGCGGACGCGCCCCCGCCCATCACGAGAAAACCCGCCGCCTTCAAGTCGCCCGAGCGCCGCGTCGGCCCCAGCGCGGTCATCGCCACCTGCGCGCGCTCGGCGGCCCCGACGGCCGCGGTCGCATCCACGTAGGCATCCACGGTCTCGTACGTCTGCGGTTCGAGCAGCGGCATCGCATCCGGATCGTCCGGGGCGAGACGCGCCAACACCTCCGACTGCTCCACGGCGCGCTTGAGCGAGGCCTCGGAGAGATCGTTGGTGGTGACCACGGCGTGCTTGGTGCCATACCAACTCTGCACCGCGAAGCCCACATCGGTCAGCGAGCCCGCCGTGCTCATCTGGTTGTCGGCAAAGCGCACGTTGGTGCTGACGTTGGAGCCGAGGTTCACGTCGACGGCCTCGGCCTTGGAGAACTTCATCGCCCGTTCGGCAATGGCTTGGGCATCGGCGCGCGAGAGGATCGCTCCCGCGGGAATCCCATCACGGAGTCGCTTGGGGGCGCTCATCCCTGCCTCCCGGTGTTGATCACGTTGACCTGACGGAAGCGGGCCGGCGGGGAGCCGTGACTCACCGCGTTGACCTGTCCCGGCTGCCCCTTGCCGTCGAAGAACGATCCGCCGAGCTCGTAGCTCGCCCGGCCGCCGATGGCGTCCATGGAGTTCCAGAAGTCCGGCGTGCGAATCTGGTAAGCGACATCCTTGAGCATGCCGTTGAGCTTCCCGCCGCGGATCTCGTAGAAGACCTGGCCACCGAACTGGGCGTTGTAACGCTGCTGGTCGATCGAGAACGAACCGTCGCCGATGATGGCGATGCCGCGGTCGACGCCGGCAATGAGATCGTCCATCGACTTGTTGTCAGTCCCCGGCAGCAGCGAGACGTTGGGCATGCGCTGGAAGGCCACACTGCCCCACGAGTCCGCGTAGGAGCACCCGTGCGAGCGCACAGGACGTCCCTGACGGCCATACCAGTCGCGGAGCCACCCTGCCTGCTCCCGCGTGGTCTGATAGTCGTTGAAGACGCCGTCCTTCACGATCAGGAAGTCGTCGGGCTTCTCGCCGTCATCGTCCCACCCGATGGTGGAGAGCGCTCCTTCCTGCGAACGGTCGCCCTGGATGTTCATCAGGCTCGGGCCGTACTTGAGCTTGCCGAGGTGATCTTCCGGCGGCGCGATGAAGCTCGTGCCGGCGTAGTTGGCCTCGTAGCCCATGGCGCGGTCGAGTTCGGTCGGATGCCCGATCGACTCGTGGATCGTGAGCCACATGTTGGAGGGCGCGAGCACGAGATCGTACTTGCCGACCTCAATGGGCTTGGCAGTGAGCTTCTCCGCTGCCTGCTCTCCCCACTTCTTGGCGTTGCCCACCAGATCGCACTGGAGGACGTACTCGAAGCCGCGTCCCATCGGTGCGGCCTCGGCCCCCTGTCGCGTCTGGAAGTCGGAGAAGTCCGGCTTCACCGCGGTGGCGGCGAAGAGCGGCCAGCTGCGGATGAGGGTCTGGTCGATCACCGAGCCCTCGGTGGAGGCGAACTGCTTTTCCTGCTTCACGAAGAAGAGAATGGAGTTCACGAACTTCACGTTCGGGACCTTCATCGCCTCGGCGTTGGCGCGGAGGAGGAGATCGACCTTCTGCTCGAGCGGGACGTCGAAGGGGTCGGTCGTGTACGCCGACTTGTAGTTGGCATTCGGGTAGGCCTGCACCGGCGCGAGCTCCACGGAGCGATCACGCGCGATGCGGTTGGCCTTGGCAATCGCGACGGCCTCGCGTGCCGCGGTGGTGACTGCGTCGCGCGTGAGGTCGCGCGTGGCGGCAAAACCCCAGCAGCCGTCGACGAGGGCGCGGACCCCACACCCGAGGGTGTCGGTGTCCACGACGTTCACGATCTGCTGCTCGCGGGTGACGACGAAGTTCTGTCGGATGCGGGCGATACGGGCATCAGCGTACGAAGCCCCCGCCATCTTGGCGGCATTGATGGCGTCGAGCAGGAGCTCCTTCGACGCGCCGGACTGAAAGCGGTCGAGGTGATCCAAGGCCGGGGCGGCGCCTGCGCGTCTGGGCGTGCTCGCGAAGGCGATCGCAGCGGCCGCGGCTCCGGTGGTCCGGAGGAAATCGCGGCGGTCCGTCATATCAGATGGCGTCACTCGTGCTGGTGAACGTGAAGTCCCGAACCTTGAGGGGCGGGACGGAGATCGCCTGGCCCGGGCCGCCAGCCTCCGAGGCGCTCACGCGCTCGGGGCGGCCCATCGCCATGACGTTGTTGAGCATGAAGATCGGACTTTCGTTGTAGCGGAGGTTCTTCACCGGACGCGTCACGCGGCCGTTCTCAATGAGAAAGGTGCCGTCGCGCGTGAGCCCCGTGAAGAGGATCGTGCGCGGATCGACCGGGCGGATGTACCAGAAGCGGGTCACGAGCAACCCACGCTCGGTGCTCTTGATCATGTCCTCAACGGACGAGTCGCCGCCGTTCATGGAGAGCGTGCCACCGGCGCTGTTGGGTGCCTTGCCGGTGCGCTGCGCCCAGAAGCGATCGTAGGCGAGGTTCTTCACGACACCGTTCTCGATCCAATTCACGCGCTCGGACGGGAGGCCATCGGCACCGGCCGTGTTGGCCGGCACGCGGGGATCGAGGGGGTCGGAGACCAGGGTCACGCGCTCATCTACGACCTTTTCGCCGATCTTGTTTCCGCCCCCGGCCTTGGAGAAGAACGACCGCCCTTCATCGGCCGAGCGCGCATTCACGGCGCCGGCGATCAACTGAATCAGATTGGCCGCCGCGGTTGGCTCGAGCACGACCGTGTATCGCCCCGGCTCGATCGCGACGGGATTCACCGACCGCTGCGCCTTCTCGATGGCCCGTGCGGCGAGGGCGCGCGGGTCGATTCGGCTGAAGTCATTGTCGGCGGCACCGGCCCAGCCGGACCCCGTGCCATCCTGCGTGCGGACGGTGGTGGTGAAGGCGACACCGGTGCTGCGCTGATACGCGAACAAGCCCGCACTGTTGGCAATCGCGAACGCCTGCGCCTGCGCTTCCAGGTAGCCCGTGGAGATCAACCCGGCGCGGCGCGCCGGTTCAGTGACCGCGCGCACAGCCTCGGCGCGCGCCTCCGGCTCCAGCGACGCGGTGCCGTCGTTCCAGACGATCGGCTCGTCGTACGACTGCGGCCCGAGCTCCGGCAGTAGCTCCGGATCCTCCGGCGCCAGCTTGGCGATGCGCTCGGCGTTCTCCACCGCGGCCCGGAGCGAGGCGTCGTCGAGCCGGTTGGTGCTGACGTTCGCCACCCGCTTGCCGAACACCGCGCGGATGCTGACGGAGTTGTTGTAGTTGTCGCCGGCGGTGGAGATCTGGTTCTGAGCGAAGCGCGTATTGGCGCGAACACCGGAACTGATGGTGACGCGGCATTCATCGGCGTGGGAGAAGCCGAGGACCTTCTTGGCGATGGCTTCGCATTCGGCGCGCGAGAGGTGACGCGCGATGGCCCGGAGGGAGTGCATCGGCATCACGCGCTCCTCCCCGTGTTGATCACGTTGATCTGCTTATGTCGGGTGGGAGGACAGCCATGACTCACGGCGTTGGACTGCGACGGTTGTCCCTTGCCGTCGCCGAAGGCTCCGCCGAGCTCATAGCTGCGTGGGCCGCCGATCATGTCCATCGCATTCCAGAACTCCGGGGTGCGCATCTGGTAGTTCACGTCCTTGAGCATGCCGGTGATCTTTCCCTTCTTCACTTCGTAGTAGAGCTGGCCGCCGAACTGGGCGTTGTAGCGCTGTTGGTCGATCGAGAAGGCGCCGTCGCCGACAATCGCGATGCCGTCCTCGGTCGCGGCAATGAGATCGTCCCAGACGAGGTCCTGCGTGCCGGGCATCAGGTTGACGTTCGGCATGCGCTGGAACTGGACGTCGGCCCAGGTCTGGGCGTAGGAGCAGCCGTACGAGCGCGTCGGCATGTTGCGCTGCTTGTACCACCAATCGAGCCACATCGCCTGTTCGCGCGTGGTCTGGTAGTCCACGAAGATGCCGTCCTTGATGATGTGGAAGTCGCGCGGCGCGACCCCTTCGTCGTCCCAGCCGCAGGCCGAGAGCGAGCCCGGCGCCTTGCGTTCGGCCACAATGTTCATGAAATCGGGGCCGTAGCGGAACTTGCCGAGGAAGTTCTCCGGCGGCGCCAGGAAGCTGGTGCCGGCGTAGTTGGCCTCGAAGCCATAGGCGCGGTCGAGCTCCGTGGGGTGCGCGATGCTTTCGTGGATCGTGAGCCAGAGATGCGAGGGGTGCAGAATGAGGTCGTAGCGCCCGACCTCGACCGGCTTGGCGGTGAGCTTCTGGCGCGCTTCGTCGACCCAGCGCGCGGCGTGTCCCTTGAGGTTGGCGTCAATCACATGCTCGTAGCCGAGCCCCTTGGGTTGGATGTCGGTCGACTGGCGGGTTTGGAAGTCGCGGGTGTCGGCGGAGATCATCGTCACCGTCATGCCGGGCTGCGCGCGCACGATGGTCTGCTGCGTGACGGTGCCGAGCGTGGAGGCGAATGTCTTTTCGTCCTTCAGGAAGAACATGTTCGAGTTCACGAAGCGCGCGCCGGCGGCCATCGCGGCGGCATTCGCCTCGAGCAAGTACGCGACTTTGTCTTCGATCGCGACCGTGAAGGGATCGATGCGCACCGGAGAGCGCCAGACGCCATTGGGCACGGCCTCGGTGGGCGCGAGTTCCACGGGCTTCACCATCGCCGCACGATTAGCGCGGGCCTGCGCGACGGCTTGCCGCGCGACGCGGGCGATTTCATCGACGGTCAGCTCGCTGGAGGCGGCGAAGCCCCACGAACCGCCGACCATCACGCGGACGCCAAAGCCGAACGTCTCGTTGTCGCCGATGTTGGTGACCCGACGCTCGCGCGTACCGATGTTCTGCGAGCGGGCGCTGGAGATGCGGCAATCGGCGTAGTCGGCGCCGGCCGCTTTCGCGGCGTCGATGGCGCGGAGCGCGAGTTCACGGTGATCACTGTCGCCGGAGTACGCGGACGCCGGAGCGCCAGCGGCGTGCGCCCGTTCGGCGTTGAGGAGGCCGACGGCGGCCGCAGCGGCGGCCGACTGTTGCAGGAATTCGCGGCGAGTCGATGACACGAGAGGCCCGTGGTAAAGGAGAAAATCGAATATGCCGTATTGTGTACGCGTCCCGCCAATGCCAACGTTCAGACACCTCCGACCCCCCAGGAGTTCGCCGACGTGCCACTGCTGACCATCGACGGCCGCCCCTGCGCGGCAGCCGAAGGTGCGACGATCCTCGATGCCGCCCGTGCGGCGGGGATCGACGTGCCCACGCTCTGCTGGTATCCGCAGTTGCCGACCGTGGGCAATTGCCGAATCTGCCTCGTGAGCGTGGAGGGGACGGACAAGCTGCTTCCCTCGTGTGCGACCGCCGCCGCCGAGGGCATGGTCGTGCACACGGAGTCGCAGGCCGCGGTGAAGAATCGGCAGGGCGTCCTCTCGCTCCTGCTGGAGCGGTATCCGGTGGAGGAGATCCCCGCCGATCGCGGCCGCAATGAGTTCGAGACGCTGGTGCATCGGTACCAGGTGCCATTGACCCGCTCTGGAGAGAACCCACTCCGGACCGGCGACTCGCGTCCGACCGATCCCATCATCACGCACGACATGAGCACCTGCATCCTCTGTACCCGCTGCGTGCGGGCCTGCGAGGATATCCAAGTGGTCGGCGTGCTGGAGATGGCGCACCGCGGCGAGCATGCCGAGATCATTGTGGGGGCCGACGGCAACCCGGAGCACGCGGGGTGCACGTGGTGCGGCGAGTGCGTCCGGGTGTGTCCGACGGGGGCGATTCACGACATCCTGCCGCTCGCCAAGCTGAAAGCGGGAACGATGGCCCAGCCGGCGGTGAAGGTCCGCTCGGTCTGCCCGTACTGTGCGGTGGGATGTCAGCTGGACCTCGAGGTGCGCGACGGCCAGGTCTCACGCGTCAGTTCGCCGTGGATCGAGGAAGCGACGCCGAACCAGGGATCGACCTGCGTGAAGGGGCGCTTCGGGACGGACTTCATCATGCATCGCGACCGACTGACCGTGCCGCTGATTCGCCGCGGCTGGGCGCGCGATGCGTCCGGCACGTGGCACTTCGACGCCCACGATCCCGACGTCGAGCGGTGGCCCACGCGTGGCGGCCCGTGGGTGGATGTCGAGACGGAAGCCTTG
>Ga0163149_10005764_pt1 | contig 12958 bp, 22 predicted proteins | sample OliLakLV19MP5G1_FD_148604 | JGI IMG/M metagenome (GOLD analysis project Ga0163149, IMG submission 148604) | Freshwater microbial mat bacterial communities from Lake Vanda, McMurdo Dry Valleys, Antarctica - Oligotrophic Lake LV.19.MP5.G1 | ecosystem: Environmental > Aquatic > Freshwater > Lake >...
GTTCCTTTGGGTGGGTGACTTGTATGAATACATTTTACCATAGGACCTTTGTTATGTCAAGGGCTATTGACCTATATTTTTTTATTTGTATCAAACTTTTTCAAACAAATTTTCACCGAATTTTAAGCCCAAAATATTTTTTGTTTCAATACAAAGCCAATGAACAGTTTTTTCTAAATCGTTTTGATTTGTTGGCTCATTGTATGGTGGAAGAAAATCTTTCAAGGAATCAAAATCTACCTCCAATCCGGTCGAATTATCTATGTAGATATTTTTAGATAAGTTTTTGTTTTCAGAATCCGTAATAGGTAGAACAGAAAGATATTCTTTTTTACTTTCCGTATGCTGAACCAAAAACTTAGAGATTCTACGTCCAGAGCCGCCCCACAAATTTTCTGGAACAAAATCCGCTACCTTATTTTCCTTGGCTAGTCTTCCGTTGATAGAGCTGGAATAATCGGAACCTATTATAACGTTTCTTACCGAAATTTTCGAAATACCCTGAGAATAAGGGAAGGGGGTCCCGTCCGTTCGGCTTTTTTTGTTAGCTTTTAAAGCCGTTTTCGTTCGCAAGCTGCAAATTTTAGCACCTGAAATTGAATTGAGAAGTTCTGTTAAGTTATTCGTTTTCATAGTAATTTTTCGTTCCTCAAAAGTTTGCGATTCGTATAGATACAGTTTACCATAGGTTTTTGCCTATGTCAAGGGGGTGGGGCAAATAAAAAATAGCTATATATAATTGGGATAGAATCTGAATTAGGGAAATCGTGGTAAACTTTTGCCATACTACTTGACATAGGGGATTCGTTATGGTATATTGTGTGGGTGGGCCGAATGAGTCGACCCAACCGGATTAGCCCCCTACTTTTTTCTTTGTAAAGAGATTAAAAAATGAAATTTCTAACTGGATTTGATAAAATTGCTACGTATGATGAATCTATTGAAATCACTGAGGGGAAATGGAAAGCCGTTGCCACAATTGAGTTTTGTGATACCCATATTGACGGTGACGATAGCTATAATTTAGATCAAAAAATAACAGGATGCAGCTATGAGCAACAAAAAATATTGGTACGTGCTCGTAACGCTTGGTTTGATAACGAATGGTTTTATTGTGGGGTTGTTGTTACTGTTTCGAAAAATGGTATTGAGCTAGGCGAAGATAGTTTGTGGGGCATTGAATGCAACTATCCCGACTCTAACAATTCCTCTCTACTCCTAGTCGCTAATGAATTAATCGAAGGGGCATTAGACGACGCTAGGGCAACATTAATAGAATTAATTGCAGATTAAAACTGTAAAACTATCCGATACGGATTGACAGAACAAAAACGGTGTGGTAAGATATGTCATCGAAACAAATAGCCTTTTGAGGAATAAAAAATGTCAAAAAAATCAACCAGAGAATTTTACAAAAATTTGTCAAAAAGAGTTGGCACTATTGCTGAATGCGTTAAAAAGCGAGAATTCCGAGACGGTTTAAAATCTACTAATACGGTGGTGTCCGGTCGCTATTTGACTATTCAAAAAAGAATTCGTCTAGCAACTAAAATTCCGCTTGGAGAATCTTTGTGCAAAAAAATACTTGCTATCGCACGAGATCATAATAGACGATTTCAAGAATGGTCATTGGGCGTGGTAGAAGATGAGAGAAATAATGATGGATTTAAGATTTTTACGAGAGGATCAAACTCCGATTGGTCTAAAAGATCTACCTTCCAACGTGGAATTATTGCCGTTGCTTCCGGAACAATAGTTTCTGCAAAAAAACTTAGTGTATCATACCCTATTAGCGAAAAATCGAACAAAGCCGTTGAAATAATCGCTCCTAGGGGTTATTATTGGGGCAAAGATATTAACGGAATTAAGCTAGTCGGAAAGGTGGGCGAATATCATCCGACAGCGTCCGAATGTCTAAGGGGTGCCGCTAGCGTAGTATCATTGCTAAAAGCTGCAAAGGCTAGCCGAATTGCAGCAAAAAAATCTGCCAAGTTAATTATCCCTAACGATCTATATGTTTGCGTTCGAGACGCTATTCGAGGGGGAAACTGTATTGCGGGGGTGACTAACTGGATTAATAGAAATAAAATTAACAAAGGGCATATGAAAGCTAGCCGATTAATTAAGCTAGCAAATAAAATGCCAGAATTGGGCCGTGTAATGGGTACGGTTCGGGCCGCATTAGAGAGACACAATGAGGAGATTGTTAAGGGATATTGCGAATTGCGATACCATAAGACTTGACAGAACAAAAATAGTGTGGTAAGAAGGTTTGCCGAAAGATCGGCTGATTTTGTTCAGCCGAAAGAATTCCAATTTTGAGGTACGAAAAATTATTATGAAATTACTTTCAACTTCTCCGAAGATTGAAAAATCCAACAAGGCGGGTTTTGGCTACTTGTCCACAATTATGTATCTTGCCCCGCATATGGCAAGCGGTTATAATGTATGCCCCAGTGCTAGCAAAGGCTGTATTTCTTCATGTCTACATACTTCCGGGTTAGGTGGAATCTATCTAATCATACCCGCAAGCCGCATTGCACGAACCAAATTATTTTTTGAAAATCGCCCAGAATTTGAGCGACAATTGCGTTGTGAACTGGATGCGTTTGTTAAAAAATGTGCCAAATTAAATCTTAGTCCGGTGGTCCGACTCAACGGACTGAGCGATTTACCTTTCTACAAAATTTTCCCTACTTTGTTTTCGGACTATCCGCAAATTAAGTTTTACGACTACACGAAAGTTTTCAGCCGAATGATTGAGTTTTTGGATGGTGGGTCTCCTACCAATTATCACTTGACTTTTTCTCGCTCGGAAATTAATCAAGAACAGTGCAAAAAAATATTGCTACTTGGTGGGAACGTGGCCGTAGTATTCCGGTACAAAACCTTACCAAAAACGTGGATGGGTTTTCCGGTCAACAATGCCGATGAAACCGATCTAAGATTCTTGGATGCAAAGGGTGTATCGGGGCTATATGCCAAGGGGCGGGCTAGGAAAGATACTAGCGGGTTCGTGGTAAAGAATAGGAATTTAAAAGCCAAGATCAAAAAGTCTGCCAAGGAGTTGGTGGCCTGATTATGGATTTTTTCTTATTCATACAATATGTTATAGTTCTCACCTTCGCTGCGGAAATGCTAAAATTTATGACAGAACACTTGACACAATAGAATGAATGTGATAAAATGATTTTGTCGAGTGAGGGTAAAAACTAAAACTTTATTTGGAGAAACAAAATGGTTCAAATCGAAAAGCTTGAAGATCTTAAATTTTTTATAGAAAATCTTGACTCGGAAAGGTTCGGCTGGAATAGCATCGCCGGTGGAGAGTTTTTATCTAAAAATTTTAAGTCGTGCGGTTGTGTCGCGGGATGGTCCCAATTTTTACTTAAGGATAATGATTCCACAATGTTTTCTGAGCATATGGTTGAAAATTACGGGATTTCTATATGTGAGGCAGAATTTATTTGCTATGGTTCTGAATTAGATAATTTTCCAAATCTAGAGTCGATGGGGCCACTTCCGGCAGGGAAAGAGGAGCCATTAATTAGATTGCAATATGTAATCGATAGAAACAAAAATCCAAGCAGCTAAATTCTGTAAAATTCTCCAATTTTGAGGTACAAAAAATTATTGTGAAAACAAAACTCTCCACTTTCAAAACTGTACACAAAAAAGGTGAGCATTCAGCCACAATCAACGGCAAAAATTATGGGCCGTTTGAAACTGAAATTGAACTTGTTCAAGATATCCCAGTAAAGTTAAAAAATTGCGAGTGCATTGCCACTGAAACCGTTGGAGTCGGAAAATTCCCTGAAATTATTACACATACTTGGGAAATTAAATAATGAATCATCCTGAAATCGGAATGTTTTTGTGGGATCAGCACTATGGTATCAATAAGAGATGGAAGGTAAAATCTCACGAAAAATTCCGTCATGATTCTATGCTTGGGGAACAGCTTTTAAATTTCTTAGAATCTATTGTGAAATACCGAAATAATAAATCGGCATACTGCGTGGATTATACCAAGGAGGAAAATATGGTAGTAATTTGTTGCTACGATTTTACTATTCATCTAATGATTTTAGAACTGAAATAGTTTCTATAGTTATTTTTTTCTTTGTATATTTAGTTCAAGGAGTTTCCTACAATGAATTCTGGAATAAAAGCTAGTCGGATAATTGAATTGCACGAAATAGATGTTGAAAAACTCAATAGAATTACGGAAATTAGATGTATTGATAGGATACGATATTTAGTTTCTAAGATTAAAAACCTAAAAATTAGTAAAATCGATATGGGCATGGGGGCATGGTGCCTAGAAGGGGAGGATTTTCCTATCGTATATGATGACGAAAGCGTATCTATGAAAAACATTCAAGAAATTGTATACTGGGTGCAATATGGTTGTGATTGTATATGGTGGCCAAAAAAATTCACAAAAACCGAAGTTAAGTATTTTTTAGAACTTCTTGAATTAATTGATTGGCTGATAGATACTACTGGGGGAATCAGTATAATTTTTGAGGGGGAGTAAAGGAATTTGGGGATTGACATAACAATCGAAGTGTGCTATACTCATTGCAGTAGTCAAAGATGAGGTGTTTGCACCGAATGGCCGAATGGCCGAAGTATATCCAATTTTGAGGTACGAAAAATTATTATGTACAAAGTTAGGTTTCATCTTGGGGCCGGTCCAAACTTTATGAACTGGCAAATTAAAGGGCCGAACAATGTTTGGTATGCCGATCCAAAAACGGAAAGCTTGTTCATAAGTGATTGCACGTTGAACAACAACAAAAAAATTGCCCACAAAATTAATGGTGGTGCCCACAAATCTGTTTGTGCTTGGGTGACATGCGGTGATGTCTTGATTGTAAAACCCTATGAATTTTCTGGTTATGAAGATCATGATTCTGTAAATTTTAATCCTAGGAAATGCACCCACTGGGTTAATTCTGTAGGAGAAAATATTGATGGCAAAAAATTTGAGTACATATTTTCTCGTGGGAATAAGTTATTTGTGCCGGTAGGGGTTGACGTAGCGGTTTAGTTGTGGTAAAATAAGGCATCGAAACAAAACAACTTCTAAGAAACAAAAACTATGGAAACTATGAAAAAATTCCTAGTATCATTATCGTCGTTCTCACAATCAAAAGGCTTTAATAATCAAACAATATTGGTTAAAGCTAAAAACAAGCAAGATGCGATAGAATTGGCTAGATATTTAAGATATTTAGAGCCGCATTGTGATATCGGGGAAATAAAGGAGTGTAAGGATTGACATAGCAATCGAGGTGTGCTATACTTATAGACGAAGGCAAAGATGAGTCGTTTACGACGAATGGCCGAATGGCCGAAATAAATCCAATTTTTGAGGAACGAAAAAATTATGTCAAATAAAATCGAAATAATCCAAGTTACAATGTATGTTGATGGGCAGGGCGATAGGCATGAAACAGAAAAGGCGGCGATAGAAGCAAATAAACGTAACGAATTTATAGATTTTTGTAATGGTCGTATAAATTTGCACGATATGTCTTATTCTGAGTTTTACGAATTATTAATTGAGTACAAAAAAGAATTTTTGAAATTGTTGGCTGATTAGGATTGACATAACAATTGTTGTGTGTTATACTTATAGACGAAGTCAAAGATGAGGTGTTTGCACCGAATGTGCGAATGCACAAAGTATATCCAATTTTTGAGGAACGAAAAAATTATTATGAAAAAATATATCATCGAATACAAAGATTCTTCAGGTAGAAAATGGGTTTTGCATCAAGTTTTTGATAGTTTGCGTGATGCAATTAAAGTATTGAAAGAGAATTCATCTTACGAAATTTTCGAAGTAATCCCCATAGAAACGCTTGAAGAAAAGTATAGCGTAGATGTTTCCGGAACTCTGTTTGTTAAAACCGATTGGGATTTTAGCCTAGAATTAAACGGCAAATTTTATTATGAGGAGGAATTTAGCCTTATCCTAACTTTGGAGGAACTAGACTCTATCAAAGTCATGGGGCCGTATGGCTCTCCATCGAGCGGTAGGGTTGAAGCAATTGAAACCGCACTGGAAGCTATTAGAGCAAAGCCTAGAGAGAGCTTCAGTAATTTGGGCGGAAATCGTGGGGCTTCGTGGTATCCTTCAGAATAGGGCCGTGTGGCACGGTTCGTGCATTGTAATACATTCGATGTGAGCCGATAGGTTTCGGTTTGCCAGTGTATTTAATTTTGAGGGTTTTGAATCATGTTTTTTAAAAGCTATGTTGTCGCGTATTATTACATCAAGAAATATTGTCCATCGTCTACAATTAGGGCGACTAAGGGGGGTTACTTAGTTGTGGACAAACAGGAATCTGTTAGTATCTTTAGGAAGTAAAAGGTTGTTTAAAATGATGCAAAATAAAAGATATATTCCTATTAATTCTGTTGGTAGGGATATTAGTCTGGGCCGGGAAATTGTTGTTAGTCAAGTTTTTTATGAAAACGTTATTTTTTGTGAATACGAAACATTAAATCAAAAATGTTGCCAAATTTTTAAACATACTAGCAAGCAACAAATATCTGTTAAGGATTGTTTAGAAATTGCTGCAAAAAATGGTTGGATGCTTGCTGGCGACAAGGTTGTTTGCGGTTGTCATCTTGAGAGAGACCTAAATGAAATGGAGGAATATTTTAAGGGGGCGGAAGGGCCGACCCAATAGGGTGGACCCTTTCGTATTTTTGTTGTAGGTAGGCTTGACATGGGCCGGATAGTGTGATACAATGAGACTATCAAATCAACAAGAGGGGTGATAGTGAAACAAATCAAATTACCTAGAAAACGAAAAAAGGCTTATATAAAAAAGCATGGTGCTGTCGAATATATGGCGGCAACAATTATAGGCGAAATTATTGGTAAGCCAAAGTATCCAGAGATTTTTGGGGTTGTCAAGGGTAAATTAGTAATATTATTTTATTGGTAATTATCCTTCTAAGCTCTTAGGGCTTGACATGGGCCGGATAGTATGTTATACTTATCCCAGTGACGAATCGGAAGCAAACTTTTGAGGAAATAAATTATGTTAAAATTTGGTGATTATGTAAAAGACGAAGATGGAACTGTTTTGCGTGTCATTTTTTCTTCTATAGATAGGCCGTGCGGTTTAATTGATTCGAATATCCAGATCTATTGGATCTATTCGTCAGATCTTATCCTTCTGTCCAATTATGTGGACCCGACGCCCCAATAAAAAATATTCTATACTTATTGCCGCAAACAAAAATGAGCCGTTTGCGGCGAATGTGCGAATGATGTGGATTCCCTCACCAGAACTTTTTTTGAAAGGTTGAGAAAATATGTTTTTTAAAAGTTATCGGGCCGCCGAATTATATCTTAAGAACTATAAGCCTTGGGGTAGAATTAAAATTGTTGATGGTGGATATTTGGTTGTAGATAAAAAATGGCCGGAATATATTTCGTCGTAAAAATTTGACAAAGAAAAAAATACTATAGGGGGCGGATGGGCCGACCCACTAGGATTAGCCCTTGACATAGTTTTTGTTGTGTGGTAAAATGTGGCATCGAACCGAATAACCTTTTAAGGAATGAACCATGTTGGAAAGATATTTTGTCAATCAGCCTTCAATATTTCAAACTCTCCACCACTACCACGGAAAAAATGTCTTGTTTTGTTTGGATGAACCAGATACGGGATGGGGCGTCATATATTTTACTGAGGGAGATGTTATTTCAATGCAGGCAAATATATTTTGTTTGTCGAAAGGATGGCCGAGATAGTGAACAAAAAAATTTCTGGTGCCCTAAATAGTTTCGCAAAAGTTATGGTAACTGAGGCATATACAAATACCCTTGTTTGTTATACGGATGATTGGAAGTCTGTAGCTAAAGATTTAACAATTGTAGAAATTAGATTTAGGATTGGAGAAATGCCCGAAATCTTTCTTGAAACAAAAAATTCCTTAAAATTCACTAAAACTTTGTAGGTAAATCATGTTTGTTTTATTTGATACGTTTAATCATAAGGTTGTCTCTCGCCATCGTGGTTTGGGGGCCTTAGTGGCCGCGAACACAAAATTACAAAATGCCGTCTCAAAATATTCTAGGAGTTCTTACATTCCAACAAAACCAATGAAAGAATCTAAGGATGGATTGGTAGGTCTGAATGAATCAGAATTTGAGGATTGGCAAGAAGCAGACTATGAATATAATATGAGGTGATTTTTAATTCATAAGGAATAAAAGCTAGAGGGGTAGATCGGGTCGCTCGCCCCCTCACATAATTCATCCCCTCAGGAATCCCCCTAGAATACACTGTAAAGAGCCTATGAAATTAGGTTGAAATACTACACTGGGACCCTTGAATAGCCTTAGAGTCGATTATGGTGAATTTAGGGGCATTTTGAGGGATTAATAGGGATAATGATATAGTATAATATAGTAATATAAGAGAGGAATATAGAACAAAAAAATTGCCAAAAAAATAAACCATAACCAAAACATGCAAAAACGCAGGCTTTTCACTATAGTGCCTCTTTTTTAGGCACCCTGCCTAATTATTAGGCACCCCCCTGCCTAGTTTTTAGGCACCGCTTTTGCCCCCAAAATGTCTGTTTCAACCCTGTTTTGTTCCGACACCCCCAAAAATGACCCAAAACGGCTTGACAAAGGGTATCAAATGTGCTAAAATGTCCTTTCAAGGTAAAATGACGGTTTTTGCCCACCAATGAAAACACAGGGTTTTTGTATTTGAGGTCATATTTAAGCTATAGAGAGAATACAACTATTCATTTTTAGTATAGAGGGATATAGAATGAATCAAGTAATTTTAACTCAAGAAGAATCCACCCTACTAAAACGTTGGTTGGAAATATGTTTGTGCGAGCAAAATTCCCTAAATGGAAATGATATGCACCCAGTCTTAAGAAAATTGCTAGATGCTCTTGACGTAGGGCCGGTAGTGTGATAAGGTTAAAGGTTCAAATCCTTTTAGTTCGACTGGAAAAAATGGTGCAAAGAAAAATGTAGGGGGCGAATAAGCCGACCAACTAGGGTGGACCCCTAGCGTATTTACTTCTATGGGAATTTTTCCCCATTACACAATTTTTTAACTTAGATTGTTTATCGGGCATAATTCCTATACTTATTTTTCTTTTTGCAACCTTTTCATAAAATAATCAAAACGCCCTAGGAATATAACTCGTTACCGCTTGACATGATTCCATTAGTGTGTTATGCTGTATCCATCAGTCTTAGACAAGTTTACTCTTTAAGGAACTAAAAAATGTTGTTTTTGAATCTTACCCCCCATGAATTAACTATCCACGGAATTAATGGGCCTGTCGTTATCCAGTCTTCTGGACTAGCCAGATTATCAGTTACCCGTGAAAAGATGGGGGATGTTGGCGGATTCGCTGTTAACAGAACTGTATTGGGTGAGCCTTCTGGGGTTCCTGACAAGGTGGATGGAACCGTCTTGATTGTATCGGCTATGGTAGCCGAACACCCCTCACTAAGGGATAGGGGAGACATTTGCTATCCGGGTGAGGCAATTAGGGACGAAATCGGAAAGATCGTTGGGGCGAATGGGCTATGTTCACACAAAAACTTTAAGTGTGAATAATTCCTATACTTATTTTTTCTTTTGCCAAATGTCCTATTGACATGACGGCTTAGTCATGGTATGATATCTGTATAGTACAAATCAGCACATAAGGGGCCTATGCTCAATAATTAGGCACCCCTGCCCAATAAGCAGGCAGTGGTTTTTATTTCATATCAACTTTTGGAAAAGTTGCAAAACTATATGCTGACACAAATGGTGTAAGCAGAATAATTTCCCCTGACAAATCTTACTAACTGCACTTGACACGAACATCTGATTATGATACAATGAACAAAACAGACAAAGTACGAAACCTAGAGGCTGCAAGAGTCCTACTAATCCAAGCGGACTCAATGCTGCGATTAGCGAAAGAAAAACTATTAGAAATCTATCCTGCAAACGGTAGGGTGCAAGTGGATTATCACGACGCCGCAAAATCGATGGCTAGTTTGATTGAGATTGCCGTTGAAAAACAATAAAGAAACCCTATGATCCTTTCGTTATAGGACTGCCCAATAATTAGGCACCATGCTTTGGGGACTGCCTAATAACTAGGCACCCACAATAGGCCGGGGAAAATAACTGTAGGAATAAAAGCCCGCCCATTAGATAAAGATTCTATATAAAGATTCTGTACAAAGATTTTCCCATAGACCGCCCCTTAAGGATAATAGCTTGTAGGAAAAATTACTGATAGAATAATTGCCCATTACGTAATCACTTGAACAAATTGTTTATTTCAAAACACCCATGTACTACTTTTTCTTTTGTATAGTTTTTGTTTTACTTATAGACTAAGCGAAGAAAAGTTGTGATTGCGGAGAACAACTTGTGTGTTTGGCACAATTGCGTTGCAAAGAGCAATTCAATGAAGCTTTAGAAAGCTTTGCAATAACCTGAATCCCATACGCTCACTTCGTAGAGCTAATAAGGAATAAGAATGAGATGCGTTAAAAAACATTGAGTTCCATGAATTCCAGAAAGATTCCCAAAATAGTTTGGAACTCCCTAAAATCTCTGATATTCTAGAAAAATACCCATTACCTCTTGACACCCAGAATAGTTATGGTACAATACATTCATGAAAACAATAGACTACGGAATGCTAACAATCATGAATCTTGTCCTAATAACAGGAACCCTGCAAATTTTGGGAATATGGAAGTTTATAGAAATTATCACTTATTTGCTATAACCCCTTGACACCATAGAATAGACATGGTATAATAAACACACAAATCCAAGGATATTTCTTTGGTTAGCAATCCGACTGGGTCGGATCGTTCATTAACCCAAAACGCCCGGTTATCAGAGAGCGTGCCATCCGACTGGGTCGGATCAGCCACTCCGCCGTGTGGGGGCGGGACCCCACTCTGGAGGTTTGCCGCAAGATCGCCCCAACATTTTTGGGGCGAAAAAAGATTCGGGGCTTGTCCCCACTAACGACTATTTTTCTGGGAATTATTTCCCGCGTATCGCATAGGTTTCGAATTTTTCGAGCCAATTCGCGTTCATTTGTCATCTTTTGAACCCTTTTGAACCCTTTTGAAGCGAGAACGAACTAAAAACGTTTATTTCATACGCATAAGATACTATAGGTTCTTTCCTACGTCAAGCCCATATGGCTCTTTTTTTAATTTGAAAAATAAATGCCCTGACCCATTGACACAAAAGATTCGGTATGGTATAAATAGGCATCGGTTAGTTTCTTAGTTCACGGTTTAAAAGGGTTTCAGTTATGAACGTAACATCAGTTAATAATTCGGTTTCGGTTGGATGTGACAAAATCTCCAATGTTTTTGGTTTGAACTTGTTTATGAGCAATGGTGCCGCTTGGCACTCAAAAGGAATGGTGGTCGATTCCCTCTTTGATCTAGGGGACGTTCGGGAAGCGTTTCCTGAGCTACTGTATAACGTGGAGCATCGTGAGTGCCATGCCACGGTTAACGGCGAACTCATTAGGATTGATGGGGTCAATGCTATCATCCTCAAGGGGATGAAAGATGGGCTTCCATTTGAGAAATTCTTTGAGTCGCGAAGTGCAAACGATACTCGCCCAATTATTCAGCCAGAAGAAAATCTGCAAATGTTGGAGGATGCGTTAAAATCCTTTGGCGCAAAATTCTCCTCAGTCGGTTCACTGTACGGGGGCGAAACGTTTTTTGTTAGTGCACAATTGCCAGAGGGGTTTTCAATCTCTGGCGATGAACACATTGGCTATTTGAACGTGGTTGATAATTTCACCGGTATGCAAAAGTACCAAATGTTCGATTCGAATTTCCGCGTGGTTTGCAAGAACACAGCCCGTGCCGCTTGGGAAGCTAGCGAAATGAAATTCGGACTCAACCATACTCGCAACATGGAATCTCGCGTGGTCGATCTAATTCTTGGTTTCCAAGATATTATCGGAAAAAGGCCTGCCGCTATCGCACTGCTACGGGCTTCGGCCAGTCGCCTAGTGAATCCAATCACTGCGATCAATCGCGTTCTAGACTCGATTTTTGGGGCGCCGGGTTTGAATATTAATGTGACCCGTTCGGAGATGCTTGACGTTCGGGGCGCGGCTGTTAACCGCGCCACCGAATCGAAATCTACCGAAATCGATAAGATCGAAAAATTGATCGTAAAACAAGTGGCAAAACGAGAAAGCGTGTTCTCCAAGATCATGACTAATTACGAATCGGAGACTTGCAAGACTGAACGCGGTTCGGCCTATTCAGTGTACCAAGCGGTCACGGAATACGCTAACTTCGGCATCGAATCCAAGAAGACGGAACGCCAGCACGGCAATGATTTTCTATCTCTGGCAAACGGCAAGGGCGCATTCCTTACCGACGCCGCATGGTCCGAACTAATTGTTTCGGTCTAAGTTGGTCTAAGTTGGTCTAATCGACTAACGAAGTTTATAACCCCATGAGAATTTCATGGGGTTTCTTCCGGTAAAACCTTCAGATCAACTTTTAAAGCGTTGCAAAATATCATGATAGAATTGTTTGTACAGTTTTTTGTTTGGATTTTTTTCATGTGCGTGGGAATCGCCACGGTTAGAAATATATCTAACACGTTTGATTAACACGTTTGATTAGATGTTAACATTTATAAATCCGGATTTTCATATGTGAGATTCGGATTTTCTTACATTATAGGTATAAGTAAAACTTATAGAATAATATTTTGCAACTTTTTTAAAAGTTGATCCGAAGGTTTGCCGAAGGATCGACCGATTTTCTTGGTCGAAAATAAATTAAAATTTGTTAGAATTTGGGGTTGACAGGGCATAGAAAATGTGGTATAATTTTCACCCGACTGCGTCGGGTCGCCCAGTCTGCTAGGTCCGTTTCACCCTAGTC
>Ga0163149_10005769_pt1 | contig 12953 bp, 10 predicted proteins | sample OliLakLV19MP5G1_FD_148604 | JGI IMG/M metagenome (GOLD analysis project Ga0163149, IMG submission 148604) | Freshwater microbial mat bacterial communities from Lake Vanda, McMurdo Dry Valleys, Antarctica - Oligotrophic Lake LV.19.MP5.G1 | ecosystem: Environmental > Aquatic > Freshwater > Lake >...
ATATAGTATAGCGATACTACAATATTAGACAACTTTTTACCGAACAAATATATCAATGGAATATGTATAACGGAAATGGTAAAATAGATATTCAATGAACATACCACTTTCAAATAGTAACCTAGAAACAGAGATTGAAGCAATCAATACCCGGTATCCAAGCCGACTCCTTCCGCTTGAAATAAAAGTGACGCGAATTGCGCCGAGTCCAACGGGGTTTACTCACATTGGCACAATCTACGCCGCCATGATAAGTGAGCGCATCGCACATCAAAGCGATGGGATTTTTTTCCTTCGTATTGAAGATACTGACAAAAAACGAGAAGTAGAGGGTGCCACAGAAAAACTTATAAGTGGGCTGACAAAATACGCCATACATATTGACGAAGGAAAGAAGCTTGATGGGACTGAAGCTGGCGAGTATGGTCCATATGTTCAAAGTCACCGTGCGGAAATCTACCGGACTTTTGCGCAATTCCTCGTGAGCAGAGGCAGAGCGTATCCTTGTTTTTGCACACCAGATGAGCTCGACGCAGTTCACAAATCTCAAGAGCTTAAAAAAGTGCGCCCAGGATATTATAAAGAACACGCCATTTGCAGACTCAAGACCCACGAAGAAGCCCAAAAGCTCATTAACGACGGCAAGTCTTATATCATTCGTTTTAGATCAGAAGGAAATTTTGATATAAAGATTTCTATCATTGATTTGATCAAAGGAGAACGCGAGCTGTCTCAAAACGATCACGATGCTGTCATCATAAAGTCTGATGGTCTCCCAACGTATCATTTTGCACACGCAGTCGATGATCATCTCATGGGCACTACTGATGTCATTCGTGGTGATGAGTGGTTTTCTTCTCTCCCCCTTCACATTGAGCTTTTTACTGCTCTCGAGTTTCCACTTCCCCGTTTTGGTCATCTTTCCCCAATTCAAAAAATGGATGGCACATCACGTCGCAAACTCAGCAAACGCAAAGACCCGGAGGCAAATATTGAATTTTATGAATCCGAAGGGTATCCAGTTGAAGCAGTTATTGAATACCTCCTCAACCTTGCGAATTCAAACTTCGAGGATTGGCGTGTTGGACACATATTTGATAACAATCGCGACTTCAAAATTGCACTCGAAAAACTTCCGCAAAGTGGTGCACTCTTTGACATCGCCAAGCTCCAAAGTATCAGCAAAGAAGTGATTGCGCGCTTTCCTACCAAAGAGGTGTGCGAGCGAGCGCTCAACTGGACAACTGCTTTTGACTCAGATCTTGCAAAACAGATAGAAAATGACCAAACCTACGCTATCAAAATATTTGATATCGAGCGAGGAGGCGCCGAAAAAGTGAGGAAGGATATTGGAAAATGGAAAGACCTCCAGGGCGAGATCGGATATTTCTTTGATGAATTATTTGCTCCAGATGCCAAACTAATTGCAAAAGAACTCAGTACCCTAGATGGTGACACCACCACAAAAGCGCTGGAGCTCTTTTTTGCTTCGTATTCCGAGGAAGATACAAAAGATGTGTGGCTTGAAAAAATGCGCACCATCGCAACAGTGCTCGGATATGCACCGAATACAAAGGAACTCAAAGCAAATCCAGAAAAATACAGAGGATCAATTGCAGAAATTACTAAAATATTTCGCGTTCTACTTACCGGCAAAACTCAGACTCCAGATCTTTACGAGATTATGCAGGTAATGGGAAATGCTCGCATCATGAGAAGACTTAAAATTCCTGGATAACTATTTTCTATAATCTTTTCTAATTTTTTTGTAAATCAGCTTGAGTCTTTTTTTCTTGTGATATAATTTATTCATAATTATATGAACATACCGCACATTGTTATTATCGGAGGAGGTTTTGGAGGAGTATATACTGCACGGTTTCTTGCACCGCACGTAAAATCTGGATTACTCAAAGTCACGCTCATTAATCGCACAAACTTTTTCCTTTTTACACCACTCCTTCACGAAGTAGCAGCCGGAAGTCTCACTCCAACGAGCGTAGTTGAGCCCATTCGAGAAATATTCCGTGATGAGTGTGTTCGTTTTCTTGAGACTGAAGTGAGCGGAGTTGATAGCAAAAGCAAGACCATCACCACATCGATTGGCACTATACACTATGATTATCTTGTCCTCTCCTCCGGAGCTGATACCAACTTCTATGGTGTAGCCGGAGCAAAAGAGCACTCTCTCACTCTGAAAAGTCTTGCTGATGCAATGGCTATCCGCAACCGCATCATTTCTGCATTTGAAACAGCCTCACACACGCATGACGAAGATACACGCAAAAGCCTCCTCTCGCTAATCGTAGTTGGTGGTGGACCTTCGAGCATCGAGCTCATTGCTGAACTCTCAGAGTTTATGCACGATACTCTCAAGCTCTATTTTAAACACACCGCAATTAGGAAAAAAGAGATGAGTATTACCCTTATTTCAAGCAGTGCAGAAATCCTCGGACAATTTCCCGGCTCTATCGGCAGAATTGCGCATCGCACGCTCGCGCGCAAAGGCATACGCATTATAACGAGCGCTATGGTGACAGCAGTATCGGAAGGTAAAGTATCGCTCAAAGATGGATCTTCATTTTCTGCAAAACACATTATTTGGGCAGCTGGGGTAACCCCAAACACTATCGGAAAAGAAAACTTCATCCTCGATAAGGGGAATCGGGTGATGACCAACTCTCTCCTCCAAGCCGAGGGCCACCAAAATATTTTTTGCCTTGGTGATGTTGCGTGCTTTAAGACAAGTCCGACTGACACTCACCCTCTCGCAATGCTTGCTCAGGTAGCAGCTCAGCAGGCCAAGACCGTCGCGCACAATATTCCTGCACATATACAAAATAAGAAACTCTACCCATTTCTCTATCACGAAAGAGGACTTCTCCTGTCGCTTGGAAAATGGAATGCTGCAGGTATTATCGAAGGATACACACTCCATGGAAAGCTTATGTGGCTCTTATGGAGATTGGTTTACTTATTCAACTTTCACTCATGGAGTAAACGTCTTAAAATTGCGGTTGAGTGGTCTGTGCATTTATTTAGAAATAGAGATATATCTCAGACACAGTAAAAATGCAGCTTTAAGTATATTAATGTTAAAAAATATCAAGGATTCCTATTAATATTTTTTTGCCTGTGTTTCTAGATAAATTGAAAAGAATCACGAATGAATATAAATTACGAATAAATGAAATGAGTCCGCCTTTTTTGGGCGGACTCTTGTGCTCTCCATACCTTGTTATTTTCGGGTAAGCACACTCTCAAACAACTTTTGTACATTGTGTTCGCTCAAAGTTTCTCTTGCGGTTTTCACCTCAAGAAAATCGAGAGCAACTGCACTCGCCAGCACCATTGCGAGGTCAGTCTCTGGAGTTGAGTTTCCCGCAAAAGATAATATGAGGCCAACTTCTGACTGATAGGGAAACTTGATAGCACCCAGAACGTATTGCCACATATTGGACACCGAGTGTGCTGCCAAGCTGAGTACAAATTTCTCAGATTCCAAACGGCATCTTTCAATTACATCGAGATTGTCTGTCTGCATGGCAGATCCACACAGAATGACTCCATCTCCAGTCGCAAACGTGAAATAACCCGCGTAGAACTTATTGTCAGTTACAACCCTAATTTTTTGGACACTTCTCCGAATTTCTTTCCGGATGGCGTCAGTGAAATGTGTTGAAGTAATACACTCTTCTCGCACCCTTATATTGCCCATGGGACCTCCAGATAGTGTAAAGTGAACATTAAAAAGACCTACTAAAGATACAGAGTACTCGTATTCCAAAGTCAGTTAAGAAGCCTAGGCAAAGTGGATAAGCACAATTTCAGACGGAGATCCAACACGTACTGGAGGCCCCCACGTTCCTACACCACTTGAAGTATAGACATCCATATTTTTAAACTTCTTATGTCCGTAGTCATATCCTTTGAATACAAACGAGGTGAGGAGATTTGCAGGAAATACCTGAGCGCGATGAGTATGTCCTGAAATTTGGAAATGAATCCCGTGTTCCTGCGCAATATCAATATGAAATGGTGTATGTTTGAGCAGAATTGACGGCATGTCTTTCTGTATATTCAGTGATGTAAGGACATCTCGATACTCTGCATGATCTGCAGTATCACGATAGTCCACCCCCACAATTTGCACACCCTCCACTTCTGCTACTTCATCATGGAGCACCGTGATACCAAGTGCTTTAATTGGATCAATGTATTTTGCTACGGCACCAGATACATATTCGTGATTTCCGGTAATAAAATAGGTGCCATGCTGTGCTGTTAGGCCTGCAAGAGGGCTGATGACGTCAGATTCATGGACTTTCACGCCATCAAACAAGTCTCCTCCAATAAATACAATATCGGGGTTTATGGTATTAATGCGATTCACAATCCTTCGCATAAAATTCTTTCCGCGCACTTGCCCAAGGTGAATGTCACTCACGAACACGGCCTTTTTATTCTTCCATGACTCAGGAAGATTTGGGAGAGTGACGGTAATACTCGTTGTACGAATCTTCTGCGCATGAGTAAAGCCATATGCAGAGACTAAAAAGCTCAGAATAAAGAGGATTTTACCGATAGACTGCGTAGGAATGTCCAGAGATACTCCGTTTGCCGTGAACGCCATGACTCCAAGAAGAACCGATGAGAAAAAGAGATAGAACAGAAAGCCGAGCCATACGCTCGCCATACGATACATAAGTCTCGAGAACCAATTGTGATAGTGATGAGTGAGAAATGTCGCAAAGAAAAACAAACACGATAAAGCGAAAAGAGAGAATTGAAGAAGCGGGAGTGAGTTCCCAAAATCAAATGCGTATACGAGTGCACTGTATACGACGTAATGGATGAAAAAGAGCATTGACTGCACCGCAATCAAAAACGCAACGAGAGATGGATAAGTTCTATGCATCATAAAGTACTATAGTATCAAAAAACATTTTTTCAATCTAAGTGAAATAGGTATTACGAGAATTATCGCCACTTATTTCGACAAATCAAGGATATCATCAATGCGGATTTGCTTTACAAAGTCAGGCACGTGGGAAACCACAATCATAGCACCTTCATATTTGCTGAGCGCTTCTGCAATAACCGGAAGATGTCTGAAGTTTATGTGGTTTGTCGGTTCATCGAGGATTAGGAGGCCTGGCTTTTGGAGTACGAGCTGAGCGAGCGCAACGAGGCCTTTCTGCCCTTCTGACAAATTACCGATTTTTGAACGCATAAGCTCGCCTGATATAAGAAAGCCTGCAGCAGTAGAGCGAAGTGTTTCTTCATGAGGTCTTTGCATCGCTTTTTCAAGCGCGTCGTACACAGTATCTTCAAAGTCCAGTGTTGAAAAATCTTGGCGATAGTACCCGATGCGCGTCCCAGAGAGAATCGTAACTCCTTTTGCTGTTCCCGTTGCAATTGACTCAAGAAGTGTGCTTTTACCAATTCCGTTTGGACCAGAGAGTAATAGGTGCTGGTTCTTACGAAGTGAGACATTTGCTTTTCGCTTTACTTCTTTTCCTGTCGCAGGATTGAGCACACTAAAAGAAGTGATGGAAAGAATATCTCCGATTAAGTCAGGTTGAGCGGGAATAATAAATGAGCGAATAGTCTTGTCTTCCCTTCTGACATCCACCTTTTCTTCTTCCAGCTCTTGAGCTTTTTCGCGCATACGCTTTGCTACCATACGCATCTGACCTCCCTTTTGGGCGAAGAAGTTTGCTTTCTCTTTGTTTGCTTGGATTTCTTTTGCAAGGAGTGCGTTTTTTCGGTTTTCTTTTTCTACCCGTGCTGTGATTTCTGCAAGGAGGTCGAAGTAGTTGCCCACATATTGCTCTACTTTTCTGGTGAAGACATCGAGGTAAAGCACTCCTTCAGTAAAAGCATTGAGGAATTCAGCATCGTGAGAAATGACCATACAGGTTTTCTTGTAGTTCACCAAAAATTTCGTAAGGTGTTCTATACCCTGATGGTCGAGATTGTTTGTTGGCTCATCGAGGAGGAGCACATCTGCATCTTGGATTAGTGCTGATGCAAGAAGAAGACGTGCTTGCTGGCCACCAGAGAAAGTTTTGATCTTCTTATCATGGTCGGCTTTGAGATGCACAACTTCGAGTACCTTATCAATCTTTGGATCGATATCGTACACTTTTTTATCAAAACATTTTTCAAAAAAGGCTCTGACTGTGAGTTCGAGATCTGGCCTTGGGATTACTTGACGCGCAATAGCGATTGAGACATTCTGCCCAGTGTGGATTTCACCAGAGTCTGGTTTGTGAATTCCGGTAATGAGGCCGAAGATAGTACTCTTGCCCGCTCCATTTTGCCCCATGATAGTAATCTTTGAACCTCTGCGCACAGTAAGATCAACCTCATCTAAAATGGGCTTATTATGACCGTGTTCGAATGACACACCGTCAAATCGAATAATTACTTCTCCGCGTTGAGACATATGAATTGACAAGCATACCGTATTTCTGTCTTTTTTGGAAGCTTTTCGTATTCATTGTTGTTAGTAATAACATCAATACGTTATATTTTACTATTTTTGTCAAACATGCTATGATACACACCTTATGGAAGAAAAACCTCAATTCCCGATGCGAATCAACAAATATCTTTCGATGCGAAAGCTCGCCACACGGCGTGGGGCAGACGAGCTGATTGGCAAAAAAAAGGTCTACATCAACGGAAAACCTGCGGTTTTAGGTAGCAAGGTAAACGAGGACGACAAGATAGAAATCCTTCACTCTCGTAATCCACAAAAAATGGTCTATCTCGCCTACCACAAGCCAATTGGCGTTATTACCCATTCACCCAAGCGCGGTGAACTGGATATCAAAGAATCTGCAATGCTAAAGAATGTTTTTCCTATCGGTAGATTGGATAAAAATTCTCATGGCCTCATTATCCTCACAAACGACGGGCGCATTACTGACCATATGCTAAATCCAAAATTTGAGCATGAAAAAGAATATATTGTCACCACTTCAAACAAACTTCGTACGAGCTTCAAGAAAAACATGGAGAAAGGAGTTGATATCGAAGGATACATGACTAAAAAATGCACAGTCGATATTATCGACGAGCACACGTTTAATGTAATACTCACCGAAGGCAAGAAACATCAGATCCGTCGTATGTGCTCAAATCTCTTTCAAGAAGTGAGCGAGCTCAAGCGCATCCGCATAATGAATATTGAACTCGGGAAGCTCTCACCAAATAGCTATCGGGCAATCGAAGGAGGAGAGCTTGAGATATTTCTAAAGGCACTAAAGATGTAGAGGTGGGGTGAATATCAATGAAAAAAAGACTTTAAATTTTGGAAATCTCATCCAATTTCATTATCCGCAAGCCTTTAAATTCTTTTCTTTAAAGGTAAAATGTTTAATAACTTCGAATCCTTAGTTTATCATATATGATAAACTAAGGATTCGAAGTTTGGGGTGAATTTTATTAATACCGATTCTTTTTAGGTTCATTTTAATTTTTTACTTGGACTCACTTTCATTTCTTTACTCATTCTATTTCCTTTTTTCATATTGTCTCTTTCCTTTTCTCACTTCTTCTTCACATATCCAAGCAGCAGTCGCGCGAGTCGGATATCCTTATAGGAAATATTTGCACCCACAATATCTTTTACTGGCGTAAGCCTTGTTTCCCCCGTTTTATCAAACACTTTTTCAAATGCAGCTTCGATTTTCTTGAAATGCGCATTTGACAGATCTTTTTTTAAATACGAAATATCAATATCCGCGCCATCCTCAACTAAAGTCTCTAGATGATCAATAATAGTTTCCGCTCCCACTCCACGCTTGTCTGCCATTTCAGATATTGAGTACTCTTCTTTTACGAATTCAAGCGTTTTTTCAAAGGTTGAAAGCTTTTTTTCCTTTTTTGCAGGCTTAATGCTAGCTAGAAAGGTTTTTTGCTGTTCAGCGATTTCTTTTTTATCAAACTCTTCAAACTCGGCTTGCGATTCTTCGGACGCTCTGCGGAGTTCAAAGTCGTACTCGAGCACTTCAGGATGCACCATCAGTGCATTTTCATTCATACCAAGGATTGTCAAACCTTCGAGAGTCCGCACACGAGAGAGTGCCACGTATCCCATACCCGGCTCGAATGATTTTGAGAGGTCTACCTCGACTGCGTCAAGGCTCATTCCCTGGCTTTTGTGTACAGTAATAGCCCATGCGTGGCGAAGTGGGTGCTGAGAAATTTCTGCTTTTATCTTTCCCTCTTCTTCAATACTCCAGGTGGCCCTGACAATAGTAATGAGCTCGCCCTTTGCGGTTCGGATGACTGGATCAGCACCTTTCCCGCACTCAACCACAATGCCGAGCGTTCCATTTACATATCCGGCTTCAAAATTATTCTTCACACACATCACCCGCGCGCCAACGCGAAGCCTGAGTATTTCTGGTGCAAGACAAGACTTTTTAAGAATATCAATGAGTACTGGATTACCTTTACTTACCATGCCATATTCCACCTCATCGGTTTTGAGCAAGCCGAGTTCATTAATGTTCAGCACATCCACATCAGCATTGTGCGTAAAGAGCCTCGTTGGCTCAATATGCGAAACGGTTTTTTGATTAAAACGACTCTTTAGGAGCTCGCGAGAGCGCTCGGACACTTCACCACTTCGAATATCATTTAAGATACCGATGGTCACATCATCTTTTTGCCTAAACTGCTCTGAGAGATAGCAAATCGTAAATCCCGCATCTCTCCACGCATCAGATTTGTACACAAAATAAGATTCCATTTCGCCTGCGCGAGTGACCGGTGGTAGTTGAAAAAAGTCTCCACAGAGTATCACTTGCAGTCCACCAAACGGCGCCTCACTACGCTTCATCCTTCGTGCTATTTTATCCACCAAATCAAGCCGAAAGTGATGGAGCATGGATATCTCGTCAATGATAAGCACTTTTACTTTTTCAAATCGTCTAAAAAGATATTGTTTTTCTTCGAGCGCATCGAGCTCAGCGTCAGACATGTGAGATTTGATACCCATTCCAGTCCATGAGTGAATAGTCACACCCCCCATATGAGTGGCCGCAATGCCCGTAGAGGCAGTGATGCCGATTTCTACTCCTTCTGACCGAAGATGCGCAATATACTGATTGATAAGGTGCGTTTTACCGCTTCCTGCAGGACCAGTCACGAAAACATTATTCCCCATTTTGAGAATCTCGAGTGCTTGCTTTTGAGTCATGAGATTAGTATAGCAAATGGCGAGCGCATCGCTGATAACTTTTTTATTTCAAGTGAAATCTTCAGGAAATATGAGCAAGAGCATTTAGCGGTAAAGCTAAACACATTTCATATCTGCTCTAGTACCTAACACCAAAAGTCGGGGGGTTTTAAATTGGTATTTTTTTTGCAAACGCAATAAAAACGGTACTGGCAGGAAGAATTCTAAGGTTGGGTTTACGAGTAACTGGGGAATTACCGGGATCATGACTCCAAAAACCAGCAAGTCGACAAATACGGTAAGAATAATCGAGGGTAGTACTTTTTATTTACCATTACTATTATCACATTACTCAGGTTTAATGCTTTTTACAAAAAAACAGGGCTACCGTGTTACGGGTAGCCCTGAGGGGGTTGCGCGAATCAAGAGTCAAGAATTCAAAAGACTCAAGGATTCAAGGTGCGAGAGACACTTCCGCGGAACCGAACGCGGACACGGTGCCAAAGCGTTCGTAGATATCGGTCGTCCAGCGCGTGCCGAAATTGAGCTTGTCGACGTAACAGCCGAAGATCGGCGCTTGCAAGAAGCCGCCATCGGCGCCCGGAGCGTATTCATCACCGGAGCAGTCGACACGGAGGTCATCGTACTTGGTGAAGCGTTCCGGATGCGTCAGGATCATGATCCCGACCGCGAAGGCTCCGAGGCCGAACTCATTGGCCTGGAAGACCTCACGAGCGCGACGAGCGGAACGTCCACGATGACGCAGACCGAACTGCGCGGGAACCACGAGGATGTCGTGATCCGGCTGTTCGGCGGTGAGCTTCTCGAGGAAGCCAACCGAACGCTTGTGCTGCCGGAGGTACTCGCTGCCGAGTTCACCATCGCGGTTGTTGGAGAAGTCATCCTTGCGGGACTTCTTCAGCGCTTCCAGCACCTTCTCGACGGCCTCGTTGTAGGTCATTGCTACGCTCTGCCACTTCGGGATAGCGAACCATCCTTCGGCGTGCTGCGGGAGTTCTGCTTCAGCAAGCTTCTCGTTGGCGAAGCCGACACCTGGGAAGAGCTGGCGCAGAATGTTGGTCTGCTCCGTGATGCCTTTCACCTTGTGACCTTTGGGGTACACGGTGTACGACGCCGTTTCTTCGTCCTTGTACTTGTCCGTGATGGACAGTTTCTTCAGCGAGTTCATTTCCGTTGACTCCCCTTGTGCCAGATTCGCTCTGACGTTGCGACCTGTGTTTGTTTGAGACAGGTTTTAATTGAGATCTCTTGCAAAATGTACTCTCAAAACATTATACACCCTTATCAACTTAATGTCAACTTTTTTCAGGCCACATCCCTTATCAATGTCTGTATAACTGAACCTTAAACTAACAACGCAAAACTCCTCTTATTGGTATTGAATATACATCGGCTGTGGAGAAAGTTTCAACAGTTCACTCGCAGAAAAGATTCCGGTGCTTGGCGGTTTCAAATCATGTTTGTAGAAAATCTTAAATCCGGTAAACTGTACTGGCTCAGGTACAACAACTCGATTGTATGTACCAATCTTATTTGCTTTTGGACCCCATCCATCCATGTGCATCACAAATTGCACTTCGGGAGTAAGCTTTATTTGCTTGTAATTCGTCACCATTTTATTGGTGAATCGGTGAATGACAAGCACCTTAGGTGGCAAGTCATTATCTTTTACTAACTTTGATAAATATTGTATTGCATAATTTATGTCACTTGCATCCATTGCACCCATGTATTCGCCAGGCGGTTTTCTATTCTTCATAGAAAACTCTGGGTCAAGTGCGAGATGGACGTTTGGAAGCTTTAGATATTTTTCAAGAAGGGGAATTTCTTTCTGGAATGAACTATGTCCGACTTGGATGTCGAGAAATACGATACCATTTGCTTGTTTACCAAGCGCGAGTGCTTTATCTATTTCAGTATCTGGCATACGGAGCATATATAGGCCATCTTTTCCGGCACTTCCTTGTGCAGTCGTTGCAATATAGTGAATAGCAGGCACAACCGGCGTCTCCGGATCTGCCTTTTCCCATTTTACCACCTCCTCATTGAGACGCCTCAGCATTTCAGGTCCTGGGTACTCACCAAGCGCACCCATTCTTGTGGAATAAAAATTGCCGTAATATGCGACGATACGCTGGAATGGCAACATAGCACCCGCATTAGGATAGGGAGTCTTTACTGGATAAAGTGGCGTTTTTACAAGACTTGTGGAGCTTGCAGTACTCGTTCCAACACTCTTTGGGATGGGATTATTTGAGATTGCAAGATTTTTCTTATCATAGAGAGCTGTGTCCAGAGGTTTTCGCTCAACTTTTTTTTCTTTTATAGCATCAGTAAATCCCTTCACCTCACCAACAGCAGAATCATATTGTATGGTAAAGAAGCGTGTTGAACTTGCGACATTGATAACAAGAAGCATAAGAAAAAATACACTGACACCGGCAATAACAAAAAAATGGGTCTTGGTGAGACGTTCGCCAATTTTTTTTATTTTTATATAAAGTTTTTTTGGTTGCTTCATGAATATCAATACTCTAGTATACCCTCTATTTACAATTCAAAAAAGCTATTTTTGATAGATGTCAATGAGTGCAGATGCAATATCGGTAAACTGAAAGAGATACCCTGCGGAAATAATTTTCTCTGACTCAGTATTTTGACTTGAGAAGAGTGAGTCTGCAAATGAACCCAGCACAAGAAAGGCGAGTGCGTGCGGAATGCGCCAAAGAAATGGAAGTGGAGCATGTATCGCTTGTGCAAATTCAGTAAAGAGTGTTTTTTGGGAAACAGTTTTTCCAGCACTCACATTTACAGCCCCAGATACATTCTGTTCAAGAAGAAACAGATATATGCCGACTACATCTGTATAGTGTATCCAAGGCATATACTGTTTTCCATTTCCAAAATATCCGCCGAGTCCATTTTTAAATACTGGCTCAAGACTCGATAGTAGCCCTCCAGGCCCTAGCACATGCGCAGTGCGGACGATCGAAACTCTAGTACCAAAACTCTCCGCATTCAGCGCTTCCTTCTCCCAATCTATACAGAGAGTTGAGAGAAAGTCATTTCCCGGAACACTCGATTCTTTAAGGAGCATATCTCCTGCGTTTCCATAATATCCGACTGCAGAGGCTTGGACGAGTACGGTTGGCTTGGTTATTGTTTGCGCGATTGCCTGGACTACACTGCGAGTTGTCAAAATCCTACTATCATACAGTGTTTTTTTATAATCCCTGTTCCAGCGTTTTCCAATCGTTGCACCTGCGAGGTTAATCACTCCATAAACCCCTTCAAATAGAGCTGGCTCTGGCATTTGAACAGCAAGGTTTTGTTTCAAAAATGTCAGATTTTCATGTAACACTTTCGGCTCTACAGGGTCTACCACGGTAACTGCATAGCCTTTCAAAAGGAGTTCCTCAGTGAGCTTTGTGCCAATAAACCCTGAGCCACCAACCACAATTACTTTTTTTAATGAGGAAAAATGCATTACGTATATATCCTATCACAGCATTTGGTCTAAGAAGTTTTAAAGGCAGGCACGAGAAAATAGTTATTTCTTCTTCGTTTTTTGCGCACTTATTTTTCCGCCCGGCATATTTTTAGCTTGCTTTTTTATGTGTCTATCTTGCAAAAATTTACTTGGGAGCGCACCGACTTTTTTACTACTTTGTTCATTCATTCGTGCCATAAATTGTAAATGTATTATGTTATTTTGCTATAAAATCTATATTTAAAG
>Ga0163149_10005773_pt1 | contig 12945 bp, 10 predicted proteins | sample OliLakLV19MP5G1_FD_148604 | JGI IMG/M metagenome (GOLD analysis project Ga0163149, IMG submission 148604) | Freshwater microbial mat bacterial communities from Lake Vanda, McMurdo Dry Valleys, Antarctica - Oligotrophic Lake LV.19.MP5.G1 | ecosystem: Environmental > Aquatic > Freshwater > Lake >...
GTGCACATGCCGAGATCTGCCCAATGCACATGGTCTGGCCAACCGGTGAATTGCGGTGTGCTCCGACTGCTCAGGGAAGCGATGGTCATTCTGCAGCGAATCAGTGTGATTCACATTGAAGTTCAAGCAAGCCCCGCTTGAAATTCCGACTGAGACAGTCAATTTTCACACGATTCCCACTCAGGAACCACACTCAAATGCAGCACAACCCACTCCCGCCCACCAACCATTGACGATTGTTGCGATTCCAGTTCTCTGTGAACTGCTGCGCACTCAACGTCCTGCTTCAATCATGGGGGAGAGAGAGGAGCAGCCTCTGCATGGTGAGCAGTGAACAGCAGTGGAAGCTGCTAGCGAGAGTCATTGCACGAAAAAAACCACCCTCCACACCCTGAGCACCACAAATTCTGGCAATTGACGCGTGCGCTGCTGACTGATCAACACGTTCTTCACTCAGTTCCTGGCGCATGGGGGAAAATGCAGTGCCCTCCATTGCATGCCAGAATTGGACTGGCAAAAACATCCTTTTGTCACAGCCTAACGGGCAAAAATGGCGTGGTGCACCATCCTCTTCACAAAACAACCACAGCAACCACAAAAAGCTTGAAACTTCGGCTGGACAAATGCAATAAGACCAATGAGTCACATGGCCAAAATGGACATTTGCAGAACGTGTTGCTCAAAGTTGTTGTGAATCTGAATTTGATTTTTCAAATGGATGGCAATCTCAAATGGCATGTCAAATGCACACAAAAAAGGCAACATGCAGTGTGATGCAAACTTCATCCAATGAAGTTTGATCAATGTCAGACAGCTGCATGCTGGGCAAGAGAGCAAAGATTTTGGGCATGAACAGAACGTTGCAACTTGTCCGAAACAGTCTTCATGGGATCAAACAACATTGAGACAAACCAATTTGACAGTTTTGACTGCAACATCCCAACAAATTTTGCTCAACATGAAACAACCACAAACTTTTTGATGTTTTGCTGAGTTTGCGAAACATGCTGATCACAGGCATGCACTGGTCTGACCGTTTTCCAATCAGAAGCACAGCGTGACAACAACAGAGATTCATGCACCAGTCTGACTTTGATTCTCAACACATGGTGAGAGGTTGTGAAAGAACTGCCATGATGGCAAGAAGGGCTGCAGATGAATTTTGTGTCACACTTGTGTGGACAGAAGCAACTTGCAACTGGATGATGCCAAGTGCTTTCTGTGCTGGAGCCATTGTGACCGGTGGCATGGTTTTCCATCAAGTGAGAAAATGTTTTTTTGTCCGTTCACCAAACAAGCCAAGCTTGCAGATGGCTTGCAGAGAGAACGACAGCAAAAGGGCTCCTCTGCGACGGAGCAAAAGCGCAGCCAGTCTCAGAGAGCCGCCCCCCAGCTGCACACTGAGACCTGCCTCCTCTGTCTCAGGATGATTTTTCTTCTTCTCATCGTTTGGACTGATCTGCCGCAGCCCACCGCCCGCCTCGCTCCATCTCGTGCTGCCTACCGTAGACTTGTTTTGTTTTGTTCTGATCTGTTCTGTTCCATGACTGTGTCGAATTCGTATCCAAACGATTCCTCCAAAACACAACCATGGCCGCTACTTACGTGAATTCGGTTCGTTTCGTTCTAGTTCCAATCCAACAATGGAGAAGCACAAAATACAAAGGAGCACCTTTATCATGAATCGATTTTTCATTCGTAGGAAGGCATACAGTACTCATGAATGACATGGCAGCAATAGCATAGTATCATTCGTAGCATTTCCACGTTTGTACAGCGCCAAACTACGCAGCCAAGAATATATATAAACTACTTGCAAGCACTACAAAATGTATGTCAGTCTTATCATTCCAAAATGATTTTATGACTATTTCCTTTTCCTTTTATTCTAATCGAAAGACTTGTTCATTGTACTTTCGTACGGACAGCAAAGCTTGTGCTTTTTGCAATATCCGCAGTTCCGCTGCTTGCAAGGACGGCTGCAAGTAAAATTCCGCCAAGGACGCATTGCTGGAATGTGTATTGTTGATGAGTGTGGCATTTTCCGCCGTATCGCCGGTAATGACTTGACATCCCAATTGGACACTCTTTTTCATTTCCGGTCCCATAAAGGGCCGTGCCATGCTAAACATGAGATTGGCCACGACATTGGTATTGTAGCCCTTCATGGACTTGAATTTGATGGGCATGTAGGCCATGACTTCTTCAAAGAGTCGTGTGACTTGTTCCATGCTGAAATTGTGCCATCCACAGGCACCACACTCCAATGTAATATTCAATCCGTGCCTCACAGTGGCCAGTGTGGGCCACAGTACATAATGCGTATAATAAATGCCGACACAAAAGACCCGCCATTTGTCTTCTGCGGCCACGGCCACTTTGGGAAAGACTTGGGAGGAATCCATAATGAGCAAAGGATCAAAGGGTGGCACGGGCGAGACGTCCATGTGCAGTAAATAACCGGGTTGTTGGTGCATGAAATTCTGCAGCGCCTCCAATATTTGTGGAGGTGAGTGATCCAGTTCGTATTCGCGTCGATACTGCTGCAAGCCTTCCAATCGCACGAGTCCTTCGACCAGATTTCCACGAGAGACAATCGCCACGTGGGCCAATTCCATATCCCCCAGTATATAGCGCGAGTCCTCGGGTGGAAAACGATCGGGCGTATCTTGAACAGCGTGCTTCAATTCCAAGGCCCAATTCCGTTCTTGATCGCTCAGTTGCATCGAAGGGTCCATTTGGACAGGTGGTGGCAGTATTTGTTGGGGAAGATGAGCGACTTGTTGTGCTTGTGGCTGCTGTTGCTGTGGCGGCGCTTGTTGTGGGAATTGTCCCGCATAGTAATAGGATTGCTGTTGTTGCTCTTGCTGTTGTTGATAGCCAGATGCACCTTGCTGGTAAGCTTGCGTATAGTCCATTCTCGACTTCTCGTGCACTGTAGTGACTGAAACGGAGAGACTGACGGATAGACAAGGAATGACTTTGCTTCAGGCTTGGAAGTTGGTTGTTGGCGCTAGCTACCAGTAGTAGCTACGCAGCTATCTTTGTGATCGTTGTGGATTGGGAGTGGCAAGCCAGCTAGCTAGCTGACTTGGCAAAGAACTTGCTAGCTATTAGTGCTGGTTCTGTGGTAGCTTTGGTAAAAGCTAAGAAGCCTTCACTACTACTTTTATTGTTGATTGGAAAGGAGGACATGTAAGGGGAGCATGACCATTCGAGCATATTGCGACAGCGCATGTTCGGATGTTCCTGTGTGAAACTAGAGATGCTAATTGCCGCTTATCCAGCAAGCATTCTGCGAGGCTACTTTTTATCCACTGTGCGACAGAGATGTAGACGATCATTAATGCGGCCATTCACCACCAACAAGATTCGCAATATGATGTCCATTAGGAACGATTTCTCCCAGTGTTCTACAGTAGAAATTCGGTGTAGTGTGTCATTAGGACGACGTTCTCCATAATTCCGCTTACGTGAACCACTTTTGGATACTCCGAGCGGGTTTTCTATGTGGCCATCCAGAATTCATTGGTGCTAGTCTACTTGTAGTAGCCATAGTAAGAAAGGAGTGCGAGTTGCGCGCTTTTTGTTCACAATACGGTACAGAGTAGTTTCGAGGGCCATTGGTACGGTAGGTTAGTAATGCTTTTACAGAGTCTTACTTCTTGTGGACAGTTCTCTTATAAGTTCGCATTTCGGTTTTGCGCGTCGTAAGAATATACACTCGCATTAAATCCGTGTAAGATCTTTAATCCATAAAGAAGAAGGGATATTGCCGGAAGAAGAATTCGCTAGAGCCAATCATATTCACGATTTAACTGCCGCAAAGCCACATTCGAAGCCATCCATTCCTGTAAACACTCTGTCTCTCACACTTGTGTCCCAGTAAACTACACGGGATTCGTTTTGGACTAGTGAAACAACACTGCACAACCAATGCAACCACCAGCCCACGATGAAGGCCAGAGGAGCTTTCATTTGCTGTAGGTGGAAGGCTCAACCACTGGATACGATGGAAGAGCCCACTACTAGTAGATAAACACCACAAGCCCGTTTCAGCCTGTCGTCGATCTCTCAAGTCTCCAACAATCTTGACCCTTCCACTACTGAACCACATTCTTGATATTTCTTAGTTCCGTCACCTCCATAGCTGACAAGACTCCACTTGGCATGCAAGAGTTTTGTCTGCAGTTGCTCCGGGCACGGCGGGATCCCGAACAGGTCCGCTCCTGCATCTAGCTAGCTAGATAGTCAGTAGTTTGCTAGCCAGCTAAGTGGGCAGCCTTCACAGTCTGTGAATCTCGTTGCCTAACTATGGTCTCTGATACTAGCTAGTATTTTAGGTCCGTCATCATGATGTTCTCCTAGCTAGCTACTTAGCTAGTACACCGCCTTCCCGGGCTGCTTCAGTTCTTTCACAGACTGACGATCAGTTTTGGGGCCCTACTAACCCTAACGAACCAAGGCAGAAGCATGTTCCTTTCGCTCTGAATCGTTTGGCGGCGGCCAGTGGTAGGTCTCTCGGTCAAAACAGCCCTTGGCGGGGAGGATGCGAAGGAGGATACCGCTAGCTAGCGACGATTCCGATTCCATGGCTTCAACATTGGGTAAAACAAGAAGCATGGTACATGCCTTTCTCCGAGGTTGAGTAGACTGGCAATTAGAGAGAGCTTCCTTGCTCCAGCTCCACGAGCTATAAAGAAATTCAGAGGTTGAAAAAAACAAAAAGTACTTTCTGGGGACTCGAACCGTAGGATACGATAGTGAAAGTAGCAGTAGAGAACATATGGTTGGTGTCCGGGCATTGAGTATGTAACATCCTTCTCGCCAAAGTGGAGAGCGGCTTCATCGATCTATCACCGCCATGCTTTTGACTTGTTCGGTACATCTGTCCTTGAAAGCCAAAGAGTTCCAACATGCTAGCCAGCATGATAGTGAAGTTTTATTTTTTGTTTCTTCGCAATGCAATGTCTAGAACTGTGAGAGTAGATATGGCAACGACCAAGATCTCGCTACAAATAGTTGTAATCATAGTCTATTTACCGATATTGAATATCATCTATTAAATGACTCTTAAAAAAAAACATCGTCAACCCTGGCTTGACCAGCAGCTGCCCCCGAACGTTCAACCCTTTCAATTACGGTCTGAATTTCTTCTGCCAATTCTGGATCAATGTCCTCCTCTGTCAGTCCATGGATACCCAAACGGGCCAAAACAGCCATGACATCGTTTACCTTTGGAATGAAGAGAGCGGAACCTTCCACGTTACCAAGATTACGAATTGTCATCGTGACATGACCACTTAACCTGGAATATGCCACGTTGTCTTCTGTATTTCGGGCATCTAACTCTTCTTCGACCTCCCTTGTGCGGCTTGGCGGCAAGAGTCGCAGGAGCGCTCCTGAAATGTTACTCACTAGAAGACTGATATAGACGAATGTCACAGTCGCATCCGGGAATTCAGTGGCAATGGTTTCTACAAGAAAACTTGCCATATCTCTTGCATCCAGATTGTCTTCTTGGATTACAGCTTCCCAGGCTGTTCTTGGCCAGCCATGCACCACTATTTTAAGCCATGTCCCTCCAATGCAAAAACTAACTGCCTTGGAAGTTTCCGTATCGTGGTGTTCGCCTGGATCCAACCATCCACTACATAATGAATTAAAGTTTTCAGTGTCCAGCTTTGCTACGGGAAACCCTCCTCCGACACAGACGCGGCACTTGCCCAAATCCGCCAGTCGACAAGTTGTCAAAGTCGACGATGGAAGCAGCTCCACCTGCCACAAGTTCGGGTTGTGTGCATAATTTCCATCCTGAAACTGTCCAGATGCCTGCACAGTTGGCATGACGGTGTCGTCCTCCTCATTGTATTTCAGAATTTCCACCGATGTTGCGATTTTGAGCTGTTGCTTGAGATCATTGATTTCCTTCAGTGCATCCTCGGCGACTTTATCGTTCAAAGCGGCAGCAATGAGAGGAAGTAAGTCCGACATGATAACTGTTTCTACTGTAGGTACAAGAGATTGCCAATGAGTGTAACTCTGCATGCAAGATAAACAACAATTACAAGAGGTGCTGGAATACGGCGATAGTGCTACTTCCTACGTAGTCTTCCCTGGTCGCCATCCAAAGACGTCTCAGTTCGATCCCACCCAGCCACATTCTGCTACTACTACTAGACTAGCTGTAGCTATTACAGCAGTACATGCAGGAGCAGCTGGAGCTAGTACTACTAGTAGTAGGAATTTGCCGATGGCACCACGTAGCGTGGTACTCTGGAGTAGTCAAGAAAATGCACCGTTTTAGATGCCGCATACTGGATTTTGAATTTTGAAGCACGTTTTGTGATTATTAATTTCGAAACAAATAATGACACGACCCCAACGCTAATCTGCGAAACAAGTGAAAAGGGTGGCAGGCACCGATCTGCACCCAGGACTGACGACATTGTTTCACTCCCTGATGCAAGCTTCTCTGATTCAAACAATTGATTTGAGTGTCAATGATTGCATTGACAATGTCAATGCCAGTGGGGCTAGCCAAAAATCATCGATCGTTGAATCAATCCCAAAAACAATCTAAAGAATGAGAACAGTTGTGATGTCACCACAATTGTCCAGTGTCAGTCAGTCTGTGATCTGCTCTGGTGGCATCGAAATCTGTCATCAAGGGTTTTGCCCGATCGAAGTTTCAATCACACCCAAGCTCAGAAACAGAAAGGCTAGCTTTTGTTGCTGAGATTTCAGGCCACCGGCACACCAGTTGACAATGGATCCCAGCTTGGTTGCATTTTCCTTTGAGGAATTCCTCTTTTCCTCATTTTCCCTTCTTTTTGGATCATGTTCGCGATTCCTTGTTCCTGCAAGAAAACAAGGAAGCATGATTCAGAGCATGTTCCTCCATTTCCTGCTACTGAGAAAGCATGACACAGATCTGAAGAACTTTGAATGTTTTTGGGGGGGAAATTGTCAACATTGTTGATCCAACTGCAAAGCGATCAGCAAATTGTGCAAGCGCATTGGAATGTTTGGATTGAATGAGACCACCGGACTTGGCAGTCAGGCAATGTCATGGTGTCCATGAGAGAGAAGATCAACAAACCAATTGAGTCATGTGTTAGGTGAAGTGACAAGCCAACAGTGGTGTGAGTTTGTTTGTTTCTTTGCATTGCTGGTCACCAGCTTGTGCTCCTTGTGGACTTTGAAAAAACCAGTTTGCAACCGTTTTGTGTTGATTGTGCACTTCAACCACTGTTTGTGAGTCTGAATGAAAAAGCAAGGGTTCAGCTGGCTTTTCCTATTCCTTCAATTTTCCTCAAATCAGGTGTTTGTTTTGGCACTTTCAAAAAGAGCAGGAAAACACGGAAAAGGAGCAGGAAAAGAGGACTTTCCAGAACATTGAATGTTCCTCCTCCTTCCCCCATGAAGGAACACCAAAACGGAAAATGCAACCAAGGATCCAAGACAGCTTGACAAAAACAGCTGCTGCCACTAGCCGCCGCAGCACACCGATGTGGCGATTCTGTTGAGACTGCCAGCTGTTGATGATTTTTTGTGAAGTTGGCAGCTGCCCTGGTGCTAGCAGCACTGCTGGTCTTTCCGAGTTTGGGTGCAATCAAAATGCACAGTGGGGGTCATCAACAATCAATGGAACGGAGTGATGTGATTGGTCAACATCTGACATTGTGATTCATGCATTGTTCTTTGTTCATGCGATTGATTCTGTGATCAATGATTTTTGGCCACCCCCAATGAGAAAATGAATTCACTTCCATTGCATTGCCCAAAAGACATGGGCTGCCAATTCAAAGTGAATCTTTTTCAGCAGCTCATCATGTCAGTTGTTGCCCACACACTTGTGATCCTTTCTTGTTGAAGCCAATGCATTTTTGTTTAGCATTTTTGCACTTTTCTGACCTGATCAGAAAGCAGCATTCATCTGTCTTTCAGCAGCAACTGCAGCTTCATGAGTGACATTTGTGAGAGTCCCACCACACCACAAACAGTGACTGAGCAGAGCTGCTCATTGGAATTGGTTCCAAGGTGGATGATTTGGGAACAGGGGACAATGTCCTTTGTTCAGTTTCAACTGCGCTTCCTTTTTTGCATCACTTAGGCAAACACAGCACATGTTGTTCAACATCTGTGACAACTTTGTGTGTTGGGATGGGTTTCCCATACCAAAATCGAATGACAATCACACTGAATTGTTGTCCTTGAGAAAATGGATTGAGATGCTGTGGAATCCAACAACTGCTGTTAGCACATTGGTTGGTGTGTCCAAAGAACCCAAAAGCCTGCAATTGTGATTTGTCAGTTGAATTTCCTTTGCAAGGGTTGAACCTTGTTTTCAAAAACACAGTTGTTCCACACCACTTTGTGAGGTTGTCAGAGTTTGATGAAAATGTTTCTGTGATTAAATTGTTCTCAATCAGTGTTGTGAGGCTAAGATTGCTGCAACACATGTTTCAAACAGTGCCAACTCGGAGCATTCAACGCACAAGGCTACAAAAGCAATTTGAGATTTTGTTCTCACATTGATTTGATTGATGAAGTTTCTGAAAAATTGAGTGCAAATCATGTTTTCTGTTTGTCTCAAATTCATTGCTGAAATTGTTCAGTTTTGATCAAAATTGCAAGAATTGGCTTTGTGTCATCAAAACTTTTGCAGACTGATGACAAGATTGCATCAAAGCTCAATCAATTCATGTTGTCATTGTTTTTGAAGAATGAAAGCTTCACAGTTTCCGCTCATCACAGCTCAACCACACTGGCAGTTTGAGAGCCTTGATTGAATTGCAGCTTCAAAGTGTCACACAATGACAGTTTTCACAGAAGCACAGCTTCACAGTGAGAGCCAAGTTGATTGAGGCTGCATTGCTCTTTTTGACCTTCAATTGTCGCAGCTTCGTGGCTTCACAGTTTTGTGTCATGATGGCTTTCATGTCTTCACCGCTTCAAAGTCACTCATCATCACAGCTGCATCATGCTTTCAGAGCCTTCATCAAATCACAGCTCACAGCAACAGTTTCACATCATCACAGCTGCACCGATGGTTCATCGCTTTCATTGAATGACAGCTTGCTGCAATCAATTCACATCAGCAAGGTTTTCATTAGAAATGATGCTAGCAGAATCAAAGCTGCATTGTTTCACTCCATCCCAGCCACATCATTGTTTCAGATCTTTCATTTCATGATGGCTTCACGGTTTCATTTTCATCATTGCTTTGATTTGAATCGCAGCTTCATGGTGTCACAGCTTTCATTGATTTGCACTGTGCCATTTGACTCGGTAAGTCTTGTGACAAAAGGACATTTTTTCCAGCATGTTTCCGGCATTTGAGCTGTGCACTTCAGATTCATAGCTGCTGAGTTTCATTTCATCAAATCTTTTAACAAACCAAAGCTTTCCGGTGACCTCAGCTTTGACTTCACCACAGATGCATCAAAATTTTGGATCTTTCAATGAATCACAGCTCCATGGTTTCACAGTTTCATGTCATCCGAGCTCTCATGTCATCACAGTTGAAACTGAAGCATGGTCATGCATCATCTCAGCTGCAATGTGTTTTCCGAACATTCATTCAATCACAGCTTTGCAGTGTCACATCTGCAAAGGTTTCACGGAATCATGTGTTCACAGTTTTACATCATCGCATCATCATTGGAGCTTTGTTGCTTTCCTTGAATGACAGCTTAATCAATTCATGTGAGCAAGGCTTTCTTAGAAATTGCAGAATCACAGCTTCACAGTTCACTTCATCACAGCTGCATCGTTGTTTTGGATCTTTCATTGAATCATAGCTTGACAGTTGTGTTTTGTCATCACTTTCAAAGAAGCCTAGCTTCAAAGTTTTTCATCACCATGCCTGCATCATAGTTTTGGAGCTTTCGTTGAATGCTTTTTTTAAAGCTTCACAGTTTCACATGGTCATCATAGCTTTCATAGAATTCATAGCTTCATGCTTTCATGTCATCACAGCTGCATCACAGTTTCACAGCTTGACACCATCATAGCTTTCATAGAATCACAGCTTCATAGTTTCACAGTGTCACATTGTCTTAGCTGCATTGAAGTTTCAGAGCTTTCCTTGGATCATGACAGCAAGAAAGGCTTAAAAGGAAAGGAACAGAGAGAAGGATGTCCAGAGGAGTCCATGCCCAAATTGCAAGGAAGGCCAACACAAGAACTGGAGGAAAAAGGGCAACCAGAGAGGATTGCAAGGAACACAAGTTGGCACCGACTAGACATGGAAAACAGAAGTGAAGATGCTGAAATCCTTAAGAACACAAGATGGCTATCGCAGTGTTCTAGGTTGAAGGCCTTGACCTGACCTTCCTACTAGCAAGCATTGCAGTGTGGCGGTCACTGGTAGAGCAGCTGCTTTCAGTTCCGACCTCCCTCGCTGTCAATTGAGTGTTGTCGGTCGTCGGGGACTGGTACAGCCATTGGAAAAGGCTTTAGCTTTCCCGTGAACCTTGTTTGCGGCTCAAGCCTAAGTCAAGAGCTCAAACAAGGAAGCCACGCCAATGTCGGCCTGGAGACTCGTCGGTTGCGGTCACAACCCCCATCCAGGGCCATCTTTACTGGTTCAGGCAAGGCAACCTGGGAGCATCACGTTTTCTCAAAGTGGCCAAGCTCACGAATCGGAGGCTGCTTCCGAGCTAGTAGGAATGCGTTTGTATTGCTGCGTCTTCGACAGAGTTCACTAGTAGGGTGACGACTTGCATTCCCAAATCATCTCGGTACAGAACACAGTCATCGACTACTCAATGGTATGTATGATTTGTCACTGAAAAATGTCTAACATGTACACTTGGATATTATTATAGGATGATTATGAATGTGAACGCTTAGATTGTCTTGGTCGTTAGACCCTACGACTTTTTCCATAGAAGAGATACTGTAGCTCCAAAGCTTCTTCTTGTTTTACATGGAAAAGTGTTGAATGAGCGGTTGTTTGAGTTTTTTGGTCTTGGGGCCGGCCCGGCGATGACGATAATTGGAATAGAGGACGGCACTCAAAATGGTAATCAATCCGGCCCCCAAGACGTGACAAGCAATCCAGAGCAATTGCCAATTGGGCGTTTCGGCGGCCAAATCGACACCTTCCCGATAAGAACCGTAGGTGAGTCCATTGACGGTGACGGACGTGACACCGCCTTGCAAGGCGGCTTCCATGACTTCTTCGAGGGAAGCATATTCCATATCGGTTTGGGTCGCGAATTTCATGCATTGATTGACATTGGAATATCCGGCGGCATCGTCACATTGGAACATGCCTCCATTGGGATCGTCGTCGAGTCGTCGTCGTTGTCGGTCTCGATTGTTGCTATTCCCATTCAAATCGTAGGCACGACAGGGTTGACAAACACGATAAATTTCCATGGCCTCGTTCCAATATTGAAGATTGTCCCAGGAGAGCGCATCATTGTCATCCCCACTGCTGAGAAGACTTTGGACGGTGACTTCGTCTCCGGTGTAATCGACCGAACATCGGGCATCCGTATACAAACCATAGGTCATGGTTCCATTGGCTTCGGCCTTGGTATCGGTGTACAAACTGGATCCATCACTGAGATAAATTTCCGTATCTTCACAGCCTTCCGGCCAGGCATCGTAATTTTCATACATGAAATCGTACTCATTTTGTTGCCAAACACAATATCCCAAATGTTTGAAGAGCTGTTCAAACCATTCGGTGTATTCGACTTCTTTGAAGTATCCCAAGAGTTGCCAATTGGTATCGGCCATGTGACAATCGCACTTTTTGCAGTCGGCTTCGTCGGTGCCCATGGCGTCACACGCACTGGCGTCCCATTCTTTGGTGTAGGTATCAAAGAATTGGTATTCGCCAATGCCCTTGCCCGTGTAATCAAGATCGACGTACTGTAAAGTGTGGTGTGTATAGATTGGAAATTGGAATAGAAGAAAGAGTCATTAGGAGATGCACAAAGGAAAGACATCTCAACAGACAGATAGAAATACAGAACTACATGTATTGTGCAATCAGTGAAGTACTTACAGCCGCCCACAGTAGATATCGAACACATCCATCTTCCTCTTCTCCATTCAATTGACGACTATTGTCATTGCCATTGCCACCAAAGAGACCATTCTTCTTCTTTTGAGCCCGACGACCGTGACGAGCACGTCTATGATCGTCTTGTTGAGGATTGCAATCCGTGTAGAAACCTACATATCTCCAGGCTTGCGCATACCCATCATAATAGGTCTCACTGGAATCCACATAACTCAATTGTTTGCCTTGCGAGGTATACTGGTTGTTATTGTTGTTGTTGCCGTTGTTTTCTAAAAATCGTTCTTGGGCGTCTTGAAGAGCGCGTTGTTTTTCGCGAGGAGCTTCTTCTACAGAAGCAGGTTGGAATTCGACGCCCTCTTTCAAGGACATCCATTCTTGACCGGTGCTAGGTGGATGGGAGGCGGCGGAGGCAACCGCAGTGGCGGCTAGTAGCAGGAGCGATTGCAAGACAAAGGAAGTCATCTTTGGTACTGTAGTTGTTATGGATAGAGTAGTGTGTAGCTCTTGCTTGTGTTACCACTAGTAGCTAGTAATGAGAATGATGCTCTACTATGGAAATACTATGATATTAGCTCTGGATACAGTACCACTTTGGTGCAAGTGTTGAAGGCAGACAGTTGAAGTACAAGTAGCTGATCGCAAGTGAGGAAGTTAGTGTCACCGGTACAGTGGGGCAGGTCTGCTATTAGTGGACTAGTTTAGTAGACTACTGTACGTATGGTTTTGTCGTTAGCTACAGTAGGGTGATCTTTGCTCTACTGTACCTACAAGATTACGTATTGATGGTTAGATTACTCCGCTAGACGTACGTTGCGGATTCTGGAGGAGGTATGGAGGAGGATGCTTTTTGGTTTGTGTAGTACTATTAGGTAGCACATTCGCTCGCTCAACCCTAACCC
>Ga0163149_10005780_pt1 | contig 12934 bp, 7 predicted proteins | sample OliLakLV19MP5G1_FD_148604 | JGI IMG/M metagenome (GOLD analysis project Ga0163149, IMG submission 148604) | Freshwater microbial mat bacterial communities from Lake Vanda, McMurdo Dry Valleys, Antarctica - Oligotrophic Lake LV.19.MP5.G1 | ecosystem: Environmental > Aquatic > Freshwater > Lake >...
TTTGGGATCAAAGCTTTGGCAGGGTCACAGGCAGCAATACCGCTTGGCAAAATGATGTAGGGCCATTTTTTCTTTTCCATTCATTTCTATGGTCGTTTTTGCCTTGGCCATTGGTATTTCTAGCTGCTTTTTATCTGAAAATAAAAACACTGTGGGTTGAAAAATTTAAGGTTTCAAGCCAACAAGAATATATTACTGTAGGGGCAATTCTATTTTCTTATCTCATTTTATCAAGAAGTTTGTATCAATTGCCACACTATATATATGGTATTTTGCCGTTTGCAGCTGTGCTTACGGCTTCATTTACAATGAATTTTTTATCACAAAATGTAAAATGGGCGAACGGATTTAACATTACCCAAATAATAGTTTGTATTGGCCTTTGGTCGGTATGTGGTTTGCTTACTTTTTTGTGTTTTACTCCTTCATTGCCAATAATAGTTTTGTTTGGGCTTATTGTAGGCGTATTCATTTTATTCATATTCAAAAAAGAGTATGTTTCTGTCAATAGATTGATAGTGATTTGCTGCATTACTGCCATTGGTGTTAATTTTTTTATGAACATGCACATTTACCCTTCTATTTTAAAATATCAACCTAGCAGGGAAATAGCTGCTTATTTGAAATCAAAAAATGTAGATGAGCCGCATTTTTTTGTGTTCAATGAATATGCCTTTTATTCACAAGATTTCTACACTCGTTTCATCACCAAAGAAGTGTACAATACGCAATACTTCGACTCTCTAGTTGTGGGAGATGCCTATTATTGCTACACTAATACTAAAGGTTTGGATAAAATGAAAAGTGGAAATATTGATTTTCAAGTGGCTAAAGTTTTTGAAGATTACAGAGTTACGAAGCTTTCATTGGCATTTTTAAATCCTGCAACCCGTAGCGGTGTTATTTCTAAAAAGTACTTGGTAAAATTTATAAAATAATTGCAGCAAAGAAAATTACTATTTTTTATTAAAAGTATTCAATTTAGTATGTGAATACTTTTATATTTGCGGCTCTTTTTTAAGAATTGATTTCTATCATCGAATAATTTTGTAATTCATTAACACTCAGTCCAAATGAACTTTGCTCCTTTAGATATTTTTGTATTTGTAGCCTATATCGTACTCATAATTACGGTGGCCATGTTTGTGAGTCGCAAGAAAAAAGGAGAGGTACAAACCACACGCGACTACTTTTTAGCAGGCAATACCCTTCCTTGGTGGGCTATTGGCACTTCACTTATTGCAGCCAATATTTCAGCAGAGCAATTGATTGGAATGACGGGGGATGGATTTACCGTAGGTTTGGCCGTGGCCTCTTACGAGCTAATGGCAGCAGCCACACTTTTAGTAGTAGCCAAATACTTTTTACCTATTTTTCTTGAGAAGAAAATATACTCAATGCCTCAATTTCTTGACATTAGATATGATGGCAGAGTTCGCACGATGATGGCTGTATTGTGGCTGTTTCTATATGTGTTTGTCAATTTGACTTCCATTATGTACTTGGGGGCGGTATGTATAAAAGCAGTGTTTGGTATACCATTAGTTACTGCAATTGTGTGCATTGCCGCATTTTCAGCAGTTTATACCATTTTGGGTGGATTGAAGGCAATTGCCTATACCGATTTTATACAGGTAGCATTTTTAGTAGTTGGCGGATTAATTACCTCTTATCTAGCGCTCAATAAATTTTCAGGTGGTGCAGGAATAATTGATGGCTTGGGAATGCTAACTAAGGCAGTACCTGAGAAGTTTGATTTGATATTTACGCCCGACCATCAATTTTATAGCTATTTACCAGGGTTATTTTTGATTATTGGTCCCATGTGGATTATCAATCTTAATTATTGGGGCTGCAATCAATATATTACCCAACGTGCTTTAGCAGCCAAAAGCCTTGATGAAGCCCAAAAAGGATTGATTTTTGCAGGATTTTTGAAATTATTGATGCCAATGATTGTGGTTCTTCCTGGAATAATTGCTTTTGCTTTGAATGCCCCTATTCAGAAACAAGATGAAACTTATCCTTGGTTGTTGAATACTTTTCTTTTTCCAGGTGTGAAAGGAATCGCGTTTGCTGCATTGGTTGCTGCGGTTGTAGGTGCTTTAAGCTCAAAAACCAATAGCATCGCTACCATTTTCACCATGGATATTTATAAAAATTTCTTCGGCAAAAATGCCTCTGAAAAGCATTTGGTAACAGTAGGCAGGTTGAGCATGGCTATTTCTTTGGTAATAGGTGTGTTGGTAGCTCCGCAAATTGAAAACTTTGGTGGCGGCTTCAAATTCATTCAAGAGTTTACAGGATTTTTCAGCCCGGGAATATTTGCCATATTTATATTTGGTTTGTTTTGGAAACGTGCCAATGCGCAAGCCGCATTTTGGGTAGCTATTCTCACATTGCCAACCTCACTTATTTTCTATTATGTGCCTGTGCTTTACGAAATTCCATTCATCATTCGTATGGGCTGGGTATTCTTAATATTGTCAGCGGTATTGGTTTCTATCAGCTTGGCGACCAAACAAGAATCCGACCCCAAAGCTATTATTTATGCTCCCAATTTGTTTAAAACAAGCAAGGTATTCAATATTGGGGCTATTGTAATTATCGCTTTTCTAGTAGTTATTTACTATATATTTTGGTAGGCTGTTCAACACAAAAGAGGCTGTCTAATAAGGTAGCCTCTTTTGTGTTTTATATATTCTAAGACAATTTCATTGACTAAAGCAATGTTTACAGAACCTCATCCCTTACCCTTCTCCTACAGAGAAGGGATTTAAGTGTTAAGTTAACGACATTTATTTCAAGAAAGAATTTTAAAAAGTTCTAAAATATCCTTCTCCAGCAATTATTATTTATTATTTTGCTGAAAACTTGTAAACAGTACAGCTATTATATGTCTGACTTGGGTTTAATATAACTGAAGGAAAGTTGCGCTGATTTGGAGAATTTGGGAAATGTTGGGTTTCCAGACAAAATCCACTTCTTCTATTATAAACTTTACCTCCAAATCCAATATTGCTGCCATTTAAAAAATTGCCTGTATAGAATTGAATACCAGGTTCGGTGGTAAATACTTCTAAAAATCTCCCTGAAGTAGGTTCATAAACTGTAGCTGCCAGTATTAGACTGTCGCTCGACTTATTAAGCACCCAAGTATGATCAAAACCAGCTCCATACCCAATTTGTGTGTTATCATCATCAATATGTATTCCAATTGCAATAGGGGTGCTAAAATCGAAAGGTGTATTTTTTACTTCCTGTAAAATTCCTGTTGGAATCAATGTTTTATCAACTGGTACAAATTTATCTGCGTTTATATAGAGCTCATGTGAAAGTACATCTGATGAATCACCATTCAAATTAAAATAGGTGTGGTTTGTGAGGTTTACTACCGTTGCTTCATCTGTAGTCGCACTATAATTTATCTGAAGGCTATTGTCATCTTTGAGGGTGTAAATAACCTCAGTTTTCAAATTGCCAGGGTACCCTTCTTCCATATTTACACTCAAGTAGGTTAATCTTAGCGATTTTGAGCCATTTTCAGATTCAACTATTTCTGCACTCCATAATGCTTTATCAAATCCTCTTGTGCCACCATGCAGAGAATTTCCTTCGTTATTGATGGCCAAATTATACTCATTATCATTCAAAGTAAATTTCCCTTTAGCAATTCGGTTTCCATATCGGCCTATTATAGCACCAAAATAAGGGTGAGGTTTTAGATAGGTTGAGAGAGAATCGAAGCCTAAATTTATATGGCTAAGTTTTCCATTTTTATCGGGCGTTTCTATTGAAACGATGATGCCTCCGAAATTTGTAATTTTAATTTTTACGCCATTTGTGTTGGTAAGGGTGTACAAATAGGCGGAAGTGCTGTCATCTATTATCCCAAAAACAACTTTTGAAATGGTATTCACTTTTGATTCAGTCACAATTTTTGCTGTTTTAGTTTCTTTTTTGCTGCAAGACGAAGTAAATATTAAACTACTAATACTTAATAAGAGTATTGGTAGCTGCTTTGATAATCTTAAATTTAGACTTGAATTCATTTTTGAGATTATTTAAGTAGATAGTTTTCCTTGTCCCTCAATAAATTTTCGTTAAAAGTTAAGTATTAAAAAAGTGATACATCTATTCACTCAAGATACCTTTATTTTGATTGTAAATTTTCACTATTAGCTCACCAAACAATGTATTTGCCCATGCAAACCAAGAGCGTGAGAAATATTGTGCATCGTTCATGTAGAAAGATTCGTGCATTAATCCTGTGCCGTTGTGGGTGGCTTTCAGCATTTTCAGACATTGCTTAATCTCCACTTTATCGGTAGATGTCATGGCACGAATAATGATACCCATTGGCCAAATAGAATCTCTTCCCGTATGCGGACCGCCAATTCCTTCTGCTGCTTTTCCTTTGAAAAACCATGGATTGTATTCGCTCAGAGCATATTTTCTAGTGGCGATGTACAAGGGGTCGGTAGTTTTTATTGCATCAAGATAAGGGAGTGAAAGCAGACTTGGCACATTTGCATCGTCCATACAGAGCCGGCTTCCAAAGCCATCTACCTCGTAAGCATACATTTTTCCGAAAATTTCATGTTCAATAATGCCATATTTGGCTACAGCTGTTTCTACTTCATTGGCTAATGCCATACACTCTGCTGCAAAACCCATGTCTTTTCCCATTGAAGCGTATAGCTCATTTAATTGTCTAAGCGATAGCACTGCAAATAAATTGGAAGGAATCAGAAATGGGAATATGGTGCCATCATCTGAAGGCCTAAAAAGTGAGCAAATTAGCCCTACAGGATTTACTTTATTTCCAAAGCCATCAAAACCTGCGGTATCAGTTGGGTTACTGCCATTTCTTTTAAAATTGTAAGGACCGTTTCCCTCTTTGCGTTGTTGCTCTTTAAAAGTATGCACAATAGCTTTCATTGCTTTGTGCCAATCGGCCTCAAAAAGTGAAGTGTCGCCTGTAAGCTTCCAATAGCCGTGGGCAAGCCTCACCACATAGCACAACGAATCTATTTCCCACTTGCGTTCATGCAGTTCAGGTTTCATTGCAGTCTGATCTTGCTGCCAGCCTTTGTCTTCTACATTGGCATCGAAGTTGAAAGCATTAGCATAAGAGTCGATGTTTACACAATTGGCTTGACGGTTTATCAAGCCTTTCACCAAATCTTTAAGCTTAGGGTCGGTATTTATGAGTGGCATCATTGGCCAAACTTGGGCAGTAGAATCTCGGAGCCACATGGCATAAATATCACCCGTAATGATAAAAGTATCAAGCTTACCGTTCAACATTCCGTGGTGTTTCACTGTAGTATCAAGGGTATTTGGAAAGCAATTTTCAAACATCCAAGCCAATTCAGGGTCTTTTATGGCTTTTTTGATTTCTTTAATTTTGGCATCAACTGCAGTGGAAACAAAGGTTCGTTTTTCAATGGCAGGTCGCTTTGAAACAAATTTTGGTTCCGTAGGAGCAGCTACTACATCAAGCAATGAAGAGCCAAGGTATGCTGAGCCAGTGGCTATGGCGGTATTCTCAATAAAATTTCTACGATTCATATCAAGGGTTTGTTTTGGATTGATATTTCAAAAATAGAAAAATTAATGCGTATTTAGGTAGCGATTCGTTACCCCTCTCCGTAATTCTTCTGAATCGCGGCAAACGATAGTTTTGAGGGAGAAATGTGTGGTGAAAAACTAGGGGAGGGAGGTTAATAAAAGGCTAAAGAGCATTGAATTATGCCCCCAAATTTTTAAGACATTTTTGCATATCAATTCCCTTTCCCAAAATTCCAGAAAATAAATCGCCTTTTTTCTCAAGCCTTTCAAATATATTTTTAAAAGTAAATTGTGATGGGTGTAAACCTGGTTTCACTTCGCTCCATTCGAGTGGAGTAGATACTGTAGCTCCTGGTTTGGGCCTTACACTATACACCGATGCCAATGTTTGTCCCGTTCGATTTTGAAGATAATCTAGATAAATTTGCTTTCTTCTTGCCTTTGGGCTTCTTTCCAAACTTGTTAATTTAGGTAATTGATCGTGAACCAGTGTGGCTATAATGTGGGCGAAATTTTTGCTCTCTTCATAATCATATTTTGCTCCTAACGGTACAAATATGTGCATACCTGATGAACCTGAAGTTTTGCAATAAGCCTCTGCTCCGGCCTTATCGAGCATTTCTTTTACAACCAACGCAGCTTCAATTACTTCCTCAAAAGTATTTTCACCCGGATCAAGATCAATTACTGTAAAGTCGGGATTTTCAAGCGAACCAATCCGAGAATTCCATGGGTTTATCTCTATACAACCCAAATTGCTCATATATATAAGTGTAGCTTCATTTTGGCACACCAGATAGTTTATATTTTTATTGGTAGATTCAGAAAATATTTCTTGCGATTCTATCCAGTTGGGCAGGTTTTCGCCCATATCTTTTTGGAAAAAATTATCTTCTAATATCCCGTTTGGATGTCGGTTTAAAGATTCTGGCCTATCTTTCAAATAAGGCAATATCCATTTTGAAATTCTATGGTAGTAGTTAATCAAATTGCCTTTTGTATATTTTTCGTCTGGCCAATATATTTTATCGAGATGAGTGAGCTTTAATTTATGCCCCTCAATTACTTCCTCTGTGTTTACTATCCCTTCATAATCAGGAAATTCTAAAGCTGTTACCAAATTATCTTTTTCCATAGGTTTAATAATTTTTTCATTCGGCTCATTGTCGAATGGCTTTTCTACTTCTTTTTGTACTTGTTTTGCTTCTTTATCAGGCCTTAGCCCAAGAAATATAGGATGCCGCATATTGCCTTCGTCTGTCCATTCAGTAAAAGCAATTTCGCAAACCAATTCGGGTTTTACCCAAGTAGGTTTTTCATTCGTTTTTATTTTCGAATCAAAAGGCGATGAATTTTGAATCAACGGCTTCATAAGTTCCATCAATTCTGATAATGAATTTTCAGTAAATCCGCTACCAGAATGCCCTACAGATATTAGTTTACCACCTTTATATACACCTAAAATTATGGCTCCAAAATTATTTCTACTGCCACGAGGGGCTGTAAACCCACAAATAATGGCTTCTTGCCTTTTTACTATTTTAATTTTAAGCCACTCTGTTGCCCGTACACCTATACGATAGGGGCTATCAATTTTCTTTGCCATAATGCCTTCTAAGCCATTTTTCTTAGCTAGTTCAAAAAACATTTTTCCTTCCGCTTCTATATGGTCGGTGTATTTTATATGAGGCAAACTTGGCAGCATCTCTTTAAGAATTTTTTTTCTATCAAGTAATGGCAAGCCTGTAACATCAAATCCATTTAGGTGAATAATGTCAAAAACATAAAAGTATAAATTAGGGCTGGGAGCCTCTTCATATTGTTGTAATAACTGGAAACTCGTAACGCCCTCTTCATTTAGAATCACTACTTCTCCATCCAGCACTACATTGTGTTTAATGCTTTTTAGCTCAGCTACAATAGGGGCAAATTTATGGTTAAACGAAAGCCCATTGCGGGAATAGAGTTCTACCTCTCCATTTTGAACTTCAGCCACCGCACGATACCCGTCAAGTTTTATCTCAAAAATAAAATCTTTAGAGTCGAATGGTTCTTCCTTTACCTTAGCCAACATTGGCTCCACTTTATGTGGCATTGTTGCACTACCCGAAATTGAGCTACTATTTTCTATTTTTAGCGAACTTCCTTGGAATGAGTTCCGTTTGGCCTTTTTTTTTAGAATTTTAGAATCTGCTGATACATGATCTTCACTATTATAATCATCATCCCAAGCGTATTCATCTTTATGTTTTATAAGCAGCCAAGCATTATCTTTTGGAGAATCGCTATTTTTTATCTTCACAAGGGCAAACTCACCATTTAGCTTATTGCCTTGCAATACAAATTTCAAGCTTCCCTGTTCCAATTGAGCGAGCATTATTTTTTCGCTTTCGTTTCTATCTGTAGTTTCAAGCGAGTGAAAAGTGCCTTCGTCCCAAATTTCTACAATTCCAGCTCCATAATTACCTTCTGGTATTGTGCCTTCAAAAGTTCTGTATTCAAAAGGATGATCTTCCACAAACATTGCCAGACGTTTGTCGTGCGGATTTAATGAGGGCCCTTTCGGTACAGCCCAGCTTTTTAGTACTCCTTCCATTTCTAATCGAAAATCATAATGAAGATTAGTTGCATCGTGACGCTGAATCACGAATTTCAAACCACCACTATTATCACTTTTCGATGATGATGGCTCGCTTGTATGCTTAAAATTTCTTTTCTCGATATATTTTTCTAGTGCCATTGAAATTATATTGAGATTAGGAAGCTTTTTTGAGCTCTAGACTTGCCTTGAGTTGTGCCATCAAATCTTTGGCAGCCGTAGGGGTAACATCCATTTTCACTATTTTGGTATCTTTTCCCTGTGCTTTGGCTTCAATTACTTTAAGCAATTCTTCAGAATAAGTATCTTTATATTGCGAGATATCAAATGGCTGGGTAAGTTGATCGATAAGGGAAAGTGCCATTTTCATCTCCGCATCTTTAATTTCTTTAGTTGCTGGAAGTGCTAGCTCGGTGGTTTCTCTGATTTCTTGCGAAAATCTTATTTTATTAAGTACCAACACTTCATTCATAGGCTTAATGATGCAAAGGGCTTCTTTATTTCTTAGCACATAGCTCGCTACACCTACTTTTTTAGATTCTTTTAATGCTTCTCGGAGCAAAGTATATGCTCTAACACCTGATTTATCAGGCTCCAGATAATAAGGAGTTTCAAAATAGATGGAGTCAATTTCATCTTCCATCACAAATTCTAATATTTCAATTGTTTTGGTTTTCTTAGCATTGGCTTGTTCAAAATCTTCATCTTCAAGAATGATGTATTCATCTTCGTATTTGTAGCCTTTTACTATATCATTCCATTCAACTACGTTTCCTGTTTTTTCATTTACCCTTTGAAACTTAATATTAGAATGATCTTTGTTATCAAGCATATCAAGATCTAGCTTGCTATCGAGGGTGGCACTGTATAATTTTATAGGGATATTCACCAAGCCAAATCCTATTGCACCTGTCCAGATAGTTTTCATAAATATTTAGATTTATAATATCTTCATAAATTCTATGCCGCTGTGGATGAAATGACTAAATGGGCTATCATTTTACACTAATTTGCCTTATGGAAATGATATGAATTTCAGTTGAGCATTTTTTCTACATTGTGTGGTAAATTGGGAGGTTTTTATATGAAAATATTAAGGAATTCCCCCACTTTTTACCACTACGCACAATATCTTAACAGCTTTGTGCTTTATTTGGCGTTTTTCACACTTATTCCAAAGTTAAAACTTTGGAAAATGCTCAGTCTTCATGAAAATATAGTTTTATTTTTGCAGCTACGTTTTGCATCTCATGCCTAAAATTTATTTCTATTCACTTATTCTTGTTACAATCATTGCCTGCCATCCGGAAGACAACCGAAATATGGCCAAGTTTCGTGAAGAGATGGAAAGCCGCAAATTGCAACGCGTTACCGAAGGGCAATTGATAGAATATGCCACCCGAATTGGCAAAGTGTTGTTAGACACAAATTCCAAAATCTCAAATACTGAATTTTTTCGAAAAGTGGATTCTGCTTATGGAATCGCACTCAAATATTATCAGTTACACGAAATTCCATTAAAAACTAAACTAGCTGAAATATCAGATGCTTATATTTACAATCAGCAGAATGGTATAGTTTCAGAAGATAATTTGCAAAAGCAAGGCGATTCAGTATTAATTTATACCCGACCTGTGCTCACAAACAATTCATTGACAGGCATTTATACTGCTATTATTCAAAAGAAAAAATTAATCAAAAAGTATTCAGACAAAACTGTCGCATTCGAATTTTAACACCATACCATGAACTATTCAATATTAATAAAATCACTTTGGATTGCTTTTTTAGCTCTTATTTTTTCCATCGTTTTATACATTTTGTCAGTTAATTACGATGTATTGGGATTGTTTGGCTCAATGCCAAGCTTGGAAGTATTGGAAAATCCTGAAAGCGAAGTGGCTTCGGAATTGGTATCGTCCGATGGGGTAACAATTGGCAAATATTTCAGGGAAAACCGCACTCCGGTAGAATACGAACGCATTTCTCCCAACTTAATCAAAGCCTTATTGGCTACGGAAGACATAAGATTTGAAGAGCATTCGGGTATCGACATGAAAGGCATATTAGCCATTGCTTTTTATTTGGCAAGGGGCGACAACAGAGGCTCAAGCACCATTTCGCAGCAGTTGGCAAAGAATCTTTTCAGCACACGATCAGAAAAATACGAGGGCTATCTTTCCAAAAATTCATTGATGCGAAAAGTAATTATAAAAACCAAAGAATGGATTACTGCCATAAAAATAGAACGAGCTTATACAAAGAAAGAAATCATTACCATGTATTTAAACACTGTAGATTTTGGTAGTAATGCTTTCGGCATAAAAGTAGCAGCCCAAACATTTTTTAGTACTTCGCCCGATAGCCTTACCATTCCGCAATCGGCAATTTTGGTGGGCGTGTTGAAAGCCCCCTCACTTTATAGTCCGTTTTACAATCCGCAACGTGCATTGGCTCGAAGAAACACGGTGCTTGAGCAAATGGAGAAATACAGGTATTTAAAACCTGATGAATTAGCCGTTTTCAAGGCCCAAGCTCTTGATTTGAAATATAATGTAGAAAACCACAATCAAGGCATTGCTACCTATTTCAGAACCGTGGTAAATAATTATCTATTGCATTGGTGCAAAGAAAGGGGCTACAATTTGTATTCTGATGGATTGAAAATTTATACCACCATCGATTCGAAAATGCAGATGTATGCTGAGAAAGCCATTGAAAAGCACATGAAATTTATCCAAAAGCAATTTTTCAATCATTGGTCGGGAAGAAACCCTTGGGTAGATGAAAACTTTAAAGAAATAACAGGATTTATAGAGTCGGAAACACAGCGAACCGATACATATCGGTATTTGAAATCAAGATTTAACGAAAATCAAGACTCTATCAATTATTATCTCAATCTTAAAAAACCAATGAAGGTCTTTTCTTGGAAGGGAGATAAGGATACTACATTTAGTTCTGTAGATTCTATACGCTATTATAAAAAATTCTTAAATGCAGGTTTGCTTTCTGTAGAGCCTGAAACCGGGCATATCAAAGCTTGGGTGGGCGGCATCAGCCATAAATATTTCAAGTTTGATCACGTGAAGCAAAGCAAGCGCCAGCCCGGTTCTACTTTCAAACCTTTCATATACGCTGCTGCTATGGACAATGGCTATTCGCCTTGTTTCAAAGTGAAAGATGAACCCGTTTCATTTTACGATGAGTATTCCGGCACTACTTATACGCCTCAAAATTCTGATGGTCCGTCAACAGGCGAAACCTTGACATTGCGACAGGCCTTGGCAAAATCTATCAACACGGTAGCGGCATATCTTATAAAGAAACTGACCCCACAAACGATAGTCGATTATGCACGAAAATTAGGTATTAAAGGCGATTTGCAGGCTGTACCAGCACTTACTTATGGGGTTGCAGATGTGTCTATTTACGAATTGGTGGGGGCTTTCAGCACCTTTGCCAACAGAGGCATTCACACCGATCCAGTTTTTATTATGCGTATTGAAGATAAAAATGGCAATATTTTGGAAGAAATAGTGCCTAAAAGAGAAGAAGTATTGAATGAAGAAACGGCTTACACAATGCTTTATATGTTGAAAGGAGCAACTGAAGAGAAAGGCGGTACGGCACTCGGACTACGAAGATACCAAAACCTATGGGGCAATGGCAATGAAATTGGAGGCAAAACAGGCACCACACAAAATTTTTCAGATGGCTGGTTTGTAGGCGTAAATCAAAATTTGGTAACAGCCGTGTGGGTAGGTGGTGATAACCGCAGTATTCACTTTCGTGATTGGGAATTTGGGCAAGGAGCAAAATTGGCTTTGCCTATTTTCGGCTATTATATGGACGATATCTATGGCGACCCCAACGCCAGCATTAAGAAATCACCATTTAAAAAGCCAGCACGTTATTCAATTCAATTAGATTGTAAAAAATTCAACAATTCACAGGTGGTTGATACGGATTCATCGAGTGCAAATCCAAAAATTTACAAGCCCCAAAATAATTTGGATGGAATATGATGGAATGGTAGAATCAATGTTAAAATTACAATTTTAAAGATAGATGGCTTGATTAAAAGAACTTCATTTCAAATTGCCAAATATCCATTTTTATTTTCCAAGGCTTATTGCATTGGAAAAATATTAACCCTTATTTCCAATCAACTATGTTTAGCAATTCCACTTCATTTTTAACTTTTCTATTACCGCTTATTATTTTAGTTTCTTGTTCAGGGTTGAGAACTCGGCCCAATATTGAAGGTGCAAAACCTAAAAATACCAAAACACAACATGGTAAAGTTGCAACCAATTATTCTGTAGCTTCCAATGAAAATTCTCCATCATACTCTGAGATTCAAAGCACTTTTCCAAATGACAATTTACAGAGACCAAACAAATCTTTACCTAAGAATGAGGCAGACCCGATAGAATTAAATCAGATAGTAAAAACACAAAAGGAAATAGACCATTCATATCCCGTTCCAAATACGCAACTAGGGGTAGACTCTTCTTCAACAGATGAAGAGCCCAAAAAACCAACCCATTGGTCTAGTATTGCAGCTTCAGTGCTTGCTAGCTTAGGGTTTTTATCTCTTTTTACATTTAGCCTGTTGGGATTATTAGCCTCATTATTTAGTATTCTTGCCATCATTTTCGGTGCTGTCGGATGGTCAAAATCGGGGAAAAACAAAAAATTCAAAAACAATGGATTAGCAATAGCGGGTTTGTTTTTGGGTTTGTTTTCGTTGCTGTT
>Ga0163149_10005781_pt1 | contig 12931 bp, 10 predicted proteins | sample OliLakLV19MP5G1_FD_148604 | JGI IMG/M metagenome (GOLD analysis project Ga0163149, IMG submission 148604) | Freshwater microbial mat bacterial communities from Lake Vanda, McMurdo Dry Valleys, Antarctica - Oligotrophic Lake LV.19.MP5.G1 | ecosystem: Environmental > Aquatic > Freshwater > Lake >...
GTGTGGCGGTTGACTCGACACAGAACCGCCAGCTCATCCGCCACGGCGAAACCGGGTTTCTGTGCGCCACCGAGCGCGAGATGCTGGAGTGCATTGCCAGGCTCATCGACGACGAGGCCCTGCGCGTGCGAATTGGCCAGGCGGCCCGAGATGAGGCCAGCAGCCGGTTTGGCGAAAGTGGCTTCAGCAGCCGGTTGCTTGCGGCGTATGCAGCGGGCAGTCCTCGGCATGCAAGCAGCCAGGGCGTCACCACATGAAAGTCACCGTTATCGGCAGCGGCTACGTCGGCCTGGTCACGGGTGCATGCCTGGCCGACATGGGCAACGACGTGGTCTGCGTCGACCTGGACGAGAAGAAGGTGCGAATGCTGCAGGACGGCCGCATTCCGATCCACGAGCCCGGCCTGCAAGACGTGGTGCGGCGCAACGTGGAAGCAGACCGCCTTCATTTCACGACCGACGTGCCGGCCGCCGTGCGGCACGGCACCTTGCAATTCATCGGCGTGGGCACGCCGTCTGACGAAGACGGATCGGCCGACCTGACGCACGTGCTGGCGGCGGCGCGCAGCATCGGCCGCCACATGACCGACTACAAGGTCGTCATCGACAAGAGCACCGTGCCGGTGGGCACCGCCGACAAGGTCAAGGCCGCCATTGCCGACGAACTGGCACAGCGAGGTCTGACGCTGGAATTTGCCGTCGTTTCCAACCCCGAGTTCCTGAAGGAAGGCGCAGCTGTCGAAGACTTCATGCGACCCGACCGCATCATCATCGGCGCCGACGACGAACGCGCCGTGCTGATGATGCGTGCGGTCTACACGCCCTTCAGCCGCAACCGCGACCGCATGCTGGTGATGGACCTGCGCAGCGCCGAATTCACCAAGTACGCGGCCAACGCCATGCTGGCCACGCGCATCAGTTTCATGAATGAACTGGCCCTGCTGGCCGAACGGGTGGGCGCCGACATCGAACTCGTGCGCCAAGGCATCGGCAGCGACCCGCGCATCGGCACGCACTTCCTGTACGCCGGCACGGGCTACGGCGGGTCGTGTTTCCCCAAGGACGTCAAGGCCCTGGTGCGCGCCGCGCAGGACAGCGGCATCACGCTGCAGGTGCTGACGGCCGTGGAAGCGGCCAACGAACGTCAGAAGCATGTGCTGGTGGACAAGGTGGTGCAGCGCTTCGGGCCTGACCTGACCGGACGCCAGTTTGCGCTGTGGGGCCTGGCCTTCAAGCCCGACACCGACGACATGCGCGAGGCGCCCAGCCGGGTCGTCATCAGCGAACTGCTGCGCATGGGCGCCAAACTGAAGGCGTACGACCCGGTGGCCATGCCCGAAGCGCGCCGACTCTTTGCCGACGCGCCCGGCCTGAGCTTCACCGACAGCCAGGGCGCGGCGCTGCAGGACAGCGACGCGCTGCTGGTCCTGACCGAATGGCGGCAATTCCGCAGCCCCGACTTCCAGCAGCTGTTGGTCGCGTTGAAGCAGCCGGTGGTGTTCGATGGGCGAAATCTGTATGAGCCGCAGCTGATGAAGTCGTTGGGCTTCGAGCACCACGGCATCGGGCGGGGTGAAGTTTGATCTCCGATCTCGCTCGGGCGCGCAAATTGCAAGGTCTTTGAGAAATGACGATCTCCAAATTAATGATGGCCGTTCACATGCGCTGGCGCGCAGCCCTCTTTGCGTTCCTAGCTGTCGTGGCGGCTGGAATGCTGCTGACCCGGTTGACGCCGCCCACGTTCATTGCAACTGCAGCTTTGATGCTGGACGTGCGGTCCATGGATCCGATCGCTGGTTCCACCCTGTCGCCACTGGCCGTGTCCGCCTACATGGCCACCCAGGCCGATGTAGTTCGAAGCGAGCGGGTGCTGAAGCGCGCTGTCAGCAGCCTGGGCATGGAAGCGGATGCGGAATCTGACTTGGCCTGGGTCGAGGCCACCCAGGGCAGGGGCGACAAGTCGAGCTGGCTTTCTGACCGAATCGCCGAGGGCCTTCAGGTGTCCCCCGCGCGGGAGTCGAACGTCATTACCGTGCGTTACAGCGGAAAGGCTGCTAAACCAGCTTCAGCGGTTGTGAATGCGATTGTCGACGCGTACATCGCCACAACCATCGAATTGCGCGCTGAACCCGCACGCCAGTACGACAGCTTTTTCGAGGCACAGGTCAAGCAGCTTCGCAGTGCTGTGGAAAAAGCGCAATCAAAGCTGTCCGAGCACCAGCAAAAGGGTGGTGTGGTCGCGAAGGACGAACGAATGGACATTGAGAACGCCAGGCTGGCCGAGCTGTCATCGCAACTTGTGGCGGCCCAGGCGGCTGCCGGCGAAGCGAGCAGTCGACAAACGCTGTCCCGCGGCCAAGCCGAACAGAGCATGGAAGTGCTGGCCAATCCTCTCATTTCTTCGCTGATGGGTGAACTTGCGCGGCAGGAATCCAGACTGGACGAACTGACCATCTCGCGGGGCAATCAGCATCCGCAGGTTCAGGAATCCCGCGCGGCCACTGCCCAGCTTCGCAGCCGCATTCAGGAGGAGACCCGCAAGGTCACCGCCAGCCTGAACATCGACAGCGAAGTACTTACAGGTCAGGTTGCAAGGCTTCGAGCGGCAGTGGAGGAGCAGCGCGCGAAGGTGCTGCGCGCCAAGCTCGAGCGTGAGCGCGCTGAAGTTCTTGAGCGTGATCTGGAGAACGCCACGCTAGCCTATAGCGCTGCATTCAAGCGTCTCGACTCGGTCAGCCTCGAAAGCCAGGCCACCCAGACCAATGTATCGATTCTGAAGCGGGCCTCTGCGCCTGCCTGGCCCGAGAAGCCGCGGGTGGCAGTCAATGCTGGCGTGACACTGGTGCTCGCCGTCGTGGCTGCGTTGACTCTGGCCCTGCTGCGAGAGGTGCGCGAACCGCGACTGCGATCTGGTTCTGACGTGGAAGACCTGCTGGGACAAACGGTTCTGGGCCATTTGCCGCACCACCGCGCCAGTAACAGCGCGTCTTCTCAATGGCAGCGGCTGGTGGCGCCCGTCCCACGGGCAAAGCTCTTGTCTTCAGGTTGGCGGTAAATCAATGGGCGCCGCAACTCCTTTTCCACCAGAGGCTCCGCTGTCGTCCGACGATCCTGCGGATCTGACGAGCTGGCGGAGCGAAGCGACACCCGGAGGCGCTGCAGCGCGCCGGGTGATCGGCGACTTCATCCGTCAGGCTCGAAGTCTCACTGACGACCAGGTGGATCAGATACTTGCACTGCAGCGGCAGCTACGCATGCGCTTTGGCGATGCTGCGGTCGCACTGAAGCTGGCTTCCGAAGAAGATGTGGTGTGGGCCTTGTCCCAACAACACGCTTACCCGTATTCAGTCGAAGGCGAGGTTTCGCTCGCGCCCGAACTAGTGGTCGCCACCGATCCCTTCAGCAGCCAGGCGGAGTACTTCCGAGACCTGCGCAGCAGGTTGCTGGCTGGCGTGTGCGGCGGCAAGGCGCTTGCTGTTGTCAGCGCAGGCGTGGGCGAAGGTAAGACCTATTTCGCCGCCAACATGGCCATCTCGCTGAGCCAACTCGGTGCGCGCACCCTGCTCATCGATGCCGACCTGCGCACACCACGGCTGCATGACTTGTTTCGCCTGCCCAACGATACAGGTCTGAGTCACATACTCTCGCAGCGTCAGAGCGCCAACGCGCTGTACCGGGTACCGAGTCTGCCCAGTCTGTATGTCATGCCCTCAGGCATCCTGCCACCCAACCCGCTGGACCTGGTCCAGCGGCAAGCCTTTGACAAGTTACTGCAGCAACTCTCGACCAAGTTCGATCATGTGATCGTCGACACGCCTGCTGCTGCCTATGGAGCAGACAGCCGCGTCACGGCCGCCAAGACCGGTGCCGCAGTCGTGATCGCACAGCGGCACGAGTCCAGCCTCGGGCCCCTTAAGTCACTGCTGGACGACTTTGCTTCTGCACAGTTACCTGTGGCAGGCGTGCTCATCAACGAATTCCGCAAAGCTGTGAAGCCTCGATGGGGCTGGAAGCGCTGATGTTGAAGCTGGCAACCGCCCGGCGTGCTCCCGCTGCCTCGCTCCTCCTGCATGGCATCGGCGGCATCCACGTCTCGTTGTCGACGCTCGCGCTAGTGGGGGCGGTCGTCGTCAACGCCGCGTTGGCGGTCGCGGTGCCTTCATCGCTCTGGACGATTTCAGCGTTGCTGCTGTATGGGTTGGCGCTGGCAAGGCTGGGTGCGGCACAGCCAGGGGCGCTTTTCATGCTGGCGCCCTTCGTGGTGCTGCACGTGGCCATGATGGTGTCCCTTGTTGGTATCGAAAGCGGAGCGCTGATGGGGGAGATCGGTCTAACAGGTCACGCTTCGCCCGCAGGGGCGTTGTACGTCGTGTACGCATTGATCTTCATCGGCACAGCAGCGGCGGTCTTGCGTCAACTTGAGCCGCAGGGAACACAAGTCTCGTCAGGCCGCGCGGCTGGTGCCCATTGGATTCTGTGCTGGGCCGGTTTCGCAATCGCCGGCGGAGCCGCCGGGTATCTGTTCTTGGCAGGGCTACGCACAGGCTTTCCACTGTTAATGGGGGCCGACCGTCTTCTTTTCCGTGCATCAGGCGCAGACATCGTTACGCTGAATTTGTTGAACTTGAAACACACCATCGCTGCGGCGGCTGGCGTCGGTGCAGCCTTTGCTAAAAAGGGGGGTGTACGGTACGCACATCATGGCGCGTTTGGACTTTTTTTAGCCGCGTCGTTTCTCTATGGCGACAAGTTTTTCATCATCGTTATCGCAAGTTGTTTTTACTTCATGCCCTTTGTTCTGCGCGATGCGGGCGGGGTCGCCCGCACAGTGAAGCGGGCCACGCCTGTGCTGGCGCTAGTCCTGTTTAGCATGTCAATCGTGACGTACTACATCTACTCGGAAGAGGGTGCCCGCAGCCATGAAGAGACAATGGATCGACTCAGTCAGCGAGTGGCGGGTCAAGGACAGCTGTGGTTCGCTGCAGTCGGGGACTCCTCAGAAGCCTTTTCCTTCGACGTCCGACAGGTAACGCTCAATCTCGGTTCGCTTGTTGCGAACCCAGGCGCGGTCTATGTCCTGGAGCACCGCATTGCGGCGTTCTACTTCATCGAGCGCTATGCACCCACCACGATGCACCGTTCCTTCGTCAAGAACGGTGGTGCCGTGACGCCTACGATGGTGCTCGAGGCCTATGGCCTGTTGCTCTTCGGGTTTGTCGGGCTTGCCGTTCTGTTGGCCTTGATCGGTGCGGGAATTGGAGTTCTCTTGCATTGCTTGCGCGTTGCGATGCTTTCGGCAAATCCGATCAATGCTTTGCTGCCTGCGTTTGTCTGCGCGCAAGCCATCGTGTTCGTGGCGCAGGCCACACTCTACTCGCTGCTCAGTCCCAGCGCTTTCAAGGCCTATGCGGCATTCCTGGTGCTGCAGTTAGCGGTCGCGGCCTACCTGCGCAGGCTGAGTCCGATCAATGACTGGGCGCGGCACGACCCACCTCCCCGGCGACTCCGACGAGCGGGTTCATGAATAGCCGACTCGGTCACTTGGATGGACTGCGCGGCTTGGCTGCTTGCCTCGTCCTCTATCAGCACTTGGCCGAGTACATGGCACGCCAAGCCCCTAACGTGCCCTGGGTGCAAGCCCACCTCGCGTTCTTGTTCGAATACGTTAACTTTGGCAAGGTGGGTGTGGTTGCTTTCTTTGCCATAAGCGGCTTCATTGTTCCCTCCAGCTTCAGGGCCGAATCAGCTCAACCACGGCTGCAGTTCGTTCTATCGAGATTTTTTCGACTTTACCCAGCATTCTGGGCCTCGATAGCCTGCGCTTTACTGGTGCTTCCTTTCTTGGGCTCGACCTCCATCAACAGCATTCGGGTGCTTGGCAATCTGACTATGCTCCCGAGTCTGTTCGGCCAGATAGCAGTGCTCGACGTCTACTGGACGCTAGCAGTTGAGTGGGTGTTCTATGTGCTTTGTATCGCTGTGTTTAGCTTAGGTGGGTTACAGCGTTGGGAGGCGCTTTGCCTTGTCTTCTCGACCATGCTCTTGTTGGCGTTTGTAGGCGCCGTGGGTCGAGCAAACGGAATAGACGGGCTCCCGGTTTCACTGCCGTTGTACCTTGCTGCCATGTGGTTCGGGGCCTGCATGCGTCTGGCCGTCCTGAACGGTGACTATGCAGCTCGCAACGCGGCATGGGGCATGGGTGTCGTGCTCTTGGTGGCCATTCCCCTCATATGGAACACAGCGTTTGACGACAACTCGCACAAGGAGTCCGTACTCTCTGCGATTTGCGGCTTTATTGGAGGCATGGCGCTTTTCCTTTGGTGCGTTCTCGGCCGTGTCTTCAAAAGTCATCTGCTTGTTTGGCTCGGAGGCATCAGCTACTCGCTTTACCTTTTCCATCCCTTGGCGCTCGACTTGGCTTCGCACGCCGCAGGTCAAATTGCCGCGGCAACAGCTTCGCTCTGGACGCTGATCATTTTGACCACGTTACTGTCGCTGGGGGCGGCGATAACGGTACGGCGCTTGGTCGAGATCCCGGCGATTGCGCTGGGGCGCCGATGCGCTCAGCGGCTGGGGAACTGCCCGCCTCGGAACGTGCACGAGGGAGCCGAACGTTTATGAGCGGTAGCTCGATACCAACGCGCGTGCTTCATATCGGTGAGAGCATCTTGGGCGGTTGCGGCACCTACTTGAACGAGGTCGTGCCACTTCAGATGAAGGCGCTGGGGCCTGACAACGTCCGGTGCCTCGTGCCGTACCAGCACGCTGGCCAATTGCGAGACGTGCCGTCCGAGGCGGTGTGGACCTTCGAGCGCAGCAGCCGGCCCGCTGGCTTGCCGCGCCTGGCGGTTGGCGCAATGCGCGCCGTCAGGCAGTGGCGTCCAGATCTTGTACACGCTCACTCCACCTTTGCTGGGGCCACTGTTCGGGGGCTTGGCCTGATGTTGCCCATGCCGCCCGTTGTGTACTGCCCACATGGCTGGGTGTTCGATGTCGCGACGCCGGGCTGGGCGCGTTCGGCAACCCGAACCGCTGAACGGTGGCTTTCGCACCGGTGCGCGGCCATTGTGGCCATCTCGGATGCGGAACGCGTTCAAGGCCTGGCCGCCGGAATTGTGCAGAGCAAGTTAAAGCTCGTCCGCAACGGCGTAGCCGCAACGCTGCCGCCGCAGCGCGCCGCCTGGCAGGACGGTCGCATCAAGCTGTTGTTCGTGGGCCGGCTCGATCGGCAGAAGGGCGCCGACGTTCTGTTGGAGGCGACCCGCAATCTGGGTGACAAGTTTTGCGTGCGAATCGTCGGCAAGGCGGTGGTTGGGGTGGACGGTAAGGCAGCACATGCCGTGCCGCCACATGTGCAGATGCTGGGTTGGCTGGACCTGCCGGACGTGGCGGCTCAAATCAATGCAGCAGATGTGATCGTGATGCCGTCACGCTGGGAAGGTTTTGGTCTGGTGGCGGTAGAGGCCATGCGTGCAGGCAAGCCCGTGGTGGCCTCGGCGGTGGGCGGGTTGGTAGAGATCGTGGTTGACGGCGTGACCGGCTGCTTGGTGCCGGCTGGCGACGCGGCGTCCTTCGAGCGGGTGCTTCGCGGACTCGACCGCGCTCGGCTCTTTGCCATGGGCGAGGCAGGCCGGGATCGGTTCCAGCGCTTGTTCACCAGCGAGCGGACTGTCGTTGAACTGCTGAATCTCTACGAAGATGTGCTGTCGCGCCTGCCCGTTCCCACGCCGCACAGGCCGGCCGATTCGGCAGGGCAAGCGCCATGAGCACAACTGCCGCACAGTCCTTGCCAATTGACGGTCGATGCGATCGGGTCTGCATCAACGGCCGCTTTCTTACCCAGCGCATCAGCGGCGTGCAGCGCTTTGCGCGCGAAATGCTGCTGGCGCTGGACGCCGACCTCGCCTTACGGGCGCAGATGGTGGGTCGCCCTTGGGTGCTGATGGTGCCCAAAGGTGCCGCAGATGTGCCTGACTTGAAGCACATAGCGGTGGACCGGGTAGGCAGGGCGCCTGGCCACGCCTGGGACCAGCTGCTTCGCTGGCACTGCGGCAGCGGTGACATCCTGGTCAATTTTGCGAACAGCGGCCCCGTGCTGCGCCGGCGCAGTATCTCCATCATCCACGACGCAGCCGTTTACCGGACCCCTGGCAACTTCACTCGCGCTTACCGCCGCTTTCACCAACTGCTGGGCTGGTTGCTGGCGCAGCGCTCTGTCATCGGAACTGTCTCGCAGTTCTCCAGAAGCGAATTGGCCAGCGTGTTGGGCATCGACAGCGCAGACATATTCGTCGTTCCCAACGGCAGTGAGCACTTGTCGAAAGTGGTGCCTGATGTTGCGGTACTCGACAAGCTGGGCTTGCAGCCCGGCGCCTACTTTCTGACGATCGGCTCGCCTGCGCCTAACAAGAACCTGGCCACCGCCATCGCCGCCATGTACACCTTGCCGGGTCACGGTGTGCCGCTTGTGGTGGTGGGTGCGGTGGATGCGGCAGTGTTTGGTGGTGGGTTGAACAAGGCACCGCCCGGCGTGATTGCCGCCGGCAGGCTGTCCGACGCCGAGGTAAAGGCCTTGCTGCAGCACGCCACCGCACTGGTGTTCCCGAGCCTCTACGAAGGTTTCGGAATCCCGCCACTCGAAGCCATGCTGACGGGTTGCCCGGTGATTGCCTCGAACATTCCTCCCGTTATGGAGGTGTGTGGCGACGCTGCCCTCTACTTTCCACCGACCGATGTGCGCGTGCTGGCCGACTGTATGGTGATCGCGTTGCAGCGACCTGACCGGATGGCCGAGCAGGCTGCCCGTGGCCTACAGCGCGCTGCTCTGTATTCCTGGCAGAACAGCGCGGCCTTGCTGATGCAGGCCGTCGAACGACTCGAAACCGCATGACGGCCTAACTACCTGGTACACGCTGAATGACGCGCATTCTTCACCTGAGCATGCTTTACCCGCCACACATCATGGGTGGCGCCGAGAAGTCCGTTGCACTGCTGTCCGAGGCGCTGGTGTCCGAGGGCCACGAAGTGGCCGCCGCCTGCATCACGCCCAACGGATGGAGTGAGGAACAGCGCAACGGCGTGAAGGTCTACCGCATGCCTCACGAAACCGACTTCTGGCCTGAGGAGTGGCCTGAACACAGCGTGCTGGAGCGCGGTGTGCGCCGTTTCAAGCAACAGTTCAACCATGCGCTTGAGGGGCATTTCCTCCGGGTGATCGACAGCTTCCGCCCAGACGTTGTCCACACGCACTCGCTGCTGGACGTATCGACTCGCGTGTGGCTAGCGGCCAAGCAGCGCGGCCTCCCGATCGTGCACACTCTTCGCGACTTCGACCTGGCCTGCGGTAACGCAGCCATGTTCAAGGATGGCAAGCGCTGCGAGAAGCGCCACCTGAAGTGCAAAGCCTTCACTTTCATGAAGGCCGTTCACCATCAGCGTGTCGACGCGGTAGTGGGCGTCGGCGCGGGCATTCTGCAAAGCCATCTCGACATGGGTTATTTCGCACACGTGCCGGAGTCGCTTCGACGAGTGATCTGGAACCCCGCAGTGGTCGAAGGCGTTGGCCCTGGCTACGTGCGGCCGCCTCCCAACGGGCGCCCCATGACCTTCGGCTACCTGGGCCGCATCAACGTCGAGAAGGGTGTGGGCACTCTGCTTGATGCCTGCCGCATGCTGCCAGCCGATGGGTGGCGGCTGCTGGTGGCGGGGAAGGAGCCATCAGCGAGCGAGTCGCTGCAACCCATGGCAGCCGGCCTGCCCGTGGACTTCATGGGTTTCGTTCCCCCGCGCAACTTGTTCGACCAGATCGACGTGCTCGTCGTGCCTTCAATCTGGGCCGAGCCGTTGCCTCGCACCATCCTCGAGGCCTATGCGATGGGGGTGCCAGTGATTGGCGCCGACTCCGGCGGCATCCCCGACCTCATCGGCCCCACCAACCGCGATTGGTTGTACTCGCCGGGAAACGCCGCTGCGCTGGCAGCCCACATGCAGCGCGTGATCCTGCAAGGCCGCGATGCGCTGCCTGGCATGGCCAGCTTCGCGTCGGTGCTGGCTGAAACGACGCCGCCCACAGTGGCGCACCGCTATCTTGCACTGTATGACGACGTTCGGCGCGTTGCCCGGCCGGCGGACATCAACGCCGCCATGTCTGCGATGGCTGTGCGAGGCTGAATTGGTCCTGAGAGGCATGGCCATGATGACGGCCGTCAACGTCGCAAAGGCCGCTGCCGCATTGGCGCTCTCGATTCTGATTGCCCGCGTGGTGCCGCCAGGCGAGTACGGGCTGGTGGCGTTAGCGGTTGCGGTGATGGCCTTGCTGATGCTCCTGACCGATCTGGGCTTGGCCAGTGCCATCGTGCGGCACCCTGAACTCGACAAGCTGCAAGCAGGTTCTGCCGTGGGTCTACTTGCGGTAGCAGGCCTGATAACAGGCGTGGTGCTCGTCGTCTTGGCCGTGCCGCTGGAGGCCGCGCTACACATGCCCAAGCTGGCCGATGTGATGATCGGGTTCGGCGGCGTGGCGGCGCTGTCGACCTGGGCCACGGCCCCCCGCGCCTTGCTGGAGCGGCGTCTGGCCTATGGGCGCGTATCTGCATTGGAAGGCGTCGCCCTGGCTGCGGGCTTGCTTGCGTTTGCCGCAGGCGTACGCTTGGGGATGGGCATACTGGCGCTGGTGGCCTTTCACTTCACGCTGCAGTTCCTGCGTGCTGTGGGCTTCACGGTCCTGGCGAGACAGCACTACAGCATCGGCCTGTCGTTCTCGCGCATAAGCGAGTTGGCACGAGTCGGTGGCTGGGTATTCCTCACCAACCTGCTGTCGTACAGCGCCCGCAACGTCGACCGCATGCTGATCGCGGCGGTGCTGGGCGCATCCAGTCTCGGTCTGTATGCCTTTGCCTATCAGTTCATGACCGTGCCGCTGGTACTCATCACGTGGCCCGCTAGCGGCGTGCTATTGGCGGCGCTATCGCGTATCCCCACGGGTTCGCCAGACAGGCCAGCTGTGGTGAGCGCCATGTTCACAGTCACTGCCCTGATCACTTTTCCGCTGATGGCGTTCTTTGCGTTCGGCCTGCGTTTCCCCATCGAAGCATTCTTCGGTGACCGTTGGAGCGGTGCAGCCGAAATTATTGCAATGATGTCGGCGGCCGGTGCCGCCCAATCTCTGGGCGCATATAACGGCGCGGTTCTGGTTTCTATGGGCGCAGTTCGCCTTAACTTCAGACTGGCTCTTCTCAACGGCTTGGGGCTCACGGCGGTATTTGCGCTCACAGTGAACTTTGGTATCATAATAATGACGGCGTCGTACGTTATTGCTGCACTGTGCATCTACTGTGTCCTAATTGTAGCTAGTTGTCGCGCCGTCGGCATCGGGCCAAGAGTGTTCTTCGGCAGCATGGCCCCGGGCGCTGTGGCAACGGTTGCAGGTTTGGCTGCAGTAGCAGCGACGGTTGGTTTCGATAGCGGATCGCTGAGGGAGTGGCTCTCTTGCGCGGCCATCTACGGTTTATCTGCCGCACTTTCTATTGGACTAACCCGCCACGCGTTGCGAAGCGCGTTGCGTGCACTGCGGCGGGGTGCTCCCACTGCGCTAACCTTAAAGGAGCACAGCCTCGGATGAATGCCTCCGTGGGTTTCCGTTCCCTGGTTGCCGCTGACCTCCTTCGAGCGACGGGCCGCTGCGGCCTGCGCGGTGTGCTCGCTGCGGCCGTATTCGAGCCGGGGTTCGGAACTTTGCTGCTCCATCGCGTGAGTGTCCTTCTTGACAGAGCAAGATTCCAACGAACTGCAAAGCTACTGTGGCGATTGAATGTGCTGGGTAGCGGCTGCCACATTCATCTAAGCTCAGATATCGGCCCAGGTCTAAAGCTGCCGCATCCGATAGGTATTGTCATCGGCGAGGGCTGTCGCATTGGTGCCGGCGTAACGGTCTTCCAGCATGTAACGATTGGGCGGGCCTTGATGGAGGGCGCCTACCCGCTAATCGAAGACGGCGTTACCTTGTTCCCGGGTGCGGTGGTGGTGGGTGCGATTACGTTAGGGGCTGGCGTCATCGTGGGCGCGAACTCGGTCGTTCGCCATGATGTGCCCGCAGCTGCAGTCGTGGCCGGAAACCCAGCAAAAGTGCTGCGCTACGCGAACTAGCAAGATCTTTTTTGAACGTACTCTTAATTTCTGAGCCAGTTAGGAAACTAGGAAGCTAGTTTAAAAGAGCGCGAACATACTGACGAACCAATTAGAGGGATGGCAACCATTGAAGTAGAGCCCGCATCAGTTGGGTTGTATTACGCTGGATCGTCTGCCGTCATATCGGCTTTGATGATGTCCGATATTTGTCTAGTGCGAGGTGCCGGAATAGTGCAATCTGCAGCTGATTTGCTCTTCGGAGTTCGCGCTAACTCATTGTGCGCTCCGCTGTAGTCTTGACTATTGCACCAGTCGGGAGCACGCCAAGTGCTAAGTTGCTTGGAGTCACAGTCCTTATGGTGGCGAATTTGTTGATGCTCTCGATCTCAGGCCGTCGTCTCTTTATATCCATCCAAATGTTAGGTTGTTTGCTGTTAGGTGGATCTGCATGAATTACGAAAATCAACGACTTGCCCGACTCCAAGTGCTGCGGCTGGTTGCTGCAGGACTCGTGCTATTCGGCCACGCGCGGTATGAAGTTTCCGATGACTCGTCGCAGTTTCTGCCGTTCTTCAACTCGAATTTCTTCGCTGCGGGCGTGGACATCTTTTTCGTGCTCAGCGGCTTCATCATGTATCGGGTGTCGCACGCATCATTCGGTGCGGATGGCGCCTCGGCGCAGTTCGTACGTAGGCGCCTGATGCGCATCGTGCCTGTCTACTGGATCTGTACGACGGCGATGGTGGCCGCCATGTGGTCATTCAGCGCACACGTCGATCACAGCAGCATCGACGGCTGGCATGTGC
>Ga0163149_10005783_pt1 | contig 12930 bp, 14 predicted proteins | sample OliLakLV19MP5G1_FD_148604 | JGI IMG/M metagenome (GOLD analysis project Ga0163149, IMG submission 148604) | Freshwater microbial mat bacterial communities from Lake Vanda, McMurdo Dry Valleys, Antarctica - Oligotrophic Lake LV.19.MP5.G1 | ecosystem: Environmental > Aquatic > Freshwater > Lake >...
GGTGTAAAGGTTGCAGGTAGAACAACTATGCGCATGGCAGGTGAAGCATTTGAGCAGATAGAAAAAAGGTTGGTAACATCTAGTAAGGGATTAACATCTAGTAAGGGATTAACAGGAGCATTCCAGAGTGGGAAAGAATTAGTTGAAAGAATTCCTAGGGCGATCAAACGAGTACAGGAGGCAGGGGAAAACGCTGCAATCAGAGCTGAACGATTAAGGACATCAACTCCTGATGTTCAGAACGCCATAAAAGCAAATCTTGACGATCGAATAATCAACACAGTTGTTGACGCTGATAAAAATACCATAAAAGCATACAAAGAAATGCTTGATATTGCTGATACTGCGGGGACTAAACTCAAACCAGCACAACGTCCTGAAATTGTAGCAGGTCGCGTTGCAGGGGATCAGTATACAACAATCGACACTGCAAGAAAGTCGGTAGGCAAACAGATTGGAGAGACTGTCGACAAGCTTTCAGAGACTCAAATTATAAATATTTCAAAAGACCGCATCATGTTGAATGATGTTTTAAAGAAACAAGGTATATCCATTACAGATGATGGTCTAAATTTCTCAAGTTCAAGATTCACACCTGCTGCAAGGTCGCGAATTAATGAACTCTATACTCTAGCAAATGAAGGTGGTGTAAATTTAACGCCGCGGCAGATTTATGATAAAGACCAGTTATTTTCTGCGCTTCAAAGAGAAACTCGAATGGAGGGAATCGGCGACATTATCATTGATGTGGGGGGTGAGAAGAAAAATATGTTTCAAGTATTTAGAGACATTTTTTCAGATACTCTTGAGACGAATACTCCACAAATCAAAACCTTCAATCGTGAATATAGGAAATTAGTTACACTACAAGATGACCTTGAAAACAGTATTATCAAAAGTGGAAATTTCCAAACAACAGGGAATATAGACCCCTCTGAATTCGCGCAAACAAATCTTCGTAGAATTTTAGGAGACGCTCAAAGTTCTGCATCATACCGAGAAATTCTGAATAAAATGGATACTTTATCTAGGGAATTAGGATATCAGGGAGCAAGAGCTGATGACCTCATAACTTTCGCTACTGAACTAAGAAGGTTATATCCCGATACTATTCCCGCTACTAGTTTTTCTGGGGGGTTCAAAACAGGGATCGTTAATATCGCTGAAAAGGTTTTAGAAATTGGTAAGCCCGGTACACTAGACCAACAAAGGGCGTTGAGAAAGTTAATTGAGGGCCTTGATTTTTTTCAGTCAGGTGAAGTAACTAAACCTGTTTCTGGAGTGCCAAATTCTAAAAAGAGTATGTTTCAGACAGCAAAAGACAATCTAAATAACCCTAGAAGCTCGCAAGGTGGATTTATAAAAAACCCACTAGCAAAAGAGCCACCAAAACCAACAACCAAATCTTTACCATCTGCGAATAGTAACATATCTGCAAAAGAGGCAGTGGCTAAAGGTCTCACAGAGGAGCAGTTTGTGAAGGGGCAGGGAACTCCTAAAGATGGACTTACAGAATACAAAGGTGCCGTGGATGCTGTTAAAAAAGATTTTCCAAACGAAGCAATAGATTTAGATTCTCCCAGTGGGGTTAATGATTTTATGGAGTTACTTGATAATTCGGAAACAGCGGACAATTTAGGTATTTCGACTGAGATACTTACGGAAAAATTATTGAATAGAGTTACTAAATTAAAAGAAGCTGGGTCTACAAAACTTGTAAATAAATTAGGTGAGAAATTGACCAGCATTAACCAAAATTACATTGACAGGATTAAGTCTGACGGTGTTCGTATTTCGGGAAATTCAGGAAGCGAAAAAGTCAAACTATTGAGAGATATTTATGGTGGCACGATACCTCGTGAAATCAAAATATATCGTGGGACTAATCTAATGAACGCACCGTTAAGGGTTGGCGATTATGTTACCCCAAGCAAATCTCTTGCGAGAGGTTATGTAGATGGAGAATTTGGAAATGTTGCCAATTATACGGTCAAATCAGAGGATTTGATTTTAATGAGAGTCAATAGTGGAGGCATTGATTCCGTTGAAATGGTTTATCTGCCAAAAGCACAACTTGCCGACCTCCAAATCAAAACCACCTCCCAACTCCGTGCAGAGTATCAAGCGGCATTAAAGGCAAAAAAGAATTGAGAGCCTTAGCCAGTAATAGAAACTATGACAAAAAGAATAACCCAAATTATCGCAAAAATTATAGCCAAAGGCGGAGAGATGACGCAAAGTATTAAAAATATACCTAAATTTATCATGTACACATCATAACTTATTAGTATAATAAAGTCAATGGGAAAAGAAAACAATACAGAATTAGAGGCACAAAATATTCTCCAGCTGGAGGCTAATTCAAAGTTGGAATCTATCGAAAAAAATACTGAATCGACACTCCTTGAGGTTTCAAAGACAAAAGATGTCCTTAATAATCTAGAGCCTGTCCTTGAATCCATTGTTGTGAATACAGCACCAAAAGAAATACAAAAAATAGAAATTGTTGGTTTTGATTTTAGTACACTAAAGGGGCCAAAGGGCGATAAAGGCGATGATTCCACCGTCGCAGGGCCAAAGGGTGACAAAGGCGCTGATTCCACAGTCGCAGGGCCAAAGGGTGATGATTCCACTGTCGAAGGGCCAAAGGGCGACAAAGGCGCTGATTCCACAGTCGCAGGGCCAAAGGGCGACAAAGGCGCTGATTCCACAGTCGAAGGGCCAAGAGGTGACAAGGGCGATGACGGTTCACCCGACACCCCAGAAAACATCGTAGAGAAACTCAACACACTGACAAGACAGCTCAACTGGAAAGTGTTGAAAGATATCCCAGAAAACCTTGGAGGGAAAGGAGGTGGAGCTGGTTTTTTGCGCGAGATTTCAGATGTCGAAATATTAACCCAACCTAATAACAACCAGACTCTTTCTTGGGATTCGCTTAAACAGAGGTGGACACCAAAAACACCATCAGGAGGCGATCTCACTGTGTTTATACGAAGAGACGGCACATCTACCACCACAGCACCTATCCCTTTTGCATTAGGGCTTACTTCTGCGGACAACGTTACAATAGACGACGGGATTCAATCTAAGTTCTTAACTGTAGGGAACGTAGGGACTCTCGGCCAAGGGTTTTTTGCTGCTCTGTATAAAAAAGACCGCATTACTTTTTCTGTCGACGATACAGAGAATGTTATTACAGACACGATTTTACACACCTCTGGTTCAATCTATACTTTTTCCTCAACTGCTATAGGTATTGGCTCATTCACTTTTAGTCCTCTTAAATTTTCTTTTACATCGACGGCCTCGTCACCACCTGCCTTTATATTTTGTGGGGCCGACGGTACAGGGACAAACCAAAACGGCCAAACATTACAACTGAGTTCTGGGCGTTCAACTGGAACAGGTACTGCAAACGTAGCTATTTTTGCAGCTCCTTCAGGAGCTTCGGGTGCGGCATTTAATACCGCAACAGCTGTGGCGACTTTTTCCACAGCAGCTATGACTTTGGCGGAAGCGGTGAACATTGTTACTGGAACGACCACTGGTACAAGAATAGGGTCAGCCGCTAATCAGCGAATTGGTATTTGGGGGGCTACTCCGATTGTGCAACCCACTACTTCGGTAGCGGCAGCAACTTTCGTCGCAAACACATCGGGAATCGCAAACGACACTGCGACGTTTGATGGGTACACCCTTGGCAAGGTGGTTAAGGCATTACGAAACATGGGCATATTAGCTTAATAATAAAAAATGATTATTTCACTTAGGATAGAAGACGACAAGTTTGACGCGTTCTTTGCAGATTTTTCTGCCACCTTACCGATACCCCTAGACGGTGATGATAGACCTCAATACACACCAGAGGAATGGGTGCGAGTATGTGCAGTAAATTACTTAAACATCAGACGGAACATTAAAATCAATACAGATTTTGAAACTCGTATGCAACAACTTATTGACGAACAAAAAAGGCAACGCCCACCGAGATTTGACGATGTAAGATAACTATATGGAATATATATCTCAATATTTTGTACAAATAGGTTTAGGAGTCTCAATGATTGTGAATTTGTATTTGGGCTACCAGAGAATACAACTTGGCGGGTACGCAATCCGAAAGGAGATTTTTGAAGACTATAAAGAACGCAACCTCCAACTTGAAGACAAAATCAAAGAACTTGCCACAAGAATGACAAACATGACTGTCCAAATGACTAAGTTAGAAACAACAATTGTCGAAAAGGACAAACACATTGAAAGCCTCACAAGGTTAATAGAAAACCGCAATCCGCAACTGATAGCAACCCTCGAAGAAATCAGGGGGTATTTAGGAAACATTAGGGGAATCGCATCAGAGACTAATTCAATAACCAAAAACAACCGAGAGGAACTTACCTACCAAACAGATATTCTTGATAAGCAGGTGGCTAGGTCAAACAATATCGACAACGCAAATAGCAAAAAAACTGGAAACCCAATAAGGATAACCGAGGAATAATATGGAAAAGCTAATCCACACTAAAATAACTGGGAATTTTGTTTATCCTGAAATCAAGGACACAGATTTTGTATTCGGTTCTGGTGAGGTGATCGGGACAGTCCTTAATGACAGTGGAGACTGGAGAAACTACCTACCTCCGCATGAATTTCAAAATAAAAATGGCGTAGAAAGTTCTGCGTGTTTTATTGAAGCTCAACAACATACCATCGCTACCATTTTAGAAAAACAATACTCGATTCATGATAGCAATTTTTCTTCACGTTTTAATTTAATCTTTTCCGATGCCACGCCACTGGGTGGCTCACCGTTAAAGGGCGCACAAACCATCAGAGACCACGGTGTAATCCCTGAGCAAATGTTGCCATTTGCTGACTATATCCAATCATGGCAAGAGTTCAATTCTTTTGAGGGTGGCAACAAAGGCGCGTGTATTGTAACCGGGCAGATATGGCTTCAAAAATGGGAGCCAAAGTACGATATTGTTTTTTTAAAAAACGACAGCGTAGAAACAAAGTATAGAAAACTAAGAGAGGCACTAAAATTTTCTCCAGTATGCGCGAGCGTGTACGCATGGGTAGAAGACCCTGTCAGTGGTTTTTACGTCAAACCAGATGGGTATAACGACCAACACTTGGTCGAAATAATCCACGTTGATGAAAATAATTCGGTCTATGTTTTGGACACCTATGAACCTTTTATCAAAAGGCTGAATCCTAATTTTAATTTTGATTTTGGAATGAGGTGGTCTTTGTTTGTAAAAGACACTGCCCCTGCTCAAAAAAAATACTGGTTCACAGATATTTTTATAAAATTATCAAAACTAATAAAACAAATTATATGGAAATAAAATACATAGGGATACACCATTTTGGCCCAAGTACCCCAACAGGTAAATTTTTAAAATCCTCACACTTGACTGAGGACAACATAAACAACGCGCACCGCCAAAGATGGCCAGACTTTCCGTCAGAGATGACGGGGAAGTATATCGGGTATAACTGTATTATTTACCCTAATGGAGAAATGAAACAGTACCGGTATATCGGTGAAGAAACAGCTGCTCAAAAGGGGCATAACTTTGACACGGTATCGATCTGCCTCGCTGGTAATTTTACCAAGGGTGTAGAGTTGCCGACACCGGAACAACGTTTGCGTTTAAAATCACTCCTTGGCGCTCTTTTGTCGGGAAGGTTAGGATCAATGGGATTAGAAGTTAAAACAGGCACTACGCTTAATTTAAGCGCGACAAGGGTAGTCCCTCACCGTGTTCTCCAGCCTAATCATACGGAGTGTTACGGATCAGGGCTTTCTGATGGGTGGGCAAAAGATTTGATTATTCCTATGAATGAAGAAATGGAGCGACAAAAGATGTTGGCAACCATACTTCATTTGTGCAGAAAACTGTTACAATTACTACAGGGGAATATTCTGGGTGGTGCGGTAAAAAGCTGTTCGACGGCAGACGTTAGAGGGTAATTTATAGCCTTATGGGGAGGGTCACGGTATTCGGGGGCTTTCGCTGGTACTTGTGAAGTATACGAAAAACTAATGAGACAGACACTTTTTATAAGTTCCTCATCTAGGCTATCGTTTCTCCTCATAAGAGTGCAAATTATTATTTAAATATAAAAAAATGACACAAATAATCGCAGCAGTTGTTTCAATATTAGTCATAGTCCTTCCTTGGTTTAATATTAACTTGGCAACAGAAGAATTGACACCATTCGTTCAAGGACTAGTGATCGTGGTATCGCAGGTAGTCATTTGGTATCAGCGAACAACCCTACAGAAAGCTCCTTTAGGTCGTGGAGATGTGAACGCACTTGGAGGCGCTCGTTAGTATTGTGTTATAATTTAGCAAAGTTTAAAATTAAAATTAATTAAATGTCATTACTACAAGCTGAAGGAGGTGTTCCTGTTGTACCAAATAACAATGTAAACATTACTGGTGGTCTTAATTCTGGTTCATTCTTGATATATGTGGGGGTCACCGGAGACGTTTCAGTTGACACTGTAAGGGGTAACACTGCTCTTATTTTTAAAAATTTCACGCAGGGTCAGATCCTTCCGGTAATGGTGAGGAGAGTCAGATCTACAGGAACAACCGCTACTGATATGGTGGCGTTAGAACTCTAAGTATGAATACTGGTATCGGAATTGGAATTGGTTTTGATAGCGGAGCGTCTGGTCCGTCCAGTGTCTATCGCTATAGCTCTAACCTAAAACCAGCTATAGATTCAATGGCAACAGGCCGTGTTGCTTTTGTTGGTATGGGAGACTCTAATCAAATTAAAGACGGTCATGGAGATGATGAAGGGTTTGCACAAGCACTTGGGCGTGCTGGATTTAATTGTTATGGTTCAGCCCTTTACGCTGGTGCTGAAAATAACTACATTGGTTCTGGTAGCGGAACAGCGTCGAGCCAGCTAAACAACGGCAGTGTTTTAAGCGGTGCTAATCAGTGGGCGACCACAACAATAAGTAATTCATTTTTGAATGACCGAAACCTAAACCACGACGGCAATTCTGGTTCTGTAAATATGCAGATGATTGAATATATTGGAAGGCCAGGGACTGGTCAGGGTAACGGTTTCCAATACGGTGCATTAGGTGAGACCGTTATCCCAGGAAGGAAAAACTTTTTTAATACGCAGTCGTCACTTCTTAGGTGCCGAATGAAGTACGGTACCTCGGCAGTCGGGACTGGTGGGAACTTAGATATTAGCACTCGTTTGGCTGGCTCTCCTTTTACAACAATCGGTTCAGCCGTAAATACTTCAACAAGCACTGGTTCAAATTCAATCCAAACGTATGTACAAACCATTGTATCGTCGGACGCTGTTATCCCAGCAACCAGCGCACTACAATTATCTGCTCACAGGGTTTCAGGTAGTAACGTAGCCAGCCCTAGTGTATTTGGTGATTCAACGACTCGATTTGACGTAACAAACCCAGGTGGAACGACATACAGATACACTTACGACGGCACAGGAACAAATCCCTCAATCACTTCGTCGACGATAGCTACTGGAATGGTGGCGAGAATTGCTGGGCAAAATTTCGCTGCTGGTAATAACGGTGTGTTCACTATCACAGCTTCGGGTGCTGACTTTTTTGAAATTACAAATGCCAGTGGTGTGGCAGAAAACGACAAGACACTTGGTACTGGGTATATTGGCTGTAACGGCCCACGAATCATTTACCAAGAAGTCATTGACGATAACGTATCAGCTGGCTTTAGGCACACATCTCTTTACGGTATCGGCGGACAATCGTCGTACGACATGGCTTTGTGGTACACAACGAGAACAACAAACGCAAAAAACCTATACTTCCAAACAATCGAAGAAACAACCAACGGCGGGAATGTTGTTGTGTATATACAAACTGCTGCAAACGACACGTCAGAAACCTCTTTGTCTATAACAAGCTCTATCGACCCCGCCGTGAATAACTCTGGTGCGTATTCGGATAACATGACCACTCTCATAAACGCCATCAGAACAACGTGGATTACTGATTGTGGGTTTAGTGCCGCACGACTTTTCATTGTTATCGTTCCTGGCCACCCACTTGGCCCTACCTATACTGTGCAACAAGACGCTTACAACACAGTTGCTCAATCAATCGCAGATACCATTAGCAATGTTTCTGTTGTTAATCTCAAGAGATTGTTTACAGACCAAGAAATGGTTGACCGTAGTTATTATCTTGGGCAACTTGATACCTTTCACATGCGGGCTAGAGGATATGCAGCTATGTGGCGTAGAGTTATGAGTGATATCGGAAAAGGGCCAGCTATAACCTTTCCAACGGTTACGGTGGCGGACAACAACGCTACAGGATTTTTAAGTAGGGCTTCTAACCTAACTGGTCTAACTGACCTTCAATCAGGAACTTTGAGTATTGTTTTGTATGGAATAGAAGCAGCGAACGACGTAACCGCCTGTAGATTATTGCAAGGAAGGGACGCGAGCGGGGACGTAATCTTTGATTTAGAGATTATGGATTCTAGTGGTGCCCCGAAACCAAGATTGCGACTCTTTAATACCGACGGGTCTGTGGCACAAGTTTCTTTATTTCCGACGACCGCACTTGCAACAATGTGGAGTGCTACACGCAACCACCTTCTCATTTCTTGGAATACCGTAGGACAACTCGCCACGTTCCAAATTGATTGTGGCCCCCAGACTTCTTCGTTCTCTTTAGTTTCTGATGGTATCCCAGCACTTGCAAGTGTCACAAACTGGCGTTTGTTTTCAGACGGAGCAGGGAACAGTAGATTTGATGGTGCTATTGGTGAATTTTGGTTGTCCTTTGGTAACTACACAGATTTCTCAATCGAAGCGAACCGCCTCCTCTTTACTAATTCAGATGGAAACCCGCTAGTACTACCAGATAACGGAATTGTAAACGGAATCACCCCAAATATGTATTTCAGAGGTGCTGACATTGCGGCTGGAACGAACAGAGGTTCAGGTGGAGATTTCACGGTAAACGGCAGTTTCACAGTTTCCAGTATATCTGGATAAAATTGTTGTTGCAGAACTAGACACCGCGTAGTAAAATATAAAGGCAATCAGTAATGGAACTGATTGTGTACTTTTGTTTCACCGAAACCACCTTAGACGTGGTTTTTGTGTGTATAACTCTACTATTTAAAATAAAAAATGTTATAATAAAAAAGTCTCCCACAACGTTACGGGAGACTCAGTGAGATTGGTTTTACAGAACCTCTCCCTACGATGACATTAGTTTAGAAGCGTTAGTCAAAGGATTTTTCCAGAGCCACAGGTTTACTCCTGTGGTTTGTGTGTGTATAACTCTACTATTTAAAATAAAAAAGGAATATAATTAAGAGAGAGTATGTTCTTTTTTTTGTGTGTGAAAGGAGTAGTCATGTTCGCTAGACTAATGTTGTCTGACGCAGCTGTTCATCTCGGAACCACGATTGCTGGTGTGTTTGAAAAGGCGGGTCGTCACTGTGACAGACCCTATGACAGTGAACACGCTTGGAATAACTGGAACAGACACGAAGTGCTTGAACTGTGGGTTGATGACTTTTGTATTGATATGCTTGCTGGCAGGATAAATGTGTCGCCTCGCGCCACAAACCTTCTCGGCGGTACGCAGTCAAAAAACAAAGAAACGACAAGTCACGACCTTGAGGGTGATTCGATGGGTTAACAAAGCTCTCTTCTCCTCTGACCGTCCCATTGAGAAATCAGTGGGCGGTTTTTACTGTATAATTAAAACTACCGTGATTAAAACAACGGTGAAAAGGGCCTTAACGTAAAGTCGTGGGGCTTTTTTCCTTTATGGTTGTGTCTAGGGAGGAGAGGTTATGGTTAATTCTTGCCTCCGCTATCTTGCAATATTCTGGGTCAAGTTCTATTCCTATAAAATCAAAGCCTTCTAGTACGCAAGCCTTGCCTGTAGAGCCACTGCCCATAAAAGGGTCAAGGACTGTCCCGCCTTTTGGTGTGACAAGTCTTACTAGGTATTGCATGAGAGAGGTGGGTTTAACCGTTGGATGGAAATTCTTTGCTGGTTGTGTCGTAAACTTATCATTTACAGACCCATTACCTAAATCTTCTCCGTTCTTTTGATTACCAAACTTACTTGTCATTTCCTCAAACCCCTCAAGCCCCTCATTCCTATCTTTCTTTGAAGCCTTCGCACAGTAGAAGAAGCGTGAGGCGGAGCCAGAGTCGTCATGACCCCTTAATGTGTCTGTCCCCTCTTTAATATTTTTACCAATGTCTGCTAGCCCACCATGTCTGCCACTATGTTGTAACCCTCTCATACTTTTAGTGCTCTTCGTCTCAGGAAACAACCCTACCACCTCATCACTTCCGTCGTGGATAAAGTTTGCGGGGAATCTGCCGAGTGGTGATTGCGGATTTAATGTAGAGTTAGCTTTTCCATATTTGTCCGTATCTATTCTTGGTTTACCCTCTGCTCTATCTTTGCCCATAGCTCCTTCCACCCTACAACCATCTATATTTATCCCACCCGTTCCCCAAAGAAGAACATTCTCTGCGATAGTACTTTCAGATAGTGGCTTGCGTGCTACTACGATAGGTTCGTGAGCTGGTTTTAGAGCTGTCCCCCAGCCTTCGTATTGTTGGGCTCTCTCTGTTGAGTCACCTGTTTGGATAAGTTGATTGAGGGTTGTGTTGTACCCGCCAGCGCCCTCTGCGTTCATAAACCCAACACCGCTTGCGGGGATTTCGTTGAATTCAACACCATCAATTTTGTTGATTGCCTTTTCAATGTTATGAGATTTTGGAAATCCACTACCATACACCCACATAATCTGGTCTCGTATCTCAAACCCTGCGTCTTCAATGTTTACTGCCATTCGGTGATAGGTTCTGCTACCTGCAAAAGAAAGTAAGTGTCCACCTGGCTTTAATACTCTGATAGCTTCTTTCCATAGCTCTATGCTCGGTACATCGTAGTCCCACTTTTTACCCATAAAAGATAATCCGTATGGAGGGTCTGTTACTATCGAGTCTACCGAGTTCTCTGGGAGTTTATTTAATTCTATTAGGCTGTCTCCGTGGATTATTTTCATATATTTTTATTTATAAGTTCCATGTTGAATGGCAAGAACAAATGCACGCACCATTTCCGCCCTGTGCACCTTTAGCTTCACTACGTTTACCACAACCGCAAACCTTACAACCTTCAATGACAAACTTATCTTTATCTGTTAATTTGTCTAGGGATTCGAGGAGGTCGTCTAGTGGTTTCACTATTGTTTTTTGTTCTTCCCACAATTGAGCTTCGTGATAAAACTGCCATAATTCTTTTCTCTTCTCCCTGATAATCCCCCTCACCCTCTCATACGCCTCGGATATGCCGTGTGACTTTCCTTGAATATACGCTTGCTTTACAGCTTCTCCTTCCCACGCTTTTGAGCGTTCTTCTGCTAGGGCTTGGTTGATTTTGGTGGTGAGCATTTCAACAAACCATTTATTAAAAGCTGTTGAGTGTAGCCGACCACCTAAAAACAATCTTTGTTTTATATCAAACTCCTCTAAGATTTTTTCTGTGTAGGTCATATATCTTTATTTATAATCAAGCATATCGTTACCATCAGCAGGAAATTGGCTTGGGTCGTTTGTGTCTGGCTCTACTCTGTCTGTTGTGTCTAAGGAGGAGAGGAATAAGAGAAGATTCTTAGCTTCGTCTGCACTTATTTCATTGCTCTCGTACTCGGTCTCTACCTGAAAATCTGGTCTTTTCCAACTTAATATCCATTTTGTCGGGTTCACTTCTTCTGTTATGTGCAGCAATTCTCTTAATTTTTTCATAATTCTTTATTTATTTTGTTAATGGTTTATGCTTATAAAGTTTAGTTACTAACTTGTTTCTCTTTGCTCGCCAATAGACACTACCTTTGACCACTTTGAATCGAAAGTCGTGAGCTAAACCGCAATCACAGCAGATTGTTGTTAATGGGGTCTTTAATTTAAACCATGGTGTTAATCCCTGCCAGTTTGGAATAGGTCTATGTGGTACTGTTTTCTTTTTCATATATTTTTGTTCGGATTACTTTGTTGTGGGGATAAAAGAGCTGTGTGAAGTTTCAGAAGAACATCATTCCACCCAGTGTCGTATCCTACTGCGAACCCTCGCTCGTAAACATCCTTTTCATTCGTGACGTTCGTGTAGTGTCCGTCTAGTGCACTTATCTCCCCCACCAACCTCGCCCTCTCTTCTGCTACGGCTTGTTGGATTGCGGTGGTAACTATCTCCATAAACTTATCTAAACATTCATCTCGCCAACCTCCGAAAGAGAATGGGGGTCTGTCATCTCCTTTTATCCAGTGGTCGGATATGAAATCTAACTCTTTGGCAAACTCCTCTCTTAGTCTTTCTGTGTAGGTCATATATTTATTTAGGTTTAGTGTCTAGGGAGGAGCGACGTTTCTTTCCTCGCCAAGACATATTTTTATTATCTCGCCATATTTCGTAACCTTCTTCAAGACGATTTTGTAGGTCATACCCAATACCGAAGGTGGAGTGTAGGTAATCAACCTCATGATATTCAAAGTCAAACTTCTCTAATTTTTTTTCTGTGTAGGTCATTACTTTAATAGGTTACTGATAAATGCCTTTGTTTCTTCTGACTGGTCGTTGAAGTTGTCTTTGGAGAGATTCCAATCACCTAATTCAATATGTTGTTGCACTCCTACTCTTTTGTGAAACCGACCATCCTGACTCACTAAAATAAGTCCAATTTGTGCTTCTTGTATTGCCATCAACACCACTGCTAGTGTGATAGGTTTGTATCGTTTTTCAGTACAGTCAATTCCGTCATACTTTTGCTGTGAAGTTGCTCCACAATGGGAACATCTAAGATTGTTACCCTTAAAAAGATGAGAGGCAGTTTGTACTGTACCTGGTACTAA
>Ga0163149_10005787_pt1 | contig 12920 bp, 6 predicted proteins | sample OliLakLV19MP5G1_FD_148604 | JGI IMG/M metagenome (GOLD analysis project Ga0163149, IMG submission 148604) | Freshwater microbial mat bacterial communities from Lake Vanda, McMurdo Dry Valleys, Antarctica - Oligotrophic Lake LV.19.MP5.G1 | ecosystem: Environmental > Aquatic > Freshwater > Lake >...
TACAATTCAGAAGTAGATTAATCTCACTCTTTCTCTAATTTAACATTTGTTATCAACAACATTGGATTTACTGGCAATAGCCAGATAGAAAGGGTCCGACGACATGTCGGCTGTGTTGCGGATGACAGACAGACCCGCAGCGCCACCCGGACGTGCCTAACCAACACGCCGAGAGACGCCGAGCCAGTTTAGACTTTGAAGTGATTTTACAATGCATAAGCAGATTAATCTCACTCTTTCTCTAATTTAACATTTGTTATCAACAATGTTGGATTTGCTGGCAATAGCCAGACAGAAAGGGTCTGACGATAGGTTGCGAGCCCAAATGCTTGCATCCATCGGCATCGTCTGCTCAACGAGTGCCTCGCGCATTTGTTTTGTGGGTGATGCACCAGCTAAAATAGGAGTGCCCACACTCCAAAGTTCCCGAAGATTGGACATTCTATCCGTGTTGTTTTCGTTGCTTGCACAACGATTTCAAGTCCTCAAGTCATTCCCTCAAGGCGTCCTTTCAAGCGAAGTGAGAGAGACACACTGCGGCGACTGTTTTCCATCGTGTTTGTTACACTTTGTGCGAGAAATGCGGCTCGGACACGCATGCGATACATCGTTCCATTGCCACATTTTTCACGCACAGTGCGAAAACAGTTTCTCACTGGATGCCACAACGGTGATGCTTTCACGGGTTATCACTGCTAGTTTTCATCCAGAGACATTTTACAAAATTTAACTTCCGGCTTTTTTTTCGCCAGGTGTTTTTAATTCCGACCTCTCAAGTGACCCTCAAGTGACCGACGACGTGGAGACATTCTGACGCAGGATTCTCTATCGCCCTACGAGGTCTAAAAAAATGTTGATGTGAACATTTCCATTAGTTTTTTTAATTGACCTTCTCTGCTTGTTGTGTTGCATTTGGTTCCACAATTTGAAGCCACACTTTCTCAGAGAGGCTCTCCATGCGCCCATCGAGAAACTGTCCACACAATTTCTTGCACTGAATTCTATCGGCATTGTCTCCAACTCATTTGTTGGTTTGGGAAAAATTGGCTGGTTTGGAGTTGTGTCGGGCTTGTGTGTGTGCATGTGCACATGCAACACAAGGGAAGGTGCCAGTGAGACAACACTCACACAAGGAAAGGTGATGGTGAGTCAGTGCTCACACGATGGAAGGTGTCAGTGAGACAGTGTTCACATGGGGGAAGGTGCCAGCGAGACAATGAGTCCTCAAGATCTGTTGTTGGCACACCACCTCAGATGTCTTTGTGGTGACAGGGGTTCTGCACAGCTGCTTGCAGAATGCAGATGCCGCATGCTACATGTATGGCCGACATGGCACTCTTCTCGTTTCTCGTTTCTCACTGGTTACTTTTTCCGGGTATCTATCGCTACATTACAGTCTTGGCAAAGATACTTAGACATGGCGAGACGTGTCAACTAATTACAAAACGTAAACTGATAAAAGCCCAGACATACATCCGATATCCTTCGTTCTCCACGACGTTCACTTTTTTTCAAATATACGTTTCTTTCAGTTTGATTTTCCTAAATAACGATAATAATAGTAACCAGTAAGATTCCGTTTATGGTACATTACTACTAGTGCATGATTTTGTATACTACTAGTACAGTAGCAAATTCAACCACCCTCATTTTTGTTGGAGTTGCATCCGTTATGTAACGTCGCCCTTTTTTGTCGTAAGCAAGCCACCTAACGAAAGAGTTAAAGTTCGCGCACCATTTGTTACCCCAAACTGTGAAATGAACCAGTTGTTGCTCTGCTATGAGACGTGGATTTGCCTCCCCGGCAAAAAATCAGCTTCTCACAGAAGCATAAAACACAGTTATCTGTCACACCAGAAAAAGTAACACACGCGAGTTGTTATCATAAAGAATCACTGACAAACAGAAACCAACGACCAACGAATTACTTTTACGTTAAAAGCAGGATGAAGATCATCATTTCGCTTTTGTTTCTCAGCAGTCGCGTAGCAGCTGCTGCCTCATCTTCATCGTCGTCGTCGTCCGTACTCGCAAGCAATGGCGGCGACATGCATGGCAGTCTTCGGGCCAGCAACAGCAAGGCTCATGCTGGTGATGACCATCATGGTCGAGCCCTACAGGACCGGAATGAATGTAAGGACGGGGAGGATCCGCGTCGTGTTTGTATTGAAAATTACGCTGGAGAACCTGGAAGAGGTGTGGCTCCTAGGGGAACGTTGTGTGGCAATAGCTTTGAAATTGACTGTGAATGTATCGCAGGATACGAAATGAATGCCGATCGAAATGGCTGCCAATTACTGCCTGGTTCCTTTCATCCGTGTCAGGACGGGGAGAATGCATTTGCTCTTTGTATTGCTTACGGAGATGGAGTTGGAAGAGGTGTGAATAATAAGGGAGATTGGTGTAACAATGGCTTTGAAAATGACTGTGAATGTATCGCAGGATACGAAATGAATGCCGATCGAAATGGCTGCCAATTACGGCCTGGTTTCCTTCGTCAGTGTGACGCAGGGGAGGATCCACTTACTGTGTGTCGTGCTTACAACAACGGAGGAGATTTGACAGGTGTGAGAGCAAGAGATGGGAACTGGTGTGGCAATGGCTTCGAAGCGGACTGCTTCTGTGCGGATGGATACTCAAGGACACCTAATGGACTTGGATGCGAACTAATTCCTGAAACGTTTTTTTTTTGTGACACGGAGGAGGAAGCACTTGCTTGGTGTCAAAATGCAAACTTAGTAGGAGAATTTTGGGGAGAAGGAAATGGAGCAGGTGTGAGGGCTCTGGACCTTCGCTGCGGCAATAGTTTTATATCTGACTGTTATTGCGAGGATGGGTACGAAATGACGACTGATCGGCTTGCATGCCACAACTGCCATTATCGTGATCGTACAGAATGGTGCCAACAGCTTGCTAGCGAAGGTGCGGAAGGCGTCACTTCTCCATCTTCCCAAAGTTGTTATTATGACTGGTTTCTGGATTGTGACTGCCGTGATGGCTGGCGATACAATGATGCCCGGACAGGATGCGTCAGCTGCAATGTCGACAATCGAGACGACTGGTGCCGAGACAACTGGCGTCCCAATTCGGTTGCAAAACCTAATGTATTGTGCTATGATACTCCAGAAGTAGATTGTGAATGTCCAAGTGGTTATGCTTTGAATAACGATCAGTGTGTAGATTGCCATCTGGGTAATCGTGATGACTGGTGCAGAGAACAAGGAGGGGAAGAATGGTTTGCAGCGCAGTCGAACCTGGCCTGTTATTTTAATTTTGATCAGCATTGTGTCAATACCTGTACTGGTGACTCCATGGTGTTTGATCGAGTCTGCCAATTCTGCAACAGAGCGGATCCTACAGGCTGGTGTAGAGGTATTGGGGGACAAAATTCATTTGCTTTGGACGGCCAAACCTGCTATTTTAACTTTGATGACCATTGCGGCTGTGATGACGGTTATATTAAAGACAGGCGCTCTTGCGTCAAGGACTGCCATTTCGATGACCCTGATGCGTGGTGTGCCAGTATTGGTGGAGAGGGCGCCTACGCCAAAGATGATGCATCCTGCTATGAGATCTTCGATCAGCACTGCCAATGTTATACCGGCTACACTCAATCAGCTGACAGTTGTGGTGACTTTGTAGTAGATACGGATGGGGAGCGTGGTACAGGGTTTGGCCTCCGGGATTCGACGCCCATCCAGATCGCAGGAAATGGTAAGTACCGCAATGTTCATTCTTTTGCTTGTGCCCTGTAGACATGGCACTCAATGATCGTTCTCCCGCGACGCTGCATCAATCTGTAGATGGTCGGCCTGAAAGAGCCTACCCACTGGGTCGGTGTCAAGGCGACTGTGACGATGATGACGAATGTGCGGAAGGACTGCTCTGCCTACAGAGAAGAGGGGGTGAAGCGGTTCCAGGGTGTACCGGGGGCGAAGAGGAGATTCTCGGTTTTGACTACTGCTATGATCCCACGACGTTTTCACCAACTCCTGCTCCAACAATTACTCAAGTCTACACCATGGACTTCCTTGGCAGGTTTCAGAAGCTAAAGGAGGATGGCTGCACTTTCCCCAATCCAGAGTTAGTGGCTGGCTGCACCAATGGGCGAATATCCCTGGTGCGTGTGTCAGATCCGGCTATTACCTGCTCTACACCAATCCAGAGCGAGGATGGTAGCTCGTCGACCTTGAACTGTAGCGTTTCATGCAGCGGAGATGGTTGTGGAGCCTCCTTTACTGTACCCTCCAACCGTGACGTTGCAAACTTGACTGTGTATGGCGAGGTGTACTTTCAGTGCCAAACGGAAGAGTTGACGAGCAAAACCGCTGGCTGGTTTGAACTGTCTGCTCGAGAGGGAGGGAGCTGCGATAGCACTGTCGATGTTGGGGTTGGTTCTGTTTCTCAAACAGGCGAACTTGGTGTACTCTGCTCTGACCCTGGCAACTATGTATTCCGAGATTCTTTTTTTGAGTGCAACATGGAAAGCAAATTTCTCAATCTTGCTGGGATTTACACTTGTACCTCTGGTGGCCAACCACCATGCTTTGGAGATAACTGCACGTTTTCCATTGGTGAAGTTGTTATCACGGGGGATGTGTTCAGATTTTCCAAGGACTGCATTCAGACAGTTGACGCGTCCATGGCCCCAGATATTCCTGCTCCAAACGCAACTGGGTCTGGAGGTGAGACTTTGACTGCTTTGTTTCAGCTGAATTCCGGCTTCTTCTATAATGAAGACATTTGCGTAGGAAGAATGTCTGGGTTGAGAATCACTTGTACCAACGGAAATATCACGCTTGTGGACAACAACACAAACATGACCTGTACCGAAGTCAGCGAAAGCTTGGTCCAGTGTATGGAATCAACGAGACATGCACCTCCTCCTCGCAATGAATACATCAACGAGATGCACTATGTAAGTAGTTTACTCTCTGCACCTTCTAAAGTGTTTCAAAGGGTCGCATTTGCTAACAATTTTCACTTTCTCTGGCCGCACCCAAACACAGGAATGTTCTAGCTCCAACGGAGTGCCACACACGAAGGTCCAGACTCTTGGGGCCGCCATCAGCTGCGACTCTGATGTGTCTGAACCAGTTTCTTTGGAGCTGCAGTTGGGTGTGAAATGTCGAGAGTCTTTCGTCTTCGACGACTATCTATTTGAATGTGGTGATGGCGGCATGTTGTTGGATGGTAGAGGAGGCAATACATCATGCGGGATCGACAGTACAGTCCCAGTCAGCACAACTCCAGCGGATATTGGGTTTGCAACCGTTTCGGTAGAGACAGACTACCGATGGGGCTTGGTGGGTTACGACCGCTGCCTTGGCCCTACAGAGAGCCCTACAACGAGCCCTACGGTCAATCCTATCACTGCGCAGTTGTCCAGGTACACGCCTGCGCAGTTGTCCAGGACCAATCCGGATCTGTGGCCTTGATCATAGATCGGGCGGTGACCTCGGATTTGGTGACGACGACGACTAGCGCTCGAGTCATTTAGATGTGTCCTGTACTATCGGCTCGGTCTTTTGACTCAACTTTCACGACTTTACATAGATTATTAATGTACATTGCGGCAAACAATTGAAGGATCTCCACAGTTATATGGATGAATCATACGAGCAGAGTGTCCGCGGGGAATGGAACGAGATCATGCCCGGCTCAGCTGCCTTGACAATTTAATGTATTCATTACTTACATGTTGTATAAAAACATATTTTAAAAATCCGTGATTTTGAAACAGAGCGCTCTTTAGTTTTAAGCAGCAATTGCTTTACATGCCCTTCCGCCATAAAGGTGGTGGTTGACGAAGCTGGTCGCAACTGAGTTAGCCGCTGTAATATCCAACACCCGTTCAACCCCTCCGTCCAGGATCTCGTTCCGTTATTACTTCATTCGTACACAGGCTAGTGAATTTCACACACTGACTCCATTCTAATCCGAGCCATGTTCCCCTTTTCCCCTTTTCAATCGAAGCACGTCCTCGCCAACTGTTTCAAAAGAATTAAGTTCGATGGCAAGCAGCTGTTGAGTATCACAATTCAAGGATGGCGTGCAGCCGGCCTAGTTGCTTGTGCCGCACAGCGACTCGCATCGTATCAAAAATCAAACGATCTAGAAGTGTATCTTGGTCCTGACAACAACTTTGAAAAGATAAATGCCACTCGTACTTCAAGAAGCAAGAAGCCATTTCCAAATGTCTATGTTTCCAAGACGGAGTTTGTCGCCGAGTAGGAAAAAAGAGTATCCGAAACTGCTCAAAAATGCGGAAAAAACAGAAAGGAGAGTTCCCAAACTCCTCCATAACCTGTTTGACATTTTTTTTCTGTCTGGACATGGCGTTGTTCAGAAGGGTATGATCAACGTGGTTGGGAAGAACATAGTGCTTAACCCAAGACTTGAAAACGAGTTGGGACCGAGTCGGACGCGACGAGGCACCACAAGGAATATATATGCGTCGCTTGGAGAAATTCTGGTGGTCGAACGCATCACGATTCTTTACGTTCCAAAAGAAGAAGAAAAAGTCGGATTAGACTTTCTAAAGCTGGTCGTGGGTACGGATGCTTCCGTAGAAAGAATCTTACACTCACTCAACTGTATGACCCGCAGTCGGTGCTCCACAATCAGATGATGGAATTCAGCCAGAGCGAGTCCGCCCCCAAAAAATTCTACAATACGATCCTTGCAAAATCCTTTCGTTCGTATCTCTGCGCTAGCAGCAACGATGATGATCAGGGTACACAATAATATGTCATGACGATGATGATGGATTGTTAGATTGTTAGAATAATCATTATTATCGCGTCTCCGTGCTTTTTATCTGGTGTGTGCTTCTTTTATGAGCCATTGTCATGGTCATTCCGTTTTTTCTTATCACGCTCGTGATAACAGTTTTTACAAAATGTGAGGATCCAAATTAATCATTATATCGGGATGCGATAAAATGGCCCCCTTGACATTGTCCAAAAAGGATCGATGCCGCGTGTGCAATTCTTCTTTCATTTCGTGGTCGTGCGCATGCTTGAGCGTCTCCAAGGTGGCTTGCAATCGCCGTTCATTTTCAAACAATTCTGCCAACAAGGTTTGGGCGGCTTCCAATTGGGTTTGCGCTTGCAATTCTTTATAATCCGAATATCGAACCAAATCTTCATAGGCCAATTTAATTTCATCGACCAGGCGAGCATCAACTTCTTTGCATTCTTGTTGTTTCAATTGCATGGCTCTGTCGCGAGCGACTTGAGCATCATGTTTCAAATGCTCGGCTTCTTCCATCAATTCGACTTGTTTCATTTCTTGAAGACGCGTCGCTTCGGTGGCAATTTCCAACAGTTGTTGCTCGACGAGTTCGGCATCGGCCTCGTCGTGTTTACGAACGACATCGTCCAACAAACGTTCTTGCAAGTGTTTGTATTCCGACTGCAAGCGTGCGAGGTCCTCTTCCAACGTTGTGGCTAAAAGACGTGTGGTGGTGGTTGTCGTGGTGGTGAGTTTGGTCAGAGGCACAAAGGCATCCGTCGTCGTGGCCAACAAGGGCAATGCCCACCAAAGAAAGGTTTGGATCTTCATGGTAGCCTTCGAGTTTATTGTTTGGATAGTGCAAAAAAGTCAATCGAATGCATTAATTCGAGCGTGGGTTTACCTTTTTTGTGTCGACAGCAAATATCTATCCGAGTGAGTCAGTGAGTAATGATCGTGAAATGAGACTTTTAGTGTTCTCAACTTGGACATGCCGTATCTTTTGAGTTGTGGTGATGTTTTCGTTCTCTGGGTTCGCTTCGCAATTGAACTTTTCACAAAAAAGTGAATTAGGTTAAATGTCGGCAGGCGTTGCGACTGATGCAGTCACGAATTAGAAAGGAAGGGTCGCACAGTGGCTTTTGTTGGTTCCTCCACCCGGCCGGTGTACTCAACTGTATGGAGCCAACAGCAGCGGCCATGACGACAGGTGCGCCGTTAGCAGCAAACGGTACATTCATTGCGCATCGATCCGTCCTCAACAACAAAATCCGTAGCCCTAGCTAGCTAGCTTGCTAATAAGAATAGCAACGGACACAACAACAATGGCAGCCCCCGTTCCTACTGCAACCGACGGGGATCACAATAATGAATCCTCGTCCTCCATGTCGTTGGACGAATTGCGGGCCAAATTAAAGCGTCTGCAACGACAACGCCAGACGCTTCAAGAAACCACTCGTCAAGAACACTTGACCATTCAAACACGCCTACTAGAGCGTGTCCACTCTCTCGAACACGACCACAAAGTACTACAAGAAGAAGCACGCGCTTGGAAAATTCGACGCCATGTGGCCACCAAATGCCTTCACGAAGAATCCCAAACATGGAATGCCATGAACGACGCTTTTTGCATTTGGCATCAAGGACCCTTTGCCACGATGAATGGGGTACGATTGGGATCGGAAGCCGCCATTATTCAACAAGTAGCGGTTCCAACAACCAATAATAATGTCAATAAGGTGGGTGGTACAGGTACAGCTGGAAACAACACCAACAACACTGCGGCTGCTGACTCGAGTAGTACCAGTAGTATGTTTGGTGCCATGGCCGCGACGGTGAGTTTACCAGGACGGTATTTGGGATTTTCCAGCAGTACGGATCCCAATTCCACCCATCACGATCACAACAACAACCACAGTGACAACAGTGCCGCCGCAACTACGGCAACCCACAGCAGCAGCAGCAGCAGTGCTGCTTCGACCATGATGACCACCACCACAAGCATTCGTGTTCCATGGACGGAAATCAATTCGGCCCTCGGACAAATTGTCTTGTTGCTCAAATTATTGGAACAATCTCCCCATGCGGGAATTCACTTTCCACATCACGTCTTGATTCCACAGGGGAGTACGTCCAAAATTGGACTGCGACAACCCAATGCCATTACGGGATGGGGCATTGTGGGAAAGAGCAACAGTGCCGATGGGACTGGCAGTAGTGGCGGTGCCAGTGAAATTCCCATTGTCGCCCTCTATCACTTGTACAGTGACGATTCCTTTTCGTTGTTTGGCAAACGCAATTTCAATTTGGCCCTTCGGGCCCTCGTCGAGTGTGTGGCATTGGCGGCCAAAGCCATTCATGCACGCGATCGAACCATTGTCATGCCCTTTCCCATGCAAGTGGAACATGACAATCCCAGTGCACCTTGTACCATTGGTGGATTGCCGGTCCAATATGGAGCACCCAGTAATACGACGACTACTACAACGACGACGACCGTCGTGGATGGTGGGGACAATCATTCTCCGGGAGTGACATGGACCCGCGCCATGAAATATTTATTGACCAATGTCAAATGGTGTGTGGCCTACACTGCCAAACACGTGGATCGATAATATAATAATCCATTGTTATGAAATGATGGAAAAGAGAACCCAAAAGAGCCTTGTTTAGGAACGGGGGCTGCTGTGTGATTTTGGGTTCGACTGTCAGTGCTCACGCTGCAAATCTGCCACGAAGATGTGCCTCTTCCATCTCTGAAATACACAAACACAACCATCGTCAGTATCTGCGTCTTTTTGGAACAATCGTGATGATGATATCTTCCACCACTTTAAAATCATCATCGACCCTTCGTGTCTTGGGACGGGGGAGAAGGGAAATAGCACGATACTGCTGTACCCAAACGGAGTTACCGGCACTTGCGACACAGGAGGCTAGTCAGCCGCGCTCATTTTGATCGGAAAATTCGTTTTCCTATTTCTTTGGACAAGAACATGATGGGAATTATTATGGTACTGATACGTTCGTTGGTTTTACTTAATTAACGAAGGCCATTATTTTGCTTTTCAATCAAAACTGCATTATTTTAAAGCCTGTTACATGGCGACGCTGCAGGTTTGGAAAAAGTCGCAAACAGCTTTTGTCTACTGCTATTGGCGCTACTACCGGCAGGAGACGGCATTTTGGTTGTTGCTGCTGCCGGTAGTGTTAGGTGCTGCTGCGTCCCTGTCAGTACCACACATACCGCAAAATCGGAATCGACAGCCATTGTTTTCAAAAGCACAGCCGCTGCAAGTCCAAAGTCTCTTTGTGCCACACATGCCACAAAACTTGCCAGAATTATCCACTTCTTGACCACAACAGCAGGTCCACGTTGTTTTGTCGGCGGGCGTAGTTGAGGCTGGTGGGGAAGATGACGGGGACGACGATGCCTTCGTCAACAACGCCATGCCTTCCACTATAGTCGTTGTAGGTTGTGGCGCGTGGCTTGGAGCACTACTACTCCTTGTTGGATCGTTTTGTTCCATACTCCTTGTTGGATCGTTTTGTTCCATCCGGAGCAACTCTTCATTGTCTTTGTCGAAGTCGTCGCTGCTACTAGTCGTATCTAGCGTCAGTGGTGAACAACGGTTTGCGTCACCTGAAACGGGCAGTTCCTTCTTCTCCTTCGTCTCTGAAGATAGTGAGACCTTTGTGACATCAGGCGCTGGCTTTGGTTTTCTCAGTTGCTTCGATTTCGAACCACGAGAACTTTTACTGCTCCTGCTATTCGCAGCGGGAGATGCCGTGGCCGAGGACGGCGATTTCCGCGATCGAGACTTGTGGGCACGGCTGCTGGCTTTCGAAGAAGAAGTGGACGATGATGACTTTTTCGTTTGCTTGCGTTCCTTGGCGTCTACAGTTGCTGCCCCATCAGGATGAGGCTGAACATCTCCTTCCAAGCCAAGGCCATCAAGACCGGGCATGGATCCCTTGGCTGGAATCTTCAAGGTCTTGGAGGTTGAGCGTTTGGGCGTGCAGAATGTTTCCATATGTTTGGACATATGACTGGAATGAGCCTTGAACTTGTCAATTCTAGATGGTGGAGGCTTTGTATCAAAAGATGACAGTGGATTGGACAGTCTGGATGATGGTTCACCTGCTGTTTCTGCTACATCATGGCCACCGTCCTTTTTAGGATCACCCTCCTTGAGCTCTGCTTCTTTGGCCTCTGTAGCAGTTAGTTTGTCAAAAGGTTGGGTATCATCCAGGCCGAGGCCTGGCATGGATCCCTTGGTTTCGACCTTTAGGGTTTTGGAGGTTGTCCGCTTGGGTGTGCCGGAAGCTATCCTATCTTTGGATCGGGCCTTGGACCTGGACCTGTGTATTCTAGCCGGTGCTTCTTTTGGAGGCTTTGTTTCTGGGCTCTGCTGAGGGCCTTTCTCAGGATCAGCCTCCAGGGGCTTGGCCTCTGTAGTGGCTACTTCCTCAGACGGTTGGGCACCATCCAAGGCAAGGCCATCCAGACCTGGCATGGATCCCTTGGCTTTTTTGACCTTCAAGGTTTTGGAGGTTGTTCGTTTGGGTGTGCAGAAAGCTGCCATATCTTTGGATCGGTCCCTGGACCTGTGTATTCTAGATGGTGCTTCTTTTGGAGGTTTTGTTTCTGGGCTCTGCTGAGTGCCTTTCTCAGGATCAGCCTCCAGGGGCTTGGCCTCTGTAGTGGTTACTTCCTCAGACTGTTGGGCACCATCCAAGGCAAGGCCATCCAGACCTGGCATGGATCCCTTGGCTTTTTTGACCTTCAAGGTTTTGGAGGTTGTTCGTTTGGGTGTGCAGAAAGCTGCCATATCTTTGGATCGGTCCCTGGACCTGTGTATTCTAGACGGTGCTTCTTTTGGAGGCTTTGATTCGGGTTTCTCAGCCTGGGGCTTGGCCTCTGTAGTGGCTACTTTGTCAGAAGCTTGGGTCTCATCCAAGGCAAGACCACCTGGCATGATTCCCTTGGATTTTTTGACCTTTAAGGTTTTGGAGGTTGTCCGTTTGGGTGTACAGAATGCTGCCATATCTTTGGACTGGGCCTTCCTAAACGTGCCATTTTGAAATAGACTGTCTGCAGACGGTTTGGTGTCCGATGAGGACAGTGGTTTGGTTGCTGGTGCTCCTGCTGCATCCTGTTCGGATGATTCCTTGTCAAGTTTACCCTCCCCGGGCTTTGTTGTTTCCGCATGTTGGGTGTCATCCAAAGCAAGGTCCATCAGTCCTTTCATCATACCCCTGGTGGCCTTGAGCGATTTGGTGGCAGCGCGTTTGGGTGTTGCTAAGAGCGCCGCCGCATCTTTGGACGCCGACCGAAACGTACTAGCCACATAATTTTTGGTGGCAAACTTGCCATGTCGAGACGACGGTTTTTCAAAGGACGCTGGAGGCTGCTGTAACGCCGACGAGGACATGGATCTGGTCAGTTTGGGTGCCGCCGCTTTGGGCGCTGCTGCTGCTACGTCTTGATCATCAAACGACAGCGTGTGTATCGCGGCCATACCGGCCATATTGGCCATGCTGAGAGTCTTCTTGAGCGTTTTGCCGGGAGTCGCCATGACTTTTCTCAAGCCACTACTGCCGTGACTACTCGTATGCGGTGGAGCTGCTGGGCGTACCTCTGTGGTTGTGGTGGTGGTGTGGGTGGTAGCGGAGTCCAGGGATATGACAGGTGCATCTTTTGCAAGGTCAAAGGCGGTGGCCGAAGCTCGAAGGACAGAGGCTACACTGGACCCTAATTTCCGGCCACTCGATGGCTCATCTACCTTGTCATTACTGAAATACAATTTGCTTTGCAAAGACAGCTGCAACCTTCCCGTGGCATGCTTGGCAGATGAAGCTGGAATATCGAACCATTCTCCCCACTGGTCCATGGCTTTTTGAGGGTTCAAATCAATGGTCACAATCCCCATGAGATGATCTTTATCGTCCTTTTCTCCATCATAAATAGAAAGTTTCAGTACCAGTTGTAGTGGTTCCTCTTCTTCATCATCATCCTTTGATTGTTTCATACCCAAATCTTTTTCTTTGAGTGTCGCTTGAAAAACATTACTCGTGCCGCCCCAAATAGGATTCAAGGTGTCCTTGACAACTTTGGTTTTGCCCACGTCAATTGCCCTTGGTCTTTTGTTTCCTCCTGTTACGACCTGGACCACGACACGAGG
>Ga0163149_10005790_pt1 | contig 12917 bp, 9 predicted proteins | sample OliLakLV19MP5G1_FD_148604 | JGI IMG/M metagenome (GOLD analysis project Ga0163149, IMG submission 148604) | Freshwater microbial mat bacterial communities from Lake Vanda, McMurdo Dry Valleys, Antarctica - Oligotrophic Lake LV.19.MP5.G1 | ecosystem: Environmental > Aquatic > Freshwater > Lake >...
GTGGTAGATCGGCAGTGTTATTGAAAATGAACTGCCACTTCCTAGAGTACTAGATACGGATAGTTTGCCGTTAAGTTTGTGTATGAGTTTTTTTACGCAGGCAAGACCAATCCCAGATCCTTCAATATCAGAACTATTTACACGTTTAAATGGTCTAAATATGTCATCAAGTTTATCAGATGGAATACCAATTCCATTGTCAGTTATTGTTACAGTAAAATAACTTCGTGATGTTTCACTTCCCTCTATCGAAATCAAAGTTTGCTTATTTGGGTCCCTATATTTTATTGCATTGCCAATCAGATTGCTAAAAATCTGATAAATCATAAGCCGGTCACCAACAACGCTACAGGGCATGCTAGAGAACGATACTTTGGAATCAGACTCTTTTATTTGAGCTGTATAATCATTAATGACTTCATTAATGACCTCTCCAAGCGGAACTGGTTCATTAGAGCTTTGTCGATTTGTCACTTTTGAGTACTCAAGAACAGCATTAACCAGCGAGCTAAGCCGATCTGCAGCGCTACTAATATGGTCTAAAATTGTTGCAGATTCATCAGCAAATTTATCTTTGTAATCAGTGTGTAATACGTTCAACATTCCTTTAATTGTAAATATTGGAGCCTTTAAGTCATGTGAAATCATATAAGAAAAATCATTTAGGTCTTTATTTCTTTCTTCAACTTGCTGTTGATATCGTACTGTACCAGTAACGTCTAAGGTAATTGATAAAGTAGCAACTACGGTTCCTTCAGTACCTATTACAGGAACTGTTCTCATCTCTGCCCACATTTCAATTCCAGTTTTATGGAAGAATCTATAGCGAAATTGAAAAGCCTCTCCTTGCTTGCTAAGTAAAAGAGCCCGTTTAAATTTATCGCGATCCTCCTCGTGTGCAGAGGTAACAAAAAAATCTTCATTTGAACCATAAATGTTTGAAAGAGGGTACCCAGTCAAAACTTCAGTATATGGACTGCAATAGGTAATGTGGCTGTCCTTGTTTCTAATTACGACTGAAGCAGCCAAATTTTCCGTAAGAGTTTTGTGTCGATCGATAATATCTTTTGTCTCTGTTGCGGTAAGGTTATCAGTAAAATTTTCTGGGGCAATTCTGCTTAAAAGTGGCAAATTTTCGAAGGATTTTTCAGTTTTTTGAGTATTAGCGGACCGTGTTAAAAGTAATGTAATTAGTATAAATGAGATTACAAGAACTCCTATAACAGCACCGTAAAGGAGTAGCAAAAGAGAATTATTATCAACACCGATATTTGATAAGATGAAAAACATAAGACAAAGGAGGGATAAGCATCCTATGGCGATTGTAGGTACTGAGAAGGAAGAAATTCTAATTAAAAGTGACGGTATCTGATCACATGAGAGTGATGCTGGCTTTTTGTAGCGCACATCCTTTGCCCCTTGTTCCTTCATAACTTCAACTATTTAAATACAGTTCGGATTCTTCTTCAAAGTCTTTTTTACAACTAACTAAGAAAGATTCTTTTTGCGTTGTTGGAATTCCAATTGTTTTAAGCGCAGTATCTAGTTGTAGCTCGCAATGCTCTTTGAATTTTGAAAATCCTGAGCCATGACCAATCCCTAAAGAATGGGCGATTAGATCAGCGGCTTTTACGATCTCTGTGAGTGAAGGATAAGGAGTTTTCTTTGGTAGTTTTGACCAATCAGTATGATGGTCCCTAATAATTTCTATCAGTTCAGGGGTAAAGTTCCATTTTTCAGCGATAAGTTGACCAACCTCGCAGTGATTAAATGCTAGGGTTTCTTGTTCCGCAGTACAAAAATCATAAGTTGAAGTTTTTACGATATGCAGAATCTCTGAATATTCACTGTCTAACCGTTGAAGTATTAAGAGTTTGCCAATATCGTGCATTAAGCCCCCTAAAAAGGCTAATCCTTGCAGAGCAGGGCATTTCATTGCAGCAATCTTTCGAGAGATAATTGCAGCAGCAATATCATTAGCCCAAAGTTGTGGCCTGATCGGGTTACTGGATGGTAGTAATTCAGGAAGTGAGTTTGCGTTTAAGAGGCAGCGAAGTTCATTTAGCCCAATCTTATTTACGCTTTCCTCAATAGTTTGAGAGGGTGTTCCACGATCGAAGTACACTGAATTAGAAATTTTTAAAATTCTTGCAGAGAGTGATTCATCTGATTCAATGACTTCAATAAAATCCGTTGCTGTTGCGTTAGGATCTACTGTTAGGGCAAATGCACGTTGAGCAGAATTTGGCATTGTTGGAATGCCACGAGTTCCCATGAAATTGAGAATTGTACTTCGAAGACCATGACTGATGGTCTCAATTTCAACTGGAGGCTTCTTTTTTCGAAATTTTGAGAACATAAGGAACCTGGTACCTTTTTGAAGTAATGATTACGATAGATTAGACGAGAAAAGTGATGGATTAAGTTCAACTAACTGAATTATAGCACCATCAATTATTTTATTGGTCTTAACATAAATTCATAGCCATTTCTTGCCCAAAACATCATTGATTTCAAAGAGTTAGGAACTTAATTTTTGGTACCAGGTTCCGAAAAAACCAAATTAGAGGAAACTTTTTGATTTTTTCGGCGAGAAAAAGAGTGCAAGGGGTAATTCTTTCACTGAAAAATTTTAGGAGTTGTTTTATGACTAGACCATTAAGAATAAGGGATCCAGAAGGGATATTTTTAGTAACAGTTAGAACTAGTGGCGCAGCCATTTGGATGGTGCCACATCAAAAACTTAACGCCACATTGGGTGGAATTCTAGCTAGATATCAAGAGATGTCAGGAGTTGAAATCTTTGCCTATTGTTTTCTAGGTAATCATTATCATCTTTTGATAAGAGCACCTAAGGGCAATCTCGATGAGTTTTGCGAAAATGTAAATCGTGAAGTTGCTCGTAGAGTAAATAAAGTACACGGACGGAAAGGGCAATTTTGGGGTAGGCGATATGATGCTCAGCTTGTAATTGAAGAAGCTGATCAGCTTGAAGCTCTTACTTATATAATTACAAATCCAGTCCATCATGGACTAGTAAGAAGTTCTTTGAGTTGGCCTGGCTTAGGTTGCTATAAGCATATCGTTTCAGAGATTCCTAGCGAATTTACCTTTAAAAAATTTGTTTATGTGAAAAAATCAGGGAGGAAAAAGAGTAATTCAAATGTAATATTTATAGAGCCTCAGGTTATGACTCATAAATTAATTTTGTCTCCAATTCCAGCACTTAGTGATTGTAGTAAGGGAGAGCGGGTAGGTCGTATTAGAGATATGGTTCATGCACGCAGCGCGAAAATTATCGTAGAGAGAGAGACGAGTGGACGAGGATTTTTAGAGGCTAAGGCGATATTACAACAGCCCGCAGGTAAGATCCCACGAAAAGTGTCTAATTCACCTCGACCTGCCTGCTATACCAAGAATATTGCAGCCCATCGCGAATTTGTCTTGTGGTACAGAGGATTCCGAAGTGCCTACAATCATGCTTCCGAAATCTATAGAAAGGGACAATTTTTGGTGGACTTTCCAATTAATTGCTATCGACCCCCAGCTCACAGAGTCCCCAACGATCTCTCGTTCAAAGAATCAAGTTGATCGCTATGGGAAAATGATGGAGCGTTAGATTACTTAACACGGAGATCTGCTGAATCTTCAGCACTAAATTCAGGATTGTCAGCGCTGAACTCAGGATCGGCTTCGAGAACATCAATGTCAACTTCGATTTTACTATTTTCGCTAGTTGCAGAGACTCCGCGTAATTCAAATTCGATCGAACCGCTGTCGTTATCGTCCAGAAGATCTCTTCCTAGGTAGTACACAAGAAAAGTACTTTGGGTTTGATCTGCGGCTGTCTCAATTGATGGAGCCCCGTCAATGTCCCTGTTATCAATAGTCCATATTGATGTATCTGCTATATAAACCAATCCAGAAGGATATCTAAATTTAATAGAGACGCCATCGGGGTGCAGGTCACTAAACTCAGCTGTAACTTTGACCCTATCGCCAGTATCTACTGTCTTAGGACTGACTTGCACCGAAATATTACCAGCTCCAACAAACGAATCACTTCCGCCACCGCCGCCACAAGCGACAAGTAACGTAGTTGTCACTATAAGGAAAAAAGAACCTGGTACCTTAAAAAAATTCATAATAATTCCTGTGATTTTTAGGGTTATTTTTTATGATTTTTAGGGTTACAACAAGAGGTTATTTGTGGTTCTGAATAAATTCCCGAATTCGTTCCGGTAATCTGGTTAGCCGTCGCTGAGTATTCGTTCTTTTACAGGCGATTGCCAGAGCTCGTTTTGTCCCAACTATGATTAAAAGCTTCTTAGCTCTAGTAACAGCTGTGTATACAAGTTGTCTCTCGAGGAGTGTGTAATGAGAGTCATGTAAAACTAAGACGACACAGGGGATCTCAGACCCTTGAGACCTATGAACTGTAACTGCATAGGCTAATGAAAGCTGAGTAAGATCTCCTCGTTCATAATCAATAAGTCGACCATCCCAAAGCTCCACCGTCACACGACTCGAATGCCGATCAACACTATAGACCTGCCCCACATCCCCATTAAACACTCCATGCTCATCAATGTGATAATTATTCACTCTTTGACAAACACGATCGCCGATTCTTAATGTGCCGTCCCCAACTTGAAGTTCTTGCTCCACATCAATCTTTCCAGAAGGATTCAAAAACGCTTGCAACTTTTCATTTAGAGCTTGTGTCCCTAACGGTCCCCGATTTGATGGTGTTAATACAACTATATCGGTTGCCTCTACCTCAAATTTTTTAGGAATCTGTTCAGCTAAAAGCTTTTGCACTAATCCAGCTACCTCTTCAGGATCGCTTCGCGGTATGAAATAAGCATCAGTTTTTGTTTCCCCATCTGGCACAGGAATATCAGGCACATTTCCAGAATTAATAGCATGAGCGATTTCATTTATCGATGATTCACTAGAGCGCCTAAAGATCTGTGAAAGAGAGATTGATTTTACTTCAACAAGAGATAAAAGATCCCCCAAAATCTTACCTGGACCAACCGAAGGTAGCTGATCTTTATCACCAACCAAGATTAGGGATGTTTTTGGTCCAATTGCTGAAAATAAACTTTGCGCTAAATGAATATCAATCATTGAGGCCTCATCAATGATTACGACATCAGCAACTAGAGGATCGTTAGGCCCGTGCAGAAATCCGCGTTTGGATGGATCAAATTTAAGTAGCCGATGAATCGTGCTTGCATTCATCGAGCATACCTGGGCCATTCTTTGAGCTGCTCTTCCTGTCGGTGCGGCTAACCTAACAACCAACCCCATCTCTTTATACACAGCACAGATTGCTTGAATTATAGTTGTCTTTCCGCAACCAGGGCCGCCAGTTATGACCATTAATGGGTAAGCAACAGATCTTAGTACCGCCTCACCTTGTTCCGTTGAAAACTGAAAAGACATTTTTTCGGCAAGCTCTTTAAGTATTCTTGTTGCTTGTGATTCTGAAACCCTCGGCTCTTTCCAAGGAGAGGTACGCCTAGCCACAAAATTACTGACAAAATCCTCCGCTCTGTTAAGTAAAGGTAGATAGTAAGAATCATCAAATGAAATGAGATCTCCAATTGATTTTAATTCCTCAACAAATGGCCCAAGATCAATGCTATCTTCTAGCCCCAATAGGGAACGTGCTCGATCTCCTAATAATTTGCCTGGAAGGTACACATGGCCTTCTCCTTCAGCAGCTCGCTCAAGAGTGTGGATAAGTCCAGCCTTTATCCGTAAAGGTGAATCACGAGCAATTCCTAAATTAGCTGCAATACCATCGGCTGTTGTAAATCCGATTCCCCAAATATCTTGAGCTAGTTGGTAAGGATTTTTAGAGATTAGTTCAACTGTTTTTGTTCCGTATAATTTGTAGATTTTTTGAGCAAAGAGAGGAGTGATACTATGCTCTAGCAAAAAACGCATCGATTCTCTTTCATCTTGTTGTTCTGCAAAAGCTTCTTGAATTAATTTTGCTTTATGTAGCCCAACGCCAGCAATCTTTGCTATAGCCTCTGGATCTTTATTGATTGTTTCAATTGTCTTTTCACCAAAAGCTTCCACGAGTTTTTCAGCAGTTTTTGCGCCGATGCCTTTTATCAGTCCTGAAGAGAGATATCTCTCTATTTCGCTTGCAGTACTTGGTTCAGTTTGAGTGAATGATTGAGCTTGAAATTGAGTACCATACTTTGAATGTGAAGATTCTTGCCCTCGAATTATAAGATGCATACCAGCACTGATCGAGAGGAATTTCCCAACAACTGTGACTTCATCTCCTTTGCCGGGATCAATTTTCATTACTGTATAGCCGTTATCAGGGTTACGAAATACTACCCGGCTTACAATGCCACGAATGACTTGATCCTCAGTCGTGTTTTTTTGACTAGAATTATTATCTACTTTTAATTGTGCTTGCTGTGGTGGAAGATCTGTCATTATTACTAACGCTATAAATCATTGAAAGGGTATCATTTAATTTCTGTAAGTAAAGGAGAAACTAGCACCCCATAGAGTATCCTCACTAATAGTTAAGAAGTTTCCTGGTAATTGATCCTTAAGGTTAGGAGCGTAGAAAATGCAAGAAGCGTAGCACCAACTACAACATGTAAACTAGTAATTATTGGATCTTTTACAAGCCAGATTGTGTACATTCCAAGTGTCCATTGTAAAAGAAGTATTATTAAAAGGCGCCTCGAAGATACTTTTACAATTACAGTAGAGGCAAGTTTTCGTATTTTAAAATAGAGAGATACAACCGCTACGGTAACAATCACTGCTCCTAATCTATGAAAAAGACTAATCCATACTTGCGCTACTGTAGCTGGACGGAGACCTAGACCTAATCGGTAGTCATTAATGTACTCCATTGTTTGAAATTCAAAATTTGGCCATAAATTACCACCCATAGTTGGAAAATCTGGGATAGCAAGACCAGATCCAGAATGCCTCATAATTGCCCCTAATATTAGCTGCAAATATATGGATATTACTACTACAATTGCGCTAATAAATAGTGGAGAAGGGTGCAGAGCAGTTACTCGATTGTAAGAGGAAGTAGAGTAGCACTCTTTTGATTGGCTATATGCAATTACTAAACTAAGAATTAAGAAAGTCTGTGCCATCACTCCATGAGCTATAGAAACAATAGGAGGTAATTGCATCAACACAGTTACTCCACCTAAGACACCTTGAACTATGACTAGGGCAAGAGCAGTGTACCCACAGTATCTAACCCACCTACGGCTTTCACTTTTGGCAAGCCAAAATGTTAGAATTACTGTAAGCAGCCCAACGAAAGATCCTACCAGCCGATGAAAGTGTTCGTAAAATACGCCACCAGTCCATTCAGAGGGTGGATAGAGAAACATGTTTTGTCCAAAGGTTGTTGGCCAGTCAGGAACAGCAAGCCCAGCATCATGACTTTTTACTAACGCACCCATAAAAATTAAGAATAGAACTGAACAAACATGGAACTTTGAAAATCTGGATCGACCAAGGGAAAATTTAAAGTTCTGATCTAGATTCTGTTTTGTGTCTGCACCATTTGCAACCGTGATGGCTGTCATAAGTTATAACCAAAGTCAGTTAAGTAAGTTTTACCAGCAATAATAATTGCCGCTAGAGATATTACTTTAAGAATGAATCTCTTTCAAATCTGCTATAAAGCTTCACGCTAGGGCCAAATACTCTGCCATTGAGTTAAACCTACTCAATAGAATAATTATTTGTTTGCCCGAAATGTTAAAAATTGAGACGATTCAATATAAATTTTCCCCTAATATTAGGCGTATAAGTGAAAGCATCAGATCTTTTTATCAGGGCTCTTGAACGAGAAGGCGTTGACTATATTTTTGGAATACCAGGAGAGGAGAATTTAGATTTCTTAGAATCTCTTAGACAATCAAAAATTCAGTTAATTCTTACCCGTCATGAACAAGCCGCAGCTTTTATGGCCGCTGCTTATGGCAGGCTAACTGGAAAACCAGGAGTCGCCTTGTCGACACTTGGACCAGGAGCAACGAACTTAGTTACCGGTGCTGCCTATGCTCAATTGGGTGGTATGCCGATGGTGCTGATTACTGGGCAGAAGCCAATCAAGAAAAGTAAGCAGGGACGATTTCAGATCTTAGATGTTGTTGAGATGATGCGTCCTATTACAAAATTTACCCGTCAGATTGTTAACAGTAATAATATTCCGTCAATGGTACGGGAAGCATTTAGGCTTGCCACAGAAGAGCGTCCAGGGGCAGTACATTTGGAGTTACCAGAAGATGTAGCTGCCGAAGAAGTTGATGCTCCTATTTATGCGGTTAATGAAGTTAGGCGTCCTTCTGCAGATCAGAAAGCACTTAGAAAAGCGATTGAATTAATTGAGCTAGCCCACACCCCATTGGTACTGATAGGAGCTGCTGGAAATCGCAATCGTACACAGGCCGCACTACTTAAGTTTATTGAAAATACAAAGATCCCTTTCTTTAATACTCAGATGGGGAAGGGTGTTATTGATGAACGCCATCCTCTCTTTCTTGGTACAGCAGCTCTTTCAGACCACGACTTTTTGCATGCGGCGATAAATAAAGCTGATCTGATTATAAATGTTGGACATGATGTTGTTGAAAAGCCCCCTTTCTTTATGCGCCATGGAGGGGCTCAGGTAGTACATGTTAATTTCTTTACTGCTCAGATTGACCAAGTTTACTTTCCTCAACTTGAAGTGATAGGTGATATTGCTCAAACTGTGGAGAATTTAGCGTCACAGATCAAACCACAAAGTCATTGGGATTTCTCTTCACTATTAAAGATCAAAGTCGAGATAGATAAACACCTTAGTGAATTAGTTGAGGATTCACGATTCCCACTTCTTCCTCAGAGGATCGTACAGGATATGAGATCTGTTGTGCCTGCAGATGGAATTCTCTCTTTAGATAATGGGATGTACAAAATTTGGTTTGCTAGAAATTACAAGGCATATAAACCAAACACCCTCCTGCTTGATAATGCACTAGCTACAATGGGTGCTGGATTGCCTGTCGCAATGGCAGCAAAGATGGTTCATCCTGAAAGTAAGGTCATCGCAGTTTGTGGCGATGGCGGTTTTATGATGAACTCTCAGGAGATTGAAACAGCCGTTAGAATGGGGATGGATCTTGTCGTCGTTATTCTAAATGATTCTGGGTACGGAATGATTAAGTGGAAGCAAACTGCTATGGGCTTTCCTACTTTTGGGCTTGATTATAAAAACCCTGATTTTGTGAAATATGCAGAAGCTTATGGAGCTCATGGTGTTCGGGTAGAGAGTACCGATCAGTTTAAACAAGAGCTCGCTCGTTGTATGAATTCAAAAGGTGTTTATGTGATCGATGTGCCAATCGATTATTCTGAGAATGATCGAATCTTAAACAAAGAGATAAAAGAGAAGATGCTCAAACTTTAGTAGGAATTAGATTTATGGCTCAGATGTTAAAGATTAATTCTCCGTTTGATGGACAGCAAGTAGGCGAAGTCTCTTTTATGGAGGAAGATGAAATTGAGGGAGCATTAGAGCTCGCTTATAGAACATTTTCAGATCGAGAAAAATGGCTCCCTCCCTACCAAAGAATAGAAATTTTGGAGCGATTGGCAACTCTTCTTGACCGAGATAAAGACCAATTGATTACTACTGCAGCATCTGAGGGAGGAAAGCCTTACGCAGATTCGAAAGTAGAAGTTGAAAGAGCAATTCAGGGTGTCAAGATTGCAATCTCAGAAATTCATCATATCCATGGCGAAGAGATTCCAATGGGGCTTACTCAAAGTTCAGTAGGGCGTTTGGCATTTACAATGTGGGAACCAATTGGAGTTGTCGCTGCGGTGAGCGCATTTAATCATCCGCTTAACTTGATAGTACACCAAGTTGTGCCTGCTATAGCTACTGGCTGCCCTATATTGATCAAACCTGCCAGGACAACACCACTTTCCTGTCTAGCACTAGTAAAACTTTTAAAGGAGGCAGGGCTGCCACAAGGTTGGTGTCAGACGATTATCTGTAAAAATGCATTGGCCGAAAAAATGATCACAGATCCACGGGTAAATTTTTTCTCATTTATAGGATCAGCTAAGGTTGGATGGCATTTAAATGGAAAGCTATCTCCCGGTACTCGTTCAGCACTAGAGCATGGTGGAGTAGCCCCAGTTATTGTTGAAGCTGATGCTGATATCAATGGAGCTTTGCCGCTTTTAGCAAAAGGTGGTTTTTATCATGCTGGACAAGTTTGTGTGTCAGTACAGAGAGTGTTTGCTCATGAATCAATAGCCCCAACAGTGGCTAGAGGTATAGCTGATGCAGGGTCTAAAATGAAAGTGGGAGATCCATTAGATCCTACTACAGAGGTTGGACCACTAATTACTCATGGTGATGTTGATAGAGTTGATGAGTGGGTTGGAGAGGCGCGTCAAAGTGGGGGAGAGATTTTGTGTGGAGGAAAGAGGACCTCTGATAGTCTATACCCTCCAACGGTAATTTATAATCCATCTCTTTCTGTTAAGGTCTCGACCCAAGAAATTTTTGGCCCAGTTGTTTGCGTTTATCCATATAAGGATTTAAAGGAGGCAATTGCTTGGTCTAATAGTTTACCGTTTGCTTTTCAATCTTCGATATTTACAAAAAATATTAACGTTGCTCTTGATACGGTGAAGCTATTAAACGCCACTGCTGTCATGGTAAATGATCATACTGCATTTCGTGTCGACTGGATGCCTTTTGGAGGACGAGATTCCTCAGGTTTAGGCCTTGGGGGCATTCCTCATACTATGCATGACATGCTTCGCACCAAGCTCATGGTGATACGGTCATAATGAAAGAACCCATAAAAAAGGTACCTGGTACCTTTAGAAATAGATAGTCAATACAGAATGTTATAGCAGTGTCTCCTATCTAGTATATTTCTATATAAAAATAGATTAGAATTAATCTAAGTTATATGAGGTATATTTTGGATCTGATATGAAGACAGTTTTGAGGGGAAAAAACGTAGTTGTAACCGCTTTACCATTTGCTAGTGAATCAGTATCAGCAGGATTTCCATCTCCAGCCGAAGGCGATACAGAGGATAATTTAGATCTTAATCAACACCTGATTGCTCATCCAGCAGCAACTTTTTTTGTTCGGGTCAAGGGTTCCTCCATGATTGGGGCTGGAATTCATAATGGAGATATCTTGATAGTCGACCGGGCTCTTACCGCCCATAACGGAACTGTCGTAGTTGCAGTGCTTAACGGAGAATTCACAGTCAAGCGTCTCTGTAAACGCGGAGAGAGCTATCTTTTAATTCCAGAGGATCAATTGCCCAAGCAAAATGCTAAAAAGCCGATTTACATCACAGAGGAAGATCAGTTCGAAGTTTGGGGAGTTGCTACCTATGTCATTCACTCTTTGGCAAAATAGCTCTAAAGCTTCAGATCGAGCTTTTGCATTAGTTGATTGTAATAATTTCTTTGTATCATGTGAACGTGTTTTTAATCCAAAGCTTTGGAATCGCCCAGTTGTTGTTCTTTCAAACAATGATGGCTGTGTAGTCTCGCGCTCTCAAGAGGCGAAAGCTCTAGGCATTCCGATGGGCGCGCCAGCCTTTAAGTATGAACATCTCTTTACTGCCCATAAAGTGGCAGTTTTTTCATCTAATTTTACCCTTTATGGAGATATGTCTCATCGGATCATGAAGATTCTCTCCTCTTTTGTAAACGAGTATGAAATTTATTCTGTTGACGAAGCATTTTTAAATTTTGATTTTATAGATCCACAAAAACGCGCTCAGTACGGAAGGGAAGTCCGAGAAGCTGTCCAACAGCAAACTGGTATTCCAGTTTCAATAGGAGTGGCTCAAACAAAAACATTAGCTAAAGTTGCTAATGCCGTTGCAAAAAAAGAACCGGGACATAATGGCGTTTTCTCAATGTATGACTTACTGAAACCTCAGGAACTTTTAAAACAATTTGACGTAAATGATATCTGGGGAATTGGACATAAGCTGTCAGTCCGCCTAAAGGCAGATGGAATTTATACAGCTTATGACTTAATAAATGTCCCCGATACATGGATACGAAAAAAAATCTCAGTGCTAGGCCTTAAGACTGTGATGGAGCTTCGCGGCATTCCATGTGCTGAAATGACCCAACCAACACCCAAAAAATCAATCACTTCATCTAGATCGTTTGGAAAGCCTGTTACAAAATTATCAGAGCTAGAAGAGTCAGTTGCATTTCATGCTGAAAGAGTGGCAGAGAAGTTAAGAGAGGATAACTTATGCGCGCACCTCTTATCTGTTTACATTCGAACAAGCCCATTTAATAATACTGATTACTATTCCTCTTTTGAAAGGCATTCATTTCTTACACCAACTTCGTTTACACCTACACTTATTGAAGCAGCCCAAAGTGTTTTAAAGAAAACATTTCGCTCTAATTATCTATATACTAAAGCAGGAATTGTAGTTGAAAAGCTAGTCCCTGATACACAATTGCAACAATCACTTTTCTCTGAATCCCAATATGGAGCGCGGGAAGAGGAATTAATTAGGGTATTCGATCAGATAAATTATGATCGGGGAAGACAGACAGTTTTTTTTGGATCCATTGGAACAGCGAAACGGTGGAAAAGTAAACAAGAGCAACGTACTCAAAAATTCACCACAAATTGGACTGAATTGCCGTTAGTAGTAGCTTAAGCTGTCTCATTTTCGGTTCTTGCATGGTGTTTTGGCTGGGAGTGCTCCTGGTCTTTGTGCCAATGCAGGAGATTCCGTGGAAGTGGGGTTCTGCTTCTGGAAGTGTATTTGCGATAGGCATCACTTGCCTCCTCGCACTTACAGAAGGCCAAAAGCAAACACTTCCACCGAGTGAGCAGCCGC
>Ga0163149_10005794_pt1 | contig 12910 bp, 9 predicted proteins | sample OliLakLV19MP5G1_FD_148604 | JGI IMG/M metagenome (GOLD analysis project Ga0163149, IMG submission 148604) | Freshwater microbial mat bacterial communities from Lake Vanda, McMurdo Dry Valleys, Antarctica - Oligotrophic Lake LV.19.MP5.G1 | ecosystem: Environmental > Aquatic > Freshwater > Lake >...
CCGCCCACCTCCGACTACTGTTTCTGTTCCCGGTGTTGGCCGTCCTCTGCTTGCTCGTCGGTTTCACCCATGAGAAACCAATCATCACCACCGCCCCATCCGAGGTAGGGCGCGTTATCCCTAACGCGCCTTCCGCGATCACTCCACAGCACCCCGCCGCTCAACCCACCCCTGCCGCCCTCACCACCATCAGCTATGAAGCAAGTGAACCACCCCACCGCTATCTCACCGAAGCCTTAATGCTGCTAGCCTGTTTATCCCTCGGACTTCTCCGCACCGCACCCGGAGAATCCACCCGTACGATCCCCATCACCCGTCGAGACTCCCGTCGAGCTCAACGCCGCACTACTCAACGAATTGCCTCCCGCCAATCCATCCGTGCGAATCATAGTCATAGAGAATCCTCTTGTACGATGGCTCGCCGTTTTATCGCCCCAAATAGCGCAGGAAACAGCACCACCACTGCGGGGACGCAAACCGTAACGTATACGGTTGTGACCGTGATTCGGCCGCCGGATTTTCAGGCAGGAGTAAAGTCGAGTCAGACCATTACCGTGAATCCTGCAACCGGACAGCTTGTCTCTAATACGTATTCAACCGGACATACCACGATTCTCGGCGTCAACCTGCCTTCTCGTTCGGATAGCTTTACCGCGAGCAGCAGTTCTACGCCAGCCGGCTATAAGGTGAATATTACGGGTGAGACTGGAAGTTGGGGTGTTCCTCTTAACATCAACTACAACGTCCAACTTTACTACAATAACACCACTGGCACGGTCTCAATACGCGGAGCTCACGATGGATATCCGTCATACGAGATCCATCAAGGTGGGGTGAAAATTTATGATCACCAGCAGGGCAACATTGGTCAATTGGGCGGCAGTGGGGATGTGACAATAAAGACGACTTGGCCATGATCTTAGTTCTATCTGTTCTCTTGGCGATTTTCTGTGGGTATCTGTTGGGCCACGCTCGCGTAACGCGTTCGGGGAGAATCTTGGGGTATTTGGGCATTTTTCTGCTATCGAACATCCTGAACTGCTTGCCGTTTTTTACTGATGATCCGCGCTCTTGGTGGAGAACGTTCTATACCGGCATGATTCAAACAGGCATACCGTTGCTTCTACTCCTAGTTTTGCCCGCAATGATTGCCTGTTGGGTAAGGATTAAAATCCGAAGACGAAAGGCCGAAAGAGAATAGCCCACGCAATGCATGATCCAGAGCTGACGGAGGGGGTCAGGCTTGGTTGTTTGCTGTAGTCGCAACGTCATCAATGATCCAAGCGGCACGTCTCGCGCCAGCACAGCTGACACTCGCCCTGCTTCCTCCTTGCGCTCCGTTGTCGCTCCAGTCCGGTGGAGAGCAGCCCCACCGACGCAGGCGCTTGTGCTCCGAAGGATCGGAGCACGGGCCGATCAGCTGGCACTCGGCTTCCCGCACGGCGTAGGAGCTGACGGAGGGGGTCAGGCTTGGTTGTTTGCTGTAGTCGCAACGTCATCAATGATCCAAGCGGCACGTCTCGTGCCAGCACAGCTGACACTCGCCCTGCATCCTCCTGCGCTCCCGTTGGTCGCTCCGTCCGGTGGAGAGCAGCCCCACCGACGCAGGCGTTTGTGCTCCGAAGGATCGGAGCACGGGCCGATCAGCTGGCACTCGGCTTCCCGTACGGCGTAGAGTGCGCGGCGTCTGCAAGACAGACGCCCTACTTGGCGCGGATCACAGCAGCTTGCCTGGCCGGTAATCGGTCGCGCCTTTGTGTTTTTTCAGTAACGGCGCGACGGTCGCGGCGAATTCGTCGACTTGGTGCGGGGCGGCACCCACGAAGCGTTCGTTTTCGGCGAGGATCTGCTGGAGCTTTTTTTTGCTGAGGCCGACGCGCTTGTCGCCGGCCAGACGGTCGAGCAGACTGGTGTCACTTGCCGCGCCGGTGCCCTTGGGCGAAGTCGGGCCGCCGGTGCGCAACGCTTTCGCTGCGGCGAGGGCGTGTTCCTTAATGGCTTCGTGCGCGGTTTCGCGCCCGGCGCCGGCTTTCACGGCTTCCATCATGATCGTAGTCGTGGCGAGGAAAGGCAGATTGCGCTCGTTCTCGGCGGCCACCGATGCCGGGAAAACTTCCATCTGGCGCAGCACGGTAAGATAGGTCTCGAGTAGGCCGTCGATCGCGAAGAACGCATCGGGCAAGGCCACCCGGCGCACGACGGAACACGAGACGTCGCCCTCATTCCATTGGTGACCCGACAACGCGGCGGTCATCGTTACGTAGCCGGAAATAATCGTGGAGAAGCCGCAGATGCGCTCGCAGTTCCGCGCGTTGACCTTGTGCGGCATCGCGGATGAACCGACCTGCCCGGCCTGAAACCCTTCGGTCATCAAGCCCGCGCCGGCCATCAGCCGGATCGTGGTCGCGCAACTCGCCGCCGCCGCGCCGACTTGATGCAGCGCGCTCACGACATCGAAATCCAGACTGCGTGGGTAAACCTGGCCGACCGCGAACAGCGATTGCTTGAAGCCGAGATGCTTGACGATGCGCGCTTCGAGCAGGGCGACCTTCTTCGGATCGTTGCCGAGCAAAGTGAGCTGGTCGAGCTGCGTGCCGACCGCGCCCTTAAGTCCGCGCACCGGATAACGCGCGATCAATTCATCGATCCGCTGCTGGGCGATGAGCAATTCCTGGCCGAACATCGCGAAGCGTTTGCCCACCGTGGTCGGTTGCGCCGGGACGTTGTGCGTGCGACCGGTGAGCATCAGATCGCGGAATTCGGTGGCGCGTTGCGCGAGCAAACCGAGCGCCGCCACCGCCTTGAAGCGCACGAGCTGCAGCGCGCGGGCGATCTGGAGCTGCTCGACGTTTTCCGTCAGATCGCGACTGGTGAGTCCGAGATGGATGAACTGCCGTTTCGCCAGATCGGAAAATTCCTCGATGCGCGCCTTCACGTCGTGAAGCGTGGTACGCTCGCGCTCGGCGATGCCGGCAAGATTCACGTCGGCGCGCACGCGTTCATAATCCTTAATCGCCTCGACGGGAATGGCGACACCGAGGTCACGCTGCGCTTTCATGACGGCGATCCAATAATCGCGCTCGATCAAAATGCGCCCGTGAGCCGACCACGTCTCCTTCATGGCCGCCGAGGCATAGCGTTCGGCAAGGACGTTCGGGATGGAGTCGGGAGCGGAGTCGGAGGAGGAAGTCGTTTTCACAGGGGAAAAGCGTTAGGCCCGGCGCAGGGAGTTGCCAATGGAAAAGCGCGACGAAGATTTTGTCCGAAACCCGCGTCGCGGCTTCGCTTCACCACGTATTGGCTACGGATTGGTAGTCTCGTTTGAAGGCGTAGACCAAAAACGGGGCCGAACATATTGAGTGAATCGGAACCGCGTTGTCGTATCACTCCAACGCAGCTACTGGCGCAAGAGCCCGAAGGTAGGGCGGCTTATCCTTAAGCCGCCGCGTCACCGTGCCTGCCCTCTGAACGGCGCGTTAAGGATAACGCGCCTTGCCTTCAGAATTGTCGCCGGCCCGCGCTTACAGGAACGAGCAGATGTATTCGCAGATGCCGCTCTGCACTTCGATCGTAAAACCGGATTTGCCGGGGACGTCGAAGGTGGTGCCGGCCGCGTAGTCTTTCACGGCGGTCTGGCCATCGAGCGTCACGCGGCAGGCGCCGGCCACGATCTCCATGCGCTCAGGCGCACCGGTACCGAAATGGTACGAGCCCGCGTAGATCAGACCGAGGGTTTTCTTGGAGTTGTCGGCGAACAGCACGGTGTGGCTGACGACCTTGCCGTCGAAATACACATTGGCCTTCGTGTGCACGATGACACCGGAGAATTGGGTAGGGAGAGAGCTCATGGTTGGGAACGGCGATTTCCATCCGGTAATTCACGCCATGGCAAGACCGGGAATGACTATGGGTACAAAAACTCAGCCGTCCGTTGGCATCACCACCGGAATGGCCTGATTGCGGTGTCGTCGGTAGCGGCGGAAATCCTCGTCCAACGTGATCAGCTTCGCGCGCGGAAATATTTCAGAAAGTACCACCAGCGTCGCGTCACCGGCGTCCCTCTCCGGATACTTCGCCAGCAATTCGCCGACGCGGCGAGGGTGCGCGGAAAATACCGGCATCGCTCGCAATCGGCCATCCGCGAGCATGGCAGTCACCTCCAACAAAGCCGGACGATAGCGTCCCACCAAGTGGCAGACTTCCGCCAACGCCGTTTCCGTGGTCAGCAACGGTTCGTCGAGTACCGAAAGTGTACGCTGGCTCCAGACATGCCATTGGTCAGCTTGGCTCAGCAAGCCAACCAGCGGTCCCGCATCGACCAGATAGTTAATCACCAAAGACTTTGCGCGTGGAAAGATCTGGTGGGGCGTCTTTGATCATCCCCGCGACGCGCCGTGCCGTGCCCATTCTCCAAACGAAGGCCCTTTGTTCATCGCGCGTCCGCTGGCCCGCGCGCGAGGTTTGCGCACCGACGATTTGGTGGGACGTATTGAGGCGGTGGACATGGACGGAACGTCGCCCAAGCGGCTGTTTTCGTCAAGGACCCCGTTCCAGATGCCTAGCTTCGCATTCATTCGCGGTACGCTCGCTCCGTGGCTCTGGGAATAGCTGCACCACTCCTGCAATCAAACGCCGCACTCGTTCGTTGGTGCAGGTGGACGCGCTGTTGCGTCCGTAACTATCAATCCAAAATCCCAACTGATTCATCCCATGCGAAATCTACTCTCACGCGCCCTCCTCGGCGCCGCCCTCACCCTCTCCGTTGCCACCCTGGCGTCGGCTGCCGATGGATTCACCATTAAAGTCGTCGCCTCCGGCCTGAGCCGTCCGACCGGCATCGTCGCCGCCAGTCACGGCCGCCTCTACTTCACCGAGATTCCCGCCCCCGGCGTCGCGGGCGGAGCGAATGCCGTCAAAGAACTGCGGATGAAACCAAGCGGCAACGTCATTCGCCCCCTGCACCAAGGCGAACCAGAACCGACCAACATCGCGATCGACCACTGCGATGTGCTGTACTGGACCTGCAAATCCGCCGGCGTGATTTTGGAATCCGCCGCCTATCCCGGCGCGACCGCCGTGCCCTTACTCACCGGCTTGGCGAAGCCTTCCGGCATCGCGGTGGATCGTGAGGGCAAAGTGTATTTCACCGAACTGCCCACCCCGGGAGTCGCGGGTGGTTTGAACAAAGTTTCCGTGGTCGATACCGACAGCACCGATGCTCCGACCGTCCTGCACATGGGCGAACCTGAGCCGACCGACATCGCGGTCTCGAAACACGGCGATCTTTATTGGACCTGCAAATCCGCCGGCGTGATCCTCCATCAGGATGAAGACGGCGTCACCACTCCACTGCTCACCGGATTAAACAAACCCGTCGGCATCGCGCTCAATCGCTCGGGCCGGTTGCTGTATTGGACCGAAGTGCCCACTCCCGGCGTGAGCGGTGCCAACGGCGGCACCAACAAAGTCTGGCAATACAACCTGAAGACCGGCCTGAAGACCCTCGTCAACAGCGGCGATCCCGAGCCGACTGACGTGACGGTGGGCCCCAACGGCGCGATCTACTGGACCTGCTCCAGCGCGGGCGTGATCGTCGAAGCCAGCAAGCGCTGAGTTCGATCTTATCAACGATGCGCGCCCGCTTTCCGTCGGCGCGCATTTTTGTCTGCCCGCTGCGTTGGCCTCCTGCCCTGAAATTTTTCCCGGGAATAAATCCGCACACCGTAACTCTTAATTGCGCGTGGAGAAACACCCCGTTCCATTTTCCTCCGGAAACGACTCCGAAATCGAGCTGATGCAAAGCGGGTTTCGCTATGCCCTCTCGCTCACGCATCACCGCCACGATGCCGAGGATCTGTTGCAGGAGGCTTGGCTCAATCTTTGCCGGCGCTACGGTGCTGCCAGCTCGCGGGCCGCGCTGTACACCGCGATCCGCCATTTGTTCATCGATCGCTGCCGGCGCAGCCGCGTGATCGCTTTCGATTCGATGGAGGCCCTGAGCGCACCTGTGGCCGCACCGCCGGAGTCGCCCCCGGGCACGGCGGGCGATGTGGAGACCTTGCTCGGTCAATTGCGCCCCGGCGAACGCGAAGCCGTTTACCTCCACTACCTCGAGGGCCACACCGCCGAAGAAGTCGGCACCCTCACCCGCCAACCACGCGGCACCGTCCTGAGTTTGCTGCACCGCGCCCTGAAAAAACTCCAGTCCGCCGTCGCGACCCACGGATGACCTTGCCTCCGCCCATCAACCTGCACGCAATCAATTCATCCCGCTCTTCGTTTCTTATTCGTAACCTACATGGACGATCTTAACCAACAACTCCGCCGCCACTACGAGGGCCAGCAGCTCCCGGCCGACCGGGTGCAGGAGATTCTCGCGGCCGGCCGGGCGGCCGCAGCGGCGCGGGCGAGTCGGGCTTGGTGGCGAATGGCGGCAGCGGCGATCATCCTGTTGGGCTGGGGAATTTTCGGGGCGTCTCATTATTTCCACCCCCGGATCGAATCCTCCCCGATCGCCCGCGCTGAGGTCGCCGCCGCCGTGAAAACGTTTTTCTCCGACCCCAATTACCAACTCGCCCAGATCTCGGCTGATCGCCGCGTGCTCGTGGATTGGTTGCGGCAACGCGGTGGACCAGCCGACTTTGCGCCGCCACCGGCCATGGCGGAATTATCGAGTTTCGGGTGCCAAGTGCTCGACGTGCAGGGCCAAAAAGTTTTTCTCATCTGTTTTCTGCTGGATATGCCGGCGGCCAATCCTCCGGCCGGCGCGATGCCGGCGAAAAAGATGATGGTCGTCACCGGACCCGATGGCCAGATGATGAAAAAAAACGTCCCGCTCGTTCATCTCGTGGTTGTCCCCAAGGAAACATTCGCGGCCGGTCTGAGAGCCGGCGAACGCCTCGTGTTGTCCGCCGGCGGTGAGTGGCATTACACCGCGTGGACCCAAGGCGACCAAGTGTATATTGCGGCCGCAGCGTTGCCGGCGGACCGTCTGGCCGGGCTGGTGCGCACGCTGTAAACGGAACGGATCTTATTCCGGCTTTTTCTCCTCCTTGAGGAACTCGACCAAAGTCTTCCTTTAGGCGATTTGAAAAAGTCTGAAGCGATAATCTCGATCGTAATCCATAAGTTCCCCTATGACTTGGACGACAAAGCGGGAATAATTCTCCTTCGCGTTCAAGTTGATCCTGATTGGATTGGCTGTCGGAGCCTGCTTGCAGGTGATTCCACGTGCAATCCGACGGTGTGAGTCGAAAATATCGCCTGCAAGCAGGCTCCTGCAAAACCGTGATCGTCTCATCTTGAACGCACATTGAAATAAGATCGTTGAGTCAAAATGAGAACGTGCCGATGACGACCGTACCGGTAGTGGCAGAAAAAATCTCCCGGGAAAAATTTGCACCCGTGTTCGAAGAGGCAGTCTTGTTCGGCTTTGTCCAAAAAACAAAGGGCATCCCAACGGAGCGCCGACCACACCCCGACCCACCTCACGCCGCCTTGATCACGCCAAGGTGCCGGTGAATCCCCGCTGCCGCCTTGCGCGCATCGCGCACCGCATGCACGACCAGACTCGGGCCTCGCGTGGAATCACCGCCGGAAAAAACGCCCGGCACACTCGTCATCTGGTTTTCGTCGACGACAATCCCACCCCACTCATTGGTCGCCACGCGGCGGAAATCACTCTCGGCCGGGAAAGGCATCGGGTCGAAACCGTACGCGACGAGCACGATATCCGCCGTCGCCAGAAACTCCGAATTCGGCACGGGACGCGGTTTGCGCCGGCCGGAGGCGTCGGGTTCGCCAAGTTCCATCTGCACACATTTAACGCCCGTGACCGCGCCTGACGCATCACCCGTGAGCTCCACCGGATTAACGAGAAATTGAAACTGCGCGCCTTCTTCGAGAGCGTTGGCGTATTCCTTGCGGCTGCCCGGCATGTTGGCCAGATCGCGCCGATACAAACACGTGGCGGAAGTCGCTCCGGAGCGAACTGCGGTACGCAGGCAGTCCATCGCGGTGTCGCCGCCGCCGAGCACGACCACGCGTTTCCCCGTGACATCGATGGGTTCGCCCGGGCCGAGCCAAGGCTCGACATTTTTCTGGATCAGGAAAGGCAAGGCTTGCACCACGCCGGAGAATTGCGCGCCGGGGACGTCCAGCTTCTTGGTTTTTTGCGCCCCTACGCCGAGAAACACCGCATCATAATTCGTCAGCAAAGTATCGAGCGAAAGATCCCAGCCGATGCGGATCCCGAGACGAAATTCCACACCGCATTTCGCCAGCAGATCCACGCGTCGCGCTACAAGATGTTTCTCGAGCTTGAAAGCCGGGATGCCGTTGACGAGCAAGCCGCCGGGGATGAGGAGCGATTCAAAAACCGTGACGTGATAACCCAAGTGCACCAGCTGGTCGGCGCACGCCAGACCGCCGGGACCGGAACCAATCACGGCGACCTTGCGGCCGTTGGGTTCGACTTGAACGGGGGTGACCCCGCCATGGGCAAACGCGTATTCGTTGACGAAGCGCTCGATCGCGCCAATCGCGATCGGCTCGGTGCGCGCGTTGAGAATGCACGAGTTCTCGCACAACTTTTCCTGCGGACAGACGCGTGAACAAATCTCCGGCATATTACTCGTAGAACGGGAAAGCTCGGCGGCCTCGAGAAACCGACCTTGCGACGTCAGCGCGAGCCACTCGGGAATGCGATTGTTCAAGGGACAGGCCTGCACGCAGGAAGGATTCGGGCAATTGATGCAGCGGCTGGCCTGCTCCTTCGCGGTGGCCTCGTCGAAATCCGCGTAAATTTCGAGGAAATCGCACACTCGTTCCTCAGCCGTCCGCTTGGGCGGGGCCGCCCGGTCGATCATCGACCAGTCATACTTGTGATTCCAACTACTGGTGGCACTCATGATGAAAATGTTTGCCTGAGGGAAAGAGACTAGCCTTCACCCAGTCGAAGCGAAAGTACAGAATCGAAAACGCCCGGGAATAGAAGCCAGCAGCCTGTAGAAATGTAGCCGGACTTATTGGACCGGAACCGTCAAAGGGGGGAGCGAGCTGATCTCAACGCGCTGCGTTGTAATCCCACAGCCTAAACCGAGTTGAGGTCAACTCGCCCCACCTTGCAGCCTCCACGAACAAACTTGCCGCCCCTCAGCCCCCGAACCGTCAAGCCGCGAGCCCCGGCGGGGAGATTGTAGTTTAATAGACTACAATGATGATTGGGCCGCCAGGCTACTCATGCGGCGAAGCCATGCAGGTCACGCCGCGAGACAGCGCACCGTCATCTCGCGCAGGACCGTCTCCTGCTCGTTCGGGCGTTGGACGATGCCCTCGAAGGCACGGACGAATTCCTGTTGGTTGTCGATCAGGCGGCGCAGCGGCGGAAGCTTGCCGGTGCCGACCAATTTGCCGACGTACCACTGGTTTTGCGTGAAGAGATTATACGAACTCTTCTCCGTATCGCCGCCGAAGAGTTCGGCGTAGTTCGCTTGCGCCCGGGCCCACGCCGCCTTGTCGAAACCGTACGGGCCGGGCGAACGCAACTCGCCCGCATCGATCAACACGCGAGCTTGAATCAAAATGCGATTCCGATTTTGCAATGACGACAACAGCGGACGCGCATCGCCGCCGGCAAAGAAATGCCGCTGCAACGCACCGAGCGCACCGTGCAGATCGCCAGCAAAAAACCGATCCGCCGCCTCGAAGAAATCACCCTCGGCCACGTTCGCGACCAACTGCATCACGTGCGCTTCCTCGATCACGGCACCATCGCCGGCATAGGTAGCGAGCTTGCGCACCTCCTCAGTGAGCAGGCGCGTGTTGGCCCCCACTTTCGTGAGCAACATTTCTACGGCATGCCCGGCAAACGTCACGCCCATCAACTGCGCTTCGGCCAACGCCACCGAGGCGAGCGCTTCGCCGGCATTATCACTGTCGCCGCCCAGCACGGTGAAATCGGAATTCGCTTCGCACCATTTCGGAAAACTGCGGCGGCGGTCCACCGGCGCGGCGGTGATGATGACCGTCACTTCGTCCGGGTTTATTTTCTCCAGCAATTCCTGCATGGCCTCGACTTGCCGGAGCGTGCCCTCGGCGCGGCCGGTGATGGTGTCGGCGAGAAAACTCACGTCCTTGAACCACACGATGCGCTTGCCGCCAAACATCGACACAGTTTGCACGGCGTCGCGAAAACGATTCACGGCCGTCTCCACTTCATCAACCTTGTTGGCGAACCCGCTGATAATATCACGCGCATACTCATCCGCATTCGCCTCGGCCGCCTGTGTGTCGAAACGTTCCTTGCCCATCCGGTTGACGAGAAAGTCGTCGGGACCGCAGATGAACGTGAAAGGTTTGGAGGCGGCGGGCATGGATGAAACTGAGCACGGGGTGATGCGCGCTGGCAAGCGTGACCTTACCAGAACGCGACCTCCGTGGTTCGTCGTGGGAGGGGTTTTATACCCCGACTGGTCGCACTTTCCCTCTCACGTTCCACTTTCACTTTCACTCTGACCGCGGGCCCGCTCAATTCACCTGCGGCCGGGAATTACGGCGGGCTTCCTTCATTACTTCGCGCCGCAACCAGTCGATGGCGTCATTCAAAACCCGTTTCTTCACCGTGGCCCGGGGACCGGGATAATTAAGCTGCTTGGACCAATCGCCGCCCGGGGTGTGCAGCCCGATGAAGACCGTCCCCACGGGATTTTCGCCGCAACCCACGGTCGGCCCCGAAAAACCCGTGATGGCGAGACCGTAATCCGCGCCGAGTTGCTCCGCCACCCCCGTCGCCATGGCCACGGCACACTCCGCACTCACCGCGCCGTGCTGCTTCAACAGGCACTCGGGGCACTCGAGTAAAAGCATCTTGGCTTCGTTGCTGGTGCTCACGATTCCGCCCTGAAAAAACTTACACGCTCCACACAGGTCCGCAAAACTGTTGGCCAGCAAACCGCCCGTGCTCGATTCCGCGACCGCGAGCGTGCGGCCTTGCACTTTGAGCAGATCGGCGACGACGCGCGCGAGGGTATCGTGACCAAAGCACATGAGATTGTCCCCGAGAAGCGCCGCACATTCATTTGCAATCGAGTGCAGTTTTTCCCGGCTATACCGTCCGTCAGGTGAACTGATCCGGCAATCAACCTGACCTTGATGCGCGCAATACGCGATGCTTAGGCCGGAATTGCGACTGAACGTGGTTTCAAAAAGCGTCTCCAACGAAGATTCACCCACCCCAACCGTACGGATCTGAAGATAGGCCTCACCCTCCGCCAACAGCCCAAGCGCCGTCAACCGCGGCAGCACCTGATCGGTGAACATCGGCTGCAATTCATTCGGTGGGCCGGGTAGCATGATGAGCAATTTTCCCTCGTGCGCGACCCAGAGACCGGGTGCCGTGCCATTCGCGTTGGGCAATACCTCGCCACGCTCAAACTTGTAGGCCTGCTTTAGATTATTGGGCGTGGGCACGCGCTGGTACTTTGCAAATCGCGCATGAATGGCCGCTTCGATTTCGGCATCGAAGATCAATTTCTGCCCAAGACACTCGGCGAGCGCTTCGCGCGTGCGGTCATCACAAGTCGGCCCGAGTCCTCCGGTCGTGATCACGATGTCGGCGCGCGCCCAGCTTTCCCGAAATTGCGCAGCGATGGCGTCGGCTTCGTCGGTGAGGGTGACGTTGCGCTGCAACAGCACCCCGCGCCGGCCCAATTCCGCCCCGATCCAGGTCAAATGCGTGTTCGCCGTCAGCCCCAGCAGCAGCTCATCGCCCAGCGTGATTAGCTCGATGCGAGGAGGTGTTTTGCCCGTACCATTGCGGGAGGTTTCATTGGAATCAGGGTGTGCCATGCGGTGACCAACTAATCGGAACGTAACTTGAATCTCTTAAAATGCCAGTTCCTGAAAGCTTCAAATAAGTCTTTCTGACGTTGCACGCCTTGGCCCGGCAAAGTTATCAGCTGAATAGATCATGCCCTCAGCCTAACTTGGCTGACGGTAAAACCGATGTCTTCCCTGCCCCATTCCGACGCCCTCAAAGCCAAAGTCCGCGCCCTGCCGGACAACCCGGGCGTGTACTTGATGAAGGACCGGCTCGGACGCATCATCTACGTCGGCAAGGCCAAGAGTTTAAAGAAGCGCGTCTCGACCTATTTCCATGCCGGCCGCGCCCGGGCGCTGCTCCATCAGCCCAAAATTCGCACCCTCATCGAGCTCATTACCGATCTCGAAATCATCGAGGTGAAATCCGAGCCAGAAGCCCTGCTGCTCGAAGGGAAACTGATCAAACAATGGCGGCCAAAATATAACACCGACTTTACTGACGACAAACGCTTCCTCCTCGTCCGCGTCAATCCCGAGGACGACATGCCGCGCTTCACGCTCACGCGTTTTCGCAAGGAAGACCGCTCGCGCTACTTCGGCCCCTTCGCCCACTCCGGTCTGCTCCGCCGCACGCTCGCCTCCATGCGCAAAAAATTCGGCGTGCTCCTCGCCGACACCCATCCGGTGAAACTCCCCGATGGCCGCTACCAACTCTATCAAGACGTGCGCGCCGAGCTCTCCGGCTGGCCCAACGAAGTGGACGCTGCCGAATACCGTCTGCGCGTCGATCAAGCCTGCGAATTCCTCGACGGCAAATCCCGCGAATGGCTCGAAACCCTCCGCGCCGAGATGAAAGCGCGCTCCAGCAAACAGGAGTACGAAAAAGCCGCCGAGCTCCGCGACGTCGTGCTCGCCCTCGAACGCACCCTCGAGCGCACGCGGAAATTCACCCGCGACCTGACAAATCTCCGCCCCAACGACGAGGCGCTGCGCTCGATCCAGGAGGCGCTCGGCCTCGAATCGCCGCCGGCGAACATGGAGTGCTTCGATATTTCCCACATCAGCGGCACCTTCGTCGTCGCCTCAATGG
>Ga0163149_10005801_pt1 | contig 12901 bp, 14 predicted proteins | sample OliLakLV19MP5G1_FD_148604 | JGI IMG/M metagenome (GOLD analysis project Ga0163149, IMG submission 148604) | Freshwater microbial mat bacterial communities from Lake Vanda, McMurdo Dry Valleys, Antarctica - Oligotrophic Lake LV.19.MP5.G1 | ecosystem: Environmental > Aquatic > Freshwater > Lake >...
AGCTGGATCTCGTCCGGCGCAAAGTGCTGCGCAAAACCCACCACCCTTTCGCGCTCAGGCAAATCCTCGTCGAGCGCTTCGGGCATGGCGCTGGCCACCGCGATGCGCAGGAGCAGGCTGGCCAGGTCGGCGAGCGCCGCGTCGAACGACAGGCTGCGCGACAGCATTTCATCGGCGAGAGCCATCAGCGCCGGGCCGTCCCCGGCCGCTAGCGCGTCCAGCGCGCGCAACAGGTAGGTTTCGTCCACTGCGCCAAGCATCTCGCGCACATTCACCGCAGTGACCTTGCCTGCGCCATGCGCAATGGCCTGGTCCAGCAACGACAACCCATCGCGCATGCTGCCCGATGCCGCCCGGGCCAACGGGGGCAGCGCCTCGCGCTCGAATTCGACCTTCTCGGCCTCGAGCAGGCGGGCGAGGTGCTCGGTAATCGCGCCTTGCGGCATCTGCTTGAGGTTGAACTGCAGGCACCGGCTAAGCACCGTGACCGGGATCTTCTGCGGATCGGTCGTCGCGAGGATGAACTTGAGGTGCTCCGGCGGCTCTTCCAGAGTCTTCAGCATCGCGTTGAACGCCGAGGTCGAGAGCATGTGCACTTCGTCGATCACGTAAACCTTGAACCGCCCGCGGGACGGCGCATATTGCGCGGTCTCCAGCAGCTGCCTCATTTCGTCGACCTTGGTGTTCGTCGCCGCGTCCACTTCGAGCAAGTCGACGAAACGGCCGCCGTCGATCTCCAGGCACGCACTGCATTTACCGCAAGGCTCCGGGGTGATGCCGGTCTCGCAGTTGAGGCATTTGGCGAGAATGCGCGCAATGGTGGTCTTGCCCACGCCGCGGGTGCCGGTGAACAGGTAAGCGTGATGCAGGCGCTGCTTCTCGAGCGCGTGGCGCAATGCCTTGACGACATGCTCCTGCCCGACCAGCGTGGCAAAACTCCTAGGCCGGTATTTGCGCGCCAGAACGAGATAAGTCATGCGCGAATTCTACAGTCTGCGGGGAGGGGGCCGAAGAGGGAGGGTCGTTTCGACCCTCCCTCTTCGCTTCTCGTTGGTGGCGAGCCTTGTCCCCGGCACTTGCGGTATGTAGCTGTGGCTGCTTCCTTCCGGACCTGACCAGGTTCACCACGCCGCAATGCGGGGGGGCCCGCCGTTGAAGCCGGATTGTAATCTACCGCATTGAGGTTTGCGGCGGCCTCCCCCATCATCGGGCATGGAACCCTCAGACAGCATCCGTCGTCTCGGTTTTGCGCGCTGGTACGAGCGCCGCCTGATCGAAGGCCATGCCTGGTTCGTTTCCGGATTCATCTGCATGGTCGCCATCGCGGCCTGCGTGGAGGAACTCAGCTTCCGCGGCTCGGCGCTCCGGCTGCTGGCGTATGTCGTCGTCGCCCTGTCTGCGGGCGCCATCGGGATTTACGGCATGGTCCGCTATCACGAGATCCTTGCGGAGGCGGAAACCCTCGGCGAGCACGCGACCTGCCGCGCGTGCGGCGCCTATGCCCGGTTCCAGCTGATCTCGCCGTCGCACGTTCGCTGCCGCAAATGCGGCAACGAATGGCGCCTGATCGGGCCCCATTGAGCGAAGCGGAAATACTGCCATTTTCGGGGTGACCTCCGCGTGGATAGCGGGTTTCAGGGGGAAATGCTGCCAATGGTCGATAACGGCTGAGTCGTTGTCGCGCCTTAGTTCCAGGCCAGGAACCCGCTGGTCAGCAGCGCCAGCAGCATGACCATCATATGCTGCTGTTCGCCGCGCTCTGCATCGGTCTTGGCATTGGGTAGGAGCCACTGTATTCGCTGTTGCCCTATCCGGTGGAGTACGCGCCCTATACCGGCCCGCACGTGGTGAGCCACGAAAACGATTGCCCCAGTACGGCTTCTTTCGCAAACTCGGAAATACATTGAACAATCGAATCGCAGTACGTCCTTTCAGGACACCCATCAACTCCTAGATCGACAGCTTCGGCGGCACCTTCACCAACATGTGCACGTGATCTGCCTGTACATTCATCTCCACAATCTCGTATCCGAGTTGCTGACAGAACGTCATCACGCACCTTTGATCCTCTCTGCCGATCGGACCCTGCAACATGCGATAACGGTACTTCGGTACCCAGACCAAGTGGTATTGACAATGCCATATAACATGCGATGCTCTTTTGAACCTGCTCATGCCCGTTTCCTTTCTCAGCGTTGTGGGGACAACACTGCAAAAGTATCGACATGAGCAGGAGATCCAACAGGCAAAGCCAGTTAGGCGATGACCGCGTCCCTAGGACGCGGGTTTTAAGTTGTCACTAAACCGAATGTCGTGGAATGAAACTAGCGCTCATCGTTTTAACTCCCTTCATCGGAGCACTGATTCCCCTGCTCGCCATTCGAGCCGGGCGGAATATCTGCGCGGCGGCAACAGCCGCGGTCACGGGGCTGTCGCTCGTCATCCTGCTCACGGAAGTCCCAACGGTCTACTCGGGCGGGATTCCGCAGGCATCCATGCAATGGCTGCCGCAACTCGGTCTCTCGCTGTCGTTCTTTGTTGACGGGCTGGGCCTGTTCTTCGCCGCCTTGATTCTGGCCATCGGCCTTCTGGTCATCCTCTATGCACGCTTTTATCTGAGCCCCACCGATTCCATGGGACGGTTCTTTTGCTACCTCTTGCTCTTCCAGGGCTCGATGGTCGGCATCGTACTGAGTGACAACATTCTCCTGCTCGTCGTGTTCTGGGAGCTGACCAGCCTCAGCTCCTTCCTGCTAATCGGCTATTGGCATCATCTGCCGGCATCGCGCGCCGGCGCGCTCATGGCATTGGTTGTCACCGGCGCCGGTGGGCTGGCGCTGATGGGCGGTATGCTGCTGCTCGGACACATCGCCGGCAGCTTCATGTTGAGTGAGATCCTTGGACGCGGCGATGTGATCAAGGCGTCACCGCTCTACCTGCCGACGCTGCTGCTGATCCTCGCGGGCGCGTTCACCAAGTCGGCGCAGTTCCCATTCCATTTCTGGCTTCCACATGCGATGGCCGCGCCGACGCCAGTGTCGGCCTATCTGCATTCGGCCACAATGGTGAAAGCGGGTGTTTTTTTGCTGGCCCGCCTTTGGCCGGTCTTGTCCGGCACGCAGGAATGGTTCCTGATCGTCACCCTGACCGGCCTTGCAACCATGGTGATCGCGGCCTGGATCGCCCTGTTCAGGGACGACCTCAAGGCGTTGCTGGCATTTTCCACCGTGAGCCATCTGGGCCTACTGACGATGCTGCTGGGGCTCGGCACACGCATGGCGGTGGTTGCTGGCGTGTTCCACATCCTCAACCACGCGACGTTCAAGGCAGCGCTGTTCATGTCCGCCGGCATCGTCGACCACGCGGCCGGCACCCGGGACATCCGCAGGCTCGGCGGCCTGCGCCGCCTGATGCCGATCACCGCCGGCCTTGCGATCGTCGCCGCGGCGTCGATGGCCGGCTTGCCGCTTCTCAACGGATTCCTGTCGAAGGAAATGATGCTGGAGGAGGCAGCGCACACGGTCTATGCCGGACAGGCATGGCTCTTTCCGCTTTTCGCCACCTTCGGTGCCCTCCTGTCCGCGGCCTATTCCGCCCGGCTTGTATTCCACGTGTTCCTTGGACCGGAACGGCAGGACTATCCGCAACATCCCCATGACCCGCCCTTCGGAATGTGGGTGCCGGTCGCGGTGCTGGTCGTTCCGATCGTCGCCATCGGCCTGATGCCTGCGACATTCGCCGGAGCGATCGTTGAGCAGACCGCGCTCGCGGCTGTCGGCGGTGCCTTGCCCGACTACCATCTCGCCTTGTGGCACGGCATGACCCCGGCGCTGGCCATGAGCGGGCTGGCGCTTGCGGGGGGCCTCGCGCTGCTGTGGGTCTACTCGGCGGTCAACCACGCGCGCCTCATTGTGCCTCGACCCGACGCAATGGCGATGTTCAGGGCGTCGGTGGCGGGCATGGTCCGGGGGGCGCGGCTCCTGCTCCATCGCGTCGATAACGGCAGTCTGCCGCGCTATATGTGTATCGTCATCACGGTAATCGGCCTCCTTGGTCTTGCCGGATTCCTGGGCGCGGCGCCTGCGCCGATTGCGGGTGACCGCCCCACGCTGCCAGCGACACTGCCTGCGATCACCGGCTGGCTGGTATTGCTCCTCGCGTGCGGCCTGATCGTCTGGCGCCACTATGACCGGCTCGCGGCGTTGATCGTCACCAGCATCGTTGGGCTGATCGTGTCACTTGCGTTCCTGCAATTCTCGGCACCCGATCTCGCTCTAACCCAGATCTCGGTCGAGGTGGTCACCACCATTCTCCTTTTGCTCGCGATCAACCTCCTGCCGCGTACGACGCCGGACGAACTGCCACGGAGCTATAAGCTCGGCGCGGGCTTACTGGCCACGTTGGGCGGACTCGGCGTGGCCGCGCTCGCCTATGCCGCAATGACGCGCAGCTTCGAGACGATCTCCGGCTTTCACATCGAGCAGTCATTGCCGGGCGGCGGTGGCACCAACGTCGTGAACGTCATTCTGGTGGACTTCCGAGGCTACGACACCTTCGGCGAGATCATCGTGCTCGCGATCGCGGCGCTGACCATCTTCGCCCTGCTCGATTCGGCGATGCACGGCGCTGCCGGGCGCCGTCTTGCACGGATGCGTTTCGATCCGCAGGCTCATGACCCGCACCCACTGATGCTGACGGTGACTACGCGCGTCCTGCTGCCGCTGTCGCTCATGGTCGGGGTCTATATTCTGCTGCGCGGACACAACACGCCCGGGGGCGGCTTCATCGCCGGCCTCATCGTCGCAATTGCCTTCCTCATGCAATATATGGCGAGCGGCTATGTCTGGGCGCATCGCCGCGCCCGGTTCGACTCCCATGCAATGATCGGTGGTGGCGTGGCGCTCGCCGGCGTGACGGGGCTTGCCTCGCTCCTGTTCGACCGGCCGTTTCTCACAAGCACGTTCGGGTATTTCCACCTGCCGGTGTTCGGCGAAGTGGAATTGGCGTCTGCCATGGCCTTCGACGTCGGCGTGTTCTTCACTGTGGTAGGAACCTGCCTCCTGTCGCTTACGACACTTTCTCGCGTGGAGGAACGCGTGGAACAAGCATCCAAGCAGGCGGAGGCGCGAAGTAGATGAGCATGGAGTTCCTCATGGCCACGGGTATCGGCGCGCTGACGGTCGCCGGCATCTATCTGATCCTGCTGCGACGGACCTTCCCGGTGGTGGTGGGTTTGTCCTTCCTTTCCTACGCGGTCAACGTGTTCCTGTTCACGATGGGCCGGCTTGCAATCGATCTGCCGCCGATCGTCAGCGCAGGCGCAGCCGGATACACGGACCCGCTGCCGCAGGCACTCGTTCTGACCGCGATTGTCATCACCTTTGGAATGACGGCATTGATCGTCGTGTTGTCGTTGCGCACTTTCCTGGAGACCGGTTCCGACGATGTGACCCTCGCCGCCCGGTCCGACGATGAACTGCCCAGCGCGCATCGCGATGAGGCTGTGCGATGATGAATCACTGGCTCATCATACCGGTCGCAGTGCCCGCCATGACCGCAGCGCTGCTCGTGCTGGCGATGCGACATAGCCTGAACGGCCAACGCATTCTATCGCTGGTCGCAACCACCCTGCAGTTCGCCGCCGCGGTCGGGCTATACGTCTTTGCCGGCGACGGCGAGACGCGCGCGTACCTGCTCGGAAACTGGCCCGCACCCTTCGGCATCGTGCTGGTGCTGGACCGGCTTGCGGCCACCATGCTGCTGCTCACCAATCTGCTCGCCTTCGGCGTCGTCATTGCGGCGATCGGCGACTGGGACAAGCGCGGTCGTCATTTCCATGCCCTGTTTCAGTTCCAGTTACTTGGCATTAATGGGGCCTTCCTCACCGGTGACCTATTCAACCTTTTTGTCTTCTTCGAGGTCCTCCTGATCGCCTCCTATGGGTTGATGCTGCATGGCGGCGGCGCCCGCCGCCTGAAGGCGGGCTTCCACTACATTGCGATCAATTTGATCGGTTCGACGGTCTTCTTGTTTGCGGTGGGAGCCATCTACGCAGTCACCGGAACACTCAACATGGCCGACCTCGCCATGAAAGTGCCGCAGGTTACGCCGGCCAACGAAGCGCTGCTTTCCGCCGGAGCCTTGCTACTGCTCACGGTGTTCGCGATCAAGTCTGCCATGGTTCCGCTGCATTGGTGGTTGCCACCAACCTACGGGTCGACCTCGCCGCCCGCGGCTGCACTGTTCGCTATCATGACCAAGGTTGGCGTCTATTCGATCATCCGCGTCTATGCGCTGATCTTCGGCGCCGATGCGGGTCCGCTGGCCGGCATAGCCACGCCGTGGATTCTGCCGGCCGGGATATTGACGCTGGTCTTGGGGACAATCGGCGTGCTGGCGGCTCGCAGCCTGCTCGATCTGGCGTGCTATTCGTTGATCGCCTCGATGGGCACGCTGCTGATGGCTGTCGGTCTGACGACCGCAGCCGGCCTCGCCGCGGCGATCTATTACGCCATACAAAGCACCATCGTCAGCGCTGCCCTGTTCCTACTAGCCGGCCTTCTCGTTCAGGACGGCAAGGGCCAAACACGGCTCGTGCGGATTCCCCAGCCTGCGACCTTGTTTGCAGGATTTTATTTCCTCCTTGCCATTGCGATGGTCGGCATGCCGCCAATGGCAGGCTTTATCGGTAAGCTCCTGATCCTCGAAGCGGGGCGCGCTGCTTCCTACACGACCGCAGTCTGGACGGCGATGCTGGTCACGAGCCTGTTGCTCATCGTCGGATTTGCGCGGGCCGGCATCCGGACATTCTGGAGGAGTCCCCGAGCAGCTTTATCGGCACGGCGTGTACCGATGCGACCAATCCTCGTGATCGCCGCCATGATCGCGGCTGTGGCGGCGTTGAGCCTGCTCGCCGGCCCGGTGATGGATGACCTTGTCGCCACAGCGGAACAGATCCTCGCGCCACAGCGCTACATAGCAACGGTGCTCCGGCCGCGCCTGGCATCGGACCTTGCGGGAGAATAGCCATGCGCTCGCGATTCCTGCCCCATCCGCTCCTGACCTCAATTCTTGGCTTGGTCTGGGTCTTGCTAATCAACGACTTCTCGTGGGGCACCATCCTATTCGGATTGATGCTCGGGGTTGCGATCGCCAAATTGACCAGCATCTATTGGCCAGGTCGACCGAGGGTCCGCAATCCTTTGGCGATTATCGAATATTCCACCGTCGTCCTCTACGACATCATCCTCTCGAATATTCAGGTCGCCTATCTCGTCCTGTTCCGTCGCGGAGAAAGCCTGAAATCTCAATTTGTCACCGTCCCCCTCGATCTGGAAAGCCCGGAAGCGATCGCAACCCTTGCCGGCACGATCACTATGACACCGGGAACCCTAAGCGCCGACTTGAGCGCAGATGGCCGCTCCCTGCTGGTGCATTGCCTCGATACCACTGATGCTGCCGGAATCGTGACCACCATCAAGTCGCGCTATGAGCGCCGCCTGATGAGGATATTCGAATGATCACTGCCGCCTGCTCCTTTGCGATGATCGCCATTTCGGCTTCCATTCTGTTGAACATCTTTCGGCTGATCGTGGGGCCGGACGTAACCGACCGCATCCTTGCGCTCGACACCATGGTGATTAACGCGATCGGCCTCATCATATTGGCCGGAATTACGTTTGGCACCACGATGTATTTCGAGGCTGCGCTGTTGTTCGCGATGGTCGGGTTCGTCTCGACCGTCGCGTTCTGCAAGTTTCTGCTGCGTGGCAACGTGATCGAGTGAGGTAAGGATGACGACATTTATCGAATGGGTGAGCGCAGCCTTCATCATAGTTGGAGCGGTATTTCTGTTCGTCGGGTCCTTTGGACTCGCCAAGCTCCCGGACACAATGCGGCGCCTGCACGGTCCGACCAAGGCGACGACGCTCGGGATCGGCGCCCTGCTGATCGCGTCCATGCTCTATTTTGTGCTGCTGCGTCAGGCGGCCGGTTTCCACGAGCTACTCATTACGCTGTTCCTGTTTCTGACAGCGCCGGTGACTGCCAACATGATCGCCAAGGCGCATATCTTCCGAAACAAGAAGTTGCAGGAAGACCTACCACTTGCCGCGCGTGGAACGGGGTGGGCGACGCTAACCGGCTCGGTTGACTCGCAGGATAATCGCACTTAATGGCCGAGTCGGAAAAGCCGCCAGGGCGAAGGTCCAGAGCGAACCTCAGTCGAAGTGGCGCAGCGTGCCCGCCTAACGAGCAGCGCACCCTGATGGCGTCAGCCAGAGTCATGGGCGCAGACTCTTGAGCGGGAGTTGCGCGCCGACCTCGCGGCAGAAGGCATCACTGCGATCTCTATTCAGCCGTTGGCTGCATGACTCAGGCGACAACTACCTTGACACGCGCCGAGGCCGCCCCGACGAAGTCATCCCGGCATTTATCGACGATATAAAAGTTGATATTCTGGTCATGGGCACAGTCGCCCGAACGGGGCCAGTCAGGGCTTATTGATAGTCACCTTCGACAATGAAGGACCGTTAGCGCAGAACCGAAAAGGGTCTTGGCATAACCGTTCGTCGGAAGCTGCGCTGGTAGCGCTGGCAACGACGCCCGAGGGTCTTTGCGAAAGTGAGGCGCAGGCGCGGCTCGTGAGCCAGGGACCGAACCGCCTTCCCGAACCGCCTCGGCGCAGCGCCTTGACCCGCTTCTTGCTGCAGTTCCACAACATCCTGATTTACGTGCTGCTCGGATCCGCCGTCATCACGGCGCTGCTGGATCACGTGGCAGATACGCTGGTGATTCTTGCCATAGTAATTGCCAACGCAATCATTGGTTTCATTCAGGAAGGCAAGGCCGAAAAAGCGATGGAGGCCATCCGCCGGATGCTGGCTCCGCGCGCTTCGGTTTTGCGCGGCGGCGAGCGCCGCACTGTCGACGGTGAGAAGCTGGTTCCCGGGGACATCGTGCTCCTGGAGGCAGGCGACAAAGTTCCCGCGGAGCTCCGCCTGCTGCAGACCCACGGCTTGCAGATTCAAGAGGCCATTCTCACGGGCGAGTCCTTGCCTGTGGAAAAGCACATCGAACCTGTTGCGAGCGATGCTGCACTCGGCGATCGGTCTTGCATGGCTTTCAGCGGCACCCTGGTCGCCAGCGGCCAGGGCAAGGGCGTGGTGGTCGCGAACCGGGGCGGCCACGGAGATCGGGCGGATCAGCGGAATGCTGTCCAGCGTCGAGACCCTGACCACACCACTTGTTGCCCAGATGGACGTATTCGCCAGGTGGCTCACCATCCTGATCCTGCTTGTTGCGGGGATTCTGCTGATATTCGGGTACTTCGTCGAACATCGCGATTTCTCGGAGATGTTCATGGACCATCGAAGGGGTGTCGTGATTCGGCTTACCTCATGAGGATAAGAATGATCCCTGAAAGGACCGAACTGCTTCACTTTCTCATTGCGGTAGATGGATCCGAGCATTCTCAGGCGGCGGTGCGCTGGGCTGCGCTGATTGGTGGTGACGGGGCAGGGCTGCGCTGCACCCTCCTCAATGTCCAGAAGCCCATCATGTCTGGAGAAGTCGGCGTGCTCGCTCCAGCCCAGGCCAGCCACGGCCAATACGAGAAGACGGCGCGCCAGTATTCGAGCGGGATGCCTTCGCGATCCACCACCTCCATCCGTCGCGCGAGCAGCACCACGGCCACCCCGGAGCCCACCCCGGAGAGCACGAGGAAAGTGGTGAAATACCCGGAAAGTACGAGCCAGAAGGCGAGCAGCACGCAAAAAGAGACGACACCAAGCCGCATGTCAATCCTCCCCGCTTCGTCCATCGATCATCCGGTCGGTCAGTTCAGCCGTGGCTGGCCGCCACCTGATTCGCCCTTGACCCGAGAGCCTCTCTCGCGAGCCCAAAGAGCCCGATGACGAAGGGCAGAGCCAGCAGAAAAGCGAAATCCATATCCAACGAACTGAGCCGATCCCAAGTTTCCATCATCGTGCGTGGCCTCCGCGCGGCTTGTAAACGCCACGCGAATGGATTGTACCTTGCACGCTCGAACAGCATCACCTACGCCATTGCTCAGCAACTCTTGGATTGCTCGAGGGGCGCGATATTTTCGTTCGAGTTCTGGAACTCGATCATGTTCAAGAGAGTATTGAAATACTGCCATTTTTCAGGTCAACCCCTCGTCCAGAGCGGCGGGCCAGGTGAAATGTTGCCATCGGAGTGGCAGCTTGATCTTGATGGCGGCAAAATCAGCGCGGGAGCATTTGGCGGAGAGAAAGGGATTCGAACCCTTGATACGTGATTAGCGTATACACGCTTTCCAAGCGTGCGCCTTCAGCCGCTCGGCCATCTCTCCGCGGCGGGCGGATTTTACCGCAAAGCCGGATCAGCCCGCCGCGCGAGGGGCGTTTTCCAGGACGATCCGGATTTTCATTACAGTGAGGCCGAACCAGAAAAGCACCAGCAGCAGGAAAGCCACCAGTCCCAGATGCTGATCGAGCACGATCTTGGGAGTGATCCAGCGAGCGGCCTTCATGACTGGAGACGTTATCGTCTTGAAAATGCCGTAAATCGCGTTTTCGTTGCGCTTCGAGCCCGCCAGCACGTAAAGAATTCCTTGTCCTAGCATCGCCACCCCCGCGACTTCGGTCAGGGCCTTCAGAACTACGATAATCTCGTACATCGATCGATCCGGAAAAAAATCAATGGAACACTGGAGATACTACATCGTCGGCCGTTCGCTCGAGGCACTCGGGCGAGGCCCCGGGGCGATCGAGTCTTACAAATCGGCGTTGCGCGCAGAGCCCGGTTTTCATCGGGCCTCCAACCGCATTGCCTACCTCCTCTCCGCTCTCGGGCGATTTGGTGAGGCCGAACCTTATTTCAGCGAGACGCTCCGCGCGGATCCGGAAAATGCAGTCGCGCACTTCAACCTCGGCTACACATTCGACAAGCGCGGCGAATACGAAAAGGCCGTCAAGTCCTTCCAGAAGGCGACCCGCCTCAAACCCGCGCTGGATCGCGCCTGGTACGGTCTGGGCCTTGCCCAGGCGCACCTCGGCCGGCACCAGGAAGCGGCCGCGGCCCTGCAAGAGGCCGCAACCCTGCAGCCGATGAATCCGCATGCCTGGTACCAGCTCGGCATGGCCTACCACACGCTGCGAAATCCCGAAAAGGTCACGGAGGTCGCGATGCATCTTCTTCGATTCGACCCGCGCATGACGCGCAGACTGATCCAGGATGCGGGACGCAGCGACCTCACCCACCTCGTTAAAGACCTCATGGTCTGACCGCGGACCCGCAAAGACAAAGCCCGCCGAAGCGGGCTTTGTCTTAAGCGGTGAACCTGTTACCTGGCTTCGCTCACCACCGAGTCGCCAACGAGGTTCGGGTAGCGCACGTGCTCCACCAGTTCCTGCACATCTTTGGGCGGAGGCGCGGTGAGCCAGCTGACGATGATGATCGTCAGCAGGCCCACGGGCAGCCCGAATACGCCGGCCGAGACCGGGTTCAACCCGAACCACAGGTCCATCTTGGGCACGCCCATGTTGGTGAAGAACGGGTAGGTGCGCATCATGTAGTAGATGCACACGCTCAGGCCCGCGATCATGCCGACGATGGCACCCCACTTGTTGGCGCGCTTCCAGAACACGCCCAGTACAAGGGGCGGGAAGAATGCCGATGCGGCCAGCGAGAACGCGGCACCCACCAGGAACAGGATGTCTCCAGGCTTGAGGGAGGTCACGTACGCCGCAATGATCGCAACCACGACGAGCAGGACCTTCGAGATCGTCACGCGCTTCGTTGTGGAAGCATTCGGGTCGATCATCTTGTAGTACAGGTCATGCGAGAGCGCGTTGGCGATGGTCAGGAGCAGGCCGTCGGCAGTCGAGAGCGCTGCAGCAAGCCCACCTGCCGCCACGAGGCCGGAAACGACGTACGGCAGGCCTGCGATCTCGGGAGTCGCCAGCACGATGAGGTCGCCGCCGATCACCACCTCAGCCCACTGCACAATACCGTCCTTGTTGATGTCGGTAATGTTCAGCAAAGCGGGGTCCACCTTCGCCCAGGCCGCCGCCCAGGCTGGAAGCGAAGCAAACGAGCTTCCGACCAGGTTGGTGAACATGTCGTACTTGGCGAGCACCGCCAGGCAGGGGGCCGTGAAGTACAGCAGGAAGATGAAGAACAGCGACCAGAACACCGACACCCGTGCCTGCTGCACGCTCGGCGTGGTGTAGTAGCGCATCAGGATGTGCGGCAGCGCCGCAGTCCCGAACATCATGCAGAACACGATGCCGAGGAAATTCAGGCGCGCGGTATCGCGTGCGGCTTCGTCCTTGCCCGGGAACGCCGTGGCATGCGGTCGAGGCGGTGCGGCGCGCGCGGCAAGGTTCGATTCGCGCGTGTAGCCGGCCTTTGCCGCAGCCGCGTCCTTGGGATAGGAGGCCAGCGCCTTCTCGGCTTCCGCGATTTTCTCTGGAGCCGCATTGGAGCTCTTGAGGGTCGCCACGTTCTGCTCGGCCTTCGTCTTGCCTTCGGCGTAGGCCTTGTCCGGCGCCGCCAATGCGGCCTTGCCTGCTGCGGAGCGATCCGCAAAGATCTTGCGGACCTCCTGCTCCTTCGGATCCGCGGTGATCTTCTTCTCGAGCTCGGTCACCTTCTGCAGCGTGTAACCATAGGCGATCTGCGGCACGGGAATGCCCGTGTGCTTCACGCCGAGCCAGATCACCGGTGTCATGTAAGCGATGATCAGGATGATGTACTGCGCCACCTGGGTCCACGTGACGGCCTTCATGCCGCCCAGCATCGAGCACACGAGGATGCCGGACAAGCCGACGAACACGCCGACACCGAACTCCAGGCCCGTGAACCGGCTGGTAATGAGGCCCACGCCGTAGATCTGGGC
>Ga0163149_10005802_pt1 | contig 12901 bp, 15 predicted proteins | sample OliLakLV19MP5G1_FD_148604 | JGI IMG/M metagenome (GOLD analysis project Ga0163149, IMG submission 148604) | Freshwater microbial mat bacterial communities from Lake Vanda, McMurdo Dry Valleys, Antarctica - Oligotrophic Lake LV.19.MP5.G1 | ecosystem: Environmental > Aquatic > Freshwater > Lake >...
CCTTTAATTATTTATTATTTTTTTCTTCTTTCTATAATATATTTATTCGAAGCTTTTTTAGGATATCTTGTTTTCAATCCTTTTGCTTTTAACCCTTTGCGTGAGCGTGGGTGACCTCCCGAAGCTCTACCTTCACCACCACCCATAGGGTGATCAACAGGGTTCATCGCAACCGGACGTGTTCTTGGGCGTCTACCCATCCATCTTTTTCTTCCTGCTTTACCGTGTTTTTCCAAAGAGTGGTCGGCATTAGAAACAGATCCTATTGTAGCCATGCAAGTCAACAACACCATCCTTGTTTCTCCGGAAGGCATTTTCAATACCGCATATCTGTTTTCTTTCGCAAGTAATTGTGCATAAGAACCAGCGCCACGAGCCATTATTCCACCCTGACCAGGCCTCAACTCAATATTGTGAATAACAGTACCTAGTGGAATATCAGCAAGGAACATTGCATTTCCTACTACAGGAGTTGCATCTTTTCCTGATAATAATGTTTGTCCAACTTGTAAACCGTTTGGAGCAACAATATATTTTTTCTCTCCATCAGTATAATACAAAAGAGCGATCCTTGATGTTCTGTTAGGATCATACTCAATCGATTTTACTGTTGCAGGGATACCTTGCTTATCTCTTTTAAAATCGATTACCCTGAATTTCTTTTTATGACCTCCGCCAATATAACGCATAGTCATTTTTCCAACGTTATTTCTTCCGCCGGATTTTGAAATAGGAACAACTAAACTTTTCTCAGGTTTAGAAGCCGTGATCTCACTAAATGTTCCGACAACTTTAAAACGTTGTCCGGGAGTTAGAGGTCTGAATTTCTTTAATGCCATTTTACTTGGAATTATATACTGCTATAAAAATCAATTGTCTCACCTTGTTTCAAAGAAACAACGGCTTTCTTATGTTTATTCACACGGCCCACAACAATACCTGCTTTTGTATTACGGCTTTTTACTTTGCCCAGGTAGTTCATTGTTTTAACCGCTTGTACGGTAACGCCATACATTTTTTCTATGGCATTTTTTATTTCAATTTTATTTGCATTGCTATCTACAACAAAACCGAAGCGATTGAACTTCTCGCTATTTGCGGTCATTTTTTCTGTTATGATAGGACGAATTATAATTGCGCTCATTGGATTAATTGCTAAATAAGTTTTCGATCTCTTTCAAAGAAGCTTCTGAAATAACAAGGCTGCCTGCATTCAACACATCATAAGTTGTAAGGTCTGATGCCTTCACAACTTTTGTGTTTGATATGTTACGAGATGATAAATAAACATTTTTATTTTCGGCAGAAAGAACCACCAATGTTTTTTTGTCGCCCAGGTTTAAGTTGTTCAACAATTCAACATAATTTTTTGTTTTTGGAGTTTCGAAATTAAAATCCTCCAATACAACGATATTATTTTCTTTTGCTTTGTAAGTCAATGCAGATTTACGAGCTAATTTTCTTAGTTTTTTATTCAACTTAAAAGAATAGTCTCTTGGAGTTGGACCGAATACTCTACCACCACCGCGAACAAGAGGAGATTTGTAACTACCTCTACGCGCTCCACCTGTCCCTTTTTGACGGAAAGCTTTTTTAGTTGTTCTGTTGATCTCTGCTCTTTGTTTTGTTTTATGTGTACCCTGACGTTGGTTAGCCAAGAACAATTTGCAATCTAAATAAATTGCGTGGTCGTTGGGCTCGATAGCATAAATGTTATCGTCCAAGTTTACCTTCTTAGAGGTTTTCTTTCCACTTATATTGTGTATAGTTAGTTCCATTTTACTTTTCGATTGTTACGTATGAACCAGTAGCCCCAGCAACAGATCCTTTAATAAGAACAAGATTTTTTTCGGGAAATACTTTTACTATTTCAAGATTCAAAGACACAGCTCTTGCGCCTCCGGTTCTTCCGGCTCCTCTTTTACCTGGTAAAACTCTTGAAGGGTCAGATCCTGCTCCATTAGAACCAGGAGCTCTCTGCCTGTCATGCTGTCCGTGGGTTTGCCCACCAACACCGCTAAATCCATGACGCTTAACAACACCCTGGAAACCTTTTCCTTTGGAGGTTCCTGTTACATCAACAAATTCACCTTCTTTAAAAAGCTCAGCAGTAACAACATCTCCAAGATTTTTTTCTTCTGCGAATCCTTTAAATTCAACAACTTTCCTTTTAGGAGTCGTTGCTGCTTTGGTGAAGTGGCCTTTCATTGCAGATGAAGTATGCTTCTCTTTTTTATCATCGAAAGCTAACTGCAGTGCACTATAACCGTCTTTCTCCAAGGTTTTTACTTGCGTAACAACGCAAGGACCAACTTCAATAACTGTGCATGGTATGTATTTACCATTGGCACTGAAGATACTGGTCATTCCTACTTTTTTACCTATTAGTCCAGACATTTTATTTAATTATTATTTATTACTCTTTAATCAATTTTATATAAACACCAACGTTATACTTTAATCTCCACTTCCACACCACTTGGCAACTCCAATTTCATCAGAGCATCGACAGTTTTTGAAGTAGAACTGTATATATCCATCAATCTTTTGTAAGAGCACAATTGAAATTGCTCACGCGCTTTTTTATTTACGTGTGGTGAACGCAACACTGTGTAAATCTTTTTGTGAGTAGGAAGAGGAATTGGTCCGCTAACTACAGCACCGGTAAGTTTTACTGTCTTCACGATCTTCTCTGCAGATTTATCTACAAGGTTAAAATCGTACGACTTCAATTTAATTCTGATCTTTTGGCTCATACCTGTTTTTATTAAAAGAACGTTATACTTTTTCTGTTTTACCTTTTGCTTTTGCAATCACTTCCTCAGCAATATTTCTTGGTGCTTCTGCATAATGAGCAAACTCCATTGTTGAAGATGCTCTTCCTGATGACATTGTTCTCAACTGAGTAACATAACCAAACATTTCTCCAAGCGGTACTTTAGCTTTTATAACCTGAGCTCCTGCTCTACTATCCATTCCTTCCATTTGTCCGCGTCTTCTATTCAAGTCACCAACAATATCACCCAGGTATTGTTCCGGTGTCAGCACCTCAACATTCATGATGGGCTCCATAAGCACTGGTTTAGCTTTTGGTAAAGCTTCACGATAAGCTGTCTTAGCACAGATCTCAAAAGAAAGTGCATCAGAATCCACATCGTGGTAAGAACCATCTTTAAGAACAACTTTCATCGTATCCAATTGGTAACCGGCAAGTACACCGTTTATCATTGACTCTCTGAAACCTTTTTCTATTGCAGGAATAAATTCTCTTGGAATATTTCCACCTTTAATTTCATTCTCAAACTGAAGTCCTTTTTTCTTAGCATCAGAAACAAAGTCTGTATCAACAGGACCAACCGTGAAAGAGATATCAGCAAATTTACCCCGACCACCCGTTTGTTTTTTATACACTTCACGGTGAGCGATAGTAGTTGTGATCGCTTCTTTATAAGCAACCTGAGGAGCACCCTGGTTAACTTCAACTTTAAATTCTCTTCTTAAGCGGTCAACGATAATATCAAGGTGAAGCTCACCCATACCGCTGATAATTGTTTGACCAGAATCTTCATCCGTTTTAACTTTGAATGTAGGATCCTCTTCAGCCAATTTATTAAGTGAAATACCTAATTTATCTAGATCTGCCTGAGTCTTAGGCTCAATAGCTAAACCGATTACAGGCTCTGGGAAATTCATTGCTTCCAGTACTATTGGTGCATTTTCAGCACACAACGTATCTCCTGTTTTAATATCTTTAAATCCAACCGCAGCGCCAATATCACCCGCTTCAATAAACGGTATTAGGTTTTGTTTATTAGCATGCATTTGGAATATACGGGAAATTCTTTCTTTGTTTCCGGTCCGAGTATTTAGAACGTAAGAACCAGAGTCAAGTCGACCGGCATAAACTCGGAAGTAAGCTAATCGACCAACGTGTGGATCAGTAGCAATTTTAAACGCGAGTGCGGTGAATGGCTCTTTTACATCAGGTTTACGAGAAACTTCTTCGCCAGTATCAGGATGTGTGCCTTTAGTATGCTCTTTATCCATAGGGCTAGGCATCAACTCCATCACATAATCCAACATTGTTTGAACACCTTTATTTTTAAATGCAGAACCGCATACCATTGGGACTACTTTACCAGCTATACAAGCTTTACGAAGAGCAGGAAGCATTTCGGCTTCCGTAAGAGAATTCGGATCAACGAAAAATTTCTCCATTAATGTATCATCGAACTCAGCTATTGCTTCCAATAATTTCCCTCTGTATTCTGCTACTTCTTCCTTCATATCATCAGGAATAGGAACAATATTAAAAGTCATTCCCTGATCAGCTTCATTCCACTCTATACCTCGATTATTTATAAGATCGACAACACCTCTGAAATTTTCTTCAGAACCAAGAGGTAATTGAAGTGGCAAAGGATTTCCACCCAACATTTCTTTAACTTGATTTACCACGTTAAGAAAATCTGCACCGGCACGATCCATTTTATTTACGAAACCAATACGGGTTACGTTATAGTTATTTGCAAGTCTCCAGTTTGTTTCTGATTGCGGTTCAACACCATCAACTGCAGAAAACAAAAACACCAATCCATCAAGTACACGAAGTGAACGATTTACCTCAACAGTAAAATCAACGTGACCGGGAGTATCAATAATATTAATTTTATAATTATTGTCCCTGTATTTCCAAAAACAAGTTGTAGCTGCAGAAGTGATTGTGATACCACGCTCTTGCTCTTGAACCATCCAGTCCATTGTTGCAGCTCCATCATGCACTTCACCAATTTTATGATTAACACCAGTGTAATACAATATACGCTCCGTACAAGTTGTTTTACCTGCATCGATGTGGGCTGCAATCCCTATGTTTCTTGTATATCTTAAATCGCTCATGTTAATGGACCTTCTTAAAAATTAAAATCTAAAATGTGAATATGCTTTATTTGCCTCAGCCATTCTGTGAGTATCTTCTTTCTTTTTGAAAGCAGCACCTTCTTCTTTTGCAGCAGCTATAATTTCACCGGCCAATTTCTGGCTCATTGATTTTTCATTTCTTTTTCTTGCGTACTCGATCAACCATTTCATTCCCATTGACAACCTTCTCTCTGGTCTGATCTCCTGTGGAATCTGAAAAGTAGCTCCACCTACTCTGCGGCTTCTTACTTCAACTGCAGGCGTAACATTTTCCAATGCTTTTTTCCAAAGGTTCAATGCATCTGCTTCCCCTTTTTTCTCAACCGCATCAATGGCATCATAAAAAACACCATAGGCAAGAGATTTCTTGCCGTCATACATTAAGTTATTTACAAACCTTGTAACCAAAATATCATTGAACTTTGGATCAGGTACTAGTTTTCTCTTTTTGGCTTTCGTCTTTCTCATGCTGACAACTTATTTTTTAGGAGCTCCTTTAGCTTTTTTAGTTCCGTATTTAGATCTTCTTTGGTTTCTTCCCTCTACACCTGCAGTGTCAAGCGCACCGCGAACGATGTGATATCTAACTCCAGGTAAATCTTTTACTCTACCGCCTCTAAGAAGCACTATTGAGTGCTCTTGCAAGTTGTGTCCTTCACCAGGAATGTATGCGATCACCTCTTCACTGTTAGTCAACCTAACCTTCGCAACTTTTCTCATTGCTGAATTTGGTTTTTTAGGTGTAGTGGTATACACACGAGTACAAACACCTCTGCGTTGAGGGCAAGAATCTAAGGCAGCAGACTTACTTCTATAAGTTTCTTTTGTCCGGCCTTTACGCACTAATTGCTGTATAGTTGGCATCCTTTTCTAATAAAATTAACACATCAAAATAATTACAACCCCAGTTTTTTGGGGAGGGCAAAGGTATGAAATTTTTATTATTAACAATAAAAAGTTAAAAAAAATTTAAATTTTTCTATTTAAGGGGGTTCGGGCCAGACCTTTGAATCATAACATTATGTTAAATAGATCTTGTGTGAGGCAGGTTCATGGTTAAAATTCATTGGCTAAAAGGTGATTTATTTATATTTATCGAATTAGGGTCAGGAAACCCGTATAATTTTCTGATTTATCCAGATAGTCCATCACTTTGAGAACATAATAATATGTACCATCGGATGCCTGGTTGCCGTTTGAAAGATTTCCATCCCAATGGCTATCACCATTAACTGAAGTGAAAACAACCTGCCCCCACCTGTTGTATATTTTCAGGTCATATGTCTGGAGGGATTTATTAAAAATGACAAATTTATCATTCTTGCCATCTGAATTAGGGGTAAAAATATTAGGAATCTCCAAGGCTGCGGGTTCCTCATTATCAATAACCGTAAGACTTACAGAGTTTTGAGCGCCTGTCACGCATCCTTCACCTATTTTTAGCCTGTAAAGCCCATTTGGCAGACCCCCGCCCTGCGTCTGCTTAATATAAAAGTCACCTTGTTCTGTTTTCTCGGGAATTAAATCACCCAAATTCAAGGGAACGGTTATATAATGATTAGGTTCATTTATATTAAAGGAGAACGCCGGCAAATGAAGGATAATATCATCTCCGGACTTAGTTGCCGTAACCCCAGTTACTGCTAAGCCAGCAGTTCCTGAAAAGGGTAAGCCGACTGTAAAATCCGCCCCGGACAATGCGCTGGAAGATCCTAATGAAATTGTGACATCAGCAGCTGATCTTAATGTACCGTTTATTGCAAGTGATAAATAATAAACACTATCCTCACCTAATACTTCCGCGTTGATCCTGCTTGCATTATCAGTTGCTAAAAACGTGATCTGCGGAGAAACAGCAATTACAACAGAATCAATAAAATTTCCCATTGCAACATTACCACCTGCAGTTGAAACAGCCTGAAACGCCACACGGTAAGCTCCTGTAGTACTGCAAACCCATTGACCTGAATGGAGCGCCCAGCCTCCTCCTACCGCTGTACCATTGGTTGGTGTTGCTGCTGATGACGTGGCCAAAAACTGGCTATAATTTTTTGCGCCTGTATAAGTAACTGTAGCGGCGGTCCAGTTTGCTGGATTAGAAATAAAAAATTCTGCCGAATCGGCCACAGTTGCAGAAGTACGACCCCGGTGATGAGCCAGCCAAAAAATACTATCACCGGCTGTTAAACAAACATCCTGGTAAAGAGCAGCAGAAGCATCGAGATTGATCTCAACAAATTGATTTCCGCCTCCGGTAGGTGGGAAAACTCCATCAAACCCTGCATCCCAAACTTCTAATGGGTTTGTAACTCCACCATAAGTAGGGTGAGTTGATTTCCACCCAGCGATCTTGGTTGCCCCGGTTCCATTTTCACCAGCCATAACACTCCAACTACCCACATTTGGTGCAGGATTAATTTCAAAACTTGTATTAATTATGTCCCTGGTTGGTATCTCCGGAAAAGGAGCACTGATCACCGGCGGCAATTGGGCAAATAATTTAGGGGTTAAAAGGATTAAGCAAAAAGTTATTAATCTTAAGTTCATACCAATATTTTTTCAAGCATAAAAATATCTCTAAACTGAAGTTTCCTAAACTTTTTCTCACCTTTACCCCCGATAGAAAAATCTCTAACCAATTCAATTTCAATCCCTTTTGTTTGAAGGGATTGGAGATTTTAAAGAGTTTTCTCTATTAATTGCAAATCCATCTCACAAATATCTCACAAATTTGTTTGACTGATTTTAAGGGGTAAAAAACATGAGGTACACCATAAATTTTGATTGCAAAACGCACCACGTTGGCAAGGATAAAAAATTTCCTATTCTGCTTCGTGTTTCCATTAATGGTGTACATGATTATCTGAATACCGGGAAACGGATTAAAGAAACTCATTATGATACAAATACTAAAAGTGTTAAATCAGGTATAGCCGGATTCAGCGCACTTACTTCTTTTATTGATAGGCAAAAAGTTCGAGTTGAAAATATCATTAGCGATTTTGAAAAGAAAGGAGAGGTTGCAACGCTCTTTAAAGTCAAAGATATTTACGAACGTGAAACAGGAAAAGTAAAATCGGATAGCTTTTATGATTTTGCGGAAGAAACTATTAAGTGGGAAAGAGAAAATACAGCAATTTCAGATAGCACTTTAAATAACTACACGAAAGAGATAAAAAAACTCAAAGTGTACAGGGCAAAACTTAGTATTCACGACATTGATAAAAAATTTCTTGAAACATATAAATTCTACTTATTAGAAACTTTAGGGCAAGCTAAAAATACTGCTTACCATGCAATGTGTTTTCTTCGCAAATACACAAAGAAATTATTTGATGATGGAAAAATCAGCCCCTATCCTTTTGCAAAATTTCAAGTTGGAAGTCCCTTTGAAGTTGACCCCGACTATTTAGAACCGGAAGAGTTAAGCAAACTTCACGATATATACGACAGCCTTGAGTTGACAAAAATTATCCGAACGGCTAAAAGTAAATACACCAAGTATAAAGAGTTTAACGTTGGAGAGAAATATCAGGAAATATTAAGATATTTTTTGGTTGCCTGTTACACAGGGTTAAGGCATTCCGATATAAAAACCTTACGCAGAGAACATATAAAGGGAAAGTTCATTGTAAAGGAAATGATAAAAGGCAGGGAGGGAAGGAGAAAAACTGTAAGAATACCGATACGCAAACGACTTTTTTCATTACTGGATATGAGTAACCCAACCGGATTGATTTTTGCAAATCCTGTTATGGAAGATTCTCAAACGAATAAATATCTAAAAGCTATTATGGCATTGCCGATAGTTAAAATAGATAAGCATATTACCTTCCATTGCGCCCGCCATTCCTTCGCAATCATTTCGCTTTTATTAGGAATAAAAATTGAAGTGGTGAGCGACATTTTAGGGCATTCCGAACTAACCACTACACAACGTTATGCAAGGGTTGTAGATAGACTACGAGAGCAGGAAATGGATAAGTGGGATAAAATGGCGAAAGAAGAATTTAATTCAGATAATCTCCACGACATCATTTGCCCCGGCTGCGAAAATACCGTTATGAAACTTGAAAAAGGTGTTATTGCGCTCAACAAAATTCCTATGATTTGCCCATATTGTGCTACCACCTTTGCATTTAATCTCAAAGAAAGTTCCCCTGTATTAACCGAAAAAATGCCTGTATATGCACCAATGCAGGTAATTACAGCCTAAAAAAGACTTGCAAAAATTTGTATAAGCCTGTATAACGTCAGTATAGGCGGTGTATATAACATTTTGTTGTATTAAAAGCCCCAATTAGCAATCAATTGTCGTATCACTGATGCGACAATTGGTAAATCCATACCATTTTGCACGAACAAAACCATTTTTTTTACTGATATGCCTGTTAGAAATGGTATTATTTGTTATATTTTTCAGCTTTATCGTTGCATTTTGCCTCAAATAAAGAAATTCGACATGTTTTTAAAATGTGTCGAATAAATTCAATTATTTCGACACATTATAAAATACTTTAAAGCACATTATGTTGGGATTTAGATTAACTAACTGAAATAAAATCACTACTTTTACAAACAAATCACATTATAATGTTAAGTTCAATTATAGGACAGACGATCAAGCAACGCAGAAAAGAACTGGGAATAACACAACCTGACTTAGCAGAGTTGGCAAGTGTAAGTAAAAATACACTTTATAAATTAGAGCGTGGGCAAGGTAATCCCTCGTTAGATGTTTTGAATAAGTTAGCAGAAGTATTGGGTATGGAATTGAAATTAGATGTGAAGAAAAATAAACCCTAAAAAAATATCCGTAAAAAAACGAGATGGAAGTAATGAGAAAAACAGAAATATATCGTAACAAAGAATTAGCCGGAGTGCTTGTTGAAGAAAACCCCGGACATAATTATACATTCCGTTATGAGGATACTTATTTTGCTGATAAAGACAAACCGGCTATTAGTTTAACCTTGCCCAAAATTAAACAGGAATACCACAGCGAATTTTTATTTCCATTTTTTAGCAACATGCTTAGTGAAGGTGCGAATAGAAAACTGCAAAGCCAATTACTTAAAATAGATGAGAGAGACGATTTTGGAATTATGCTGGCAACTGCACAGTATGATACTATCGGAGCTGTTACCGTAAAACCAATTAACATTAAATGAGCTTACCAACTATAAAATATTGCCCCGGAACATTAGCCGAAGGATTTACAACATACAGCGCAACGTGTCTGCGTGCTATGTTTGACGGGAGAAAAGTAAGCCATGTATTACCGTTTGAATCGCCACAACAAAATGAAGAAGTGGTAGCATTATTTATGGAAAACATGAAGCACATTTCTATTTCGGGCGTACAACAAAAACTAAGTTTAGTGCAGGAAAAAAACCTACTTCGATTAACAAAAGAAGAAGAACAAGGCACTCATATTTTAAAACCAATTCCGTCTTTATTGAAAAAAGCCAATATGGTTCCGGCTAATGAACACCTCACTATGCAAATTGCTCGGCAAGTGTATGGAATAAATACGGCTGAAAATTCTTTGGTTTTTTTTAAAGATGGGACACCTGCATACATTACCAAGCGTTTTGATATAAAACCTAACGGAAAATGGGGCAAGGAAGATTTTGCTACACTGGCAGGAAAAACAAAAACGATGTCTGAAAACTATAAATACGAGTTCAGTTATGAGGAACTTGGCTTACTCATACAGAAAAATGTTCCGGCATGGATTGTAGAAATTGAAAAATATTTTTCATTGGTACTTTTCAATTTCCTTTTCAGTAATGGCGATGCACACCTAAAAAACTTTTCACTTTTAGAAACTTCCAAAGGAGATTACACACTCAGTCCTGCTTATGATTTAATAAATTCAAGAATGCACGTTGACGATAGCGACTTTGCTTTTGACAAAGGATTATTTGCTGACAGTTTCAGGTCTGAGAAATACAAAAAAAATAATCATCCATGTAAAGAAGATTTTGCAGAGTTCGGCAAAAGAATTGGTATGCAAGAAAACAGAATGGAACGGATCATCCAAGTATATATTGAGAAACAAAAAATGGTTGAAACATTAGTTAATCATTCATTTTTAGATGATGGAAGTAAGAGAGGGTATATACTGCAATACAATACACGAAGAAACTTTTTAATTGATTAAGATGTGTTATAACGTATCAGTTAAGTCGAGTAAAGAAATTTTGCAAAGCAAGTTTGAGGCTGAATATGAAGCAGCCGAAGACATGCAGCCTTATTATCAGGTCTCCGGCTTTATTCATCCGAAATTACCTGTTATACGTAGCGATAATAAAGGGTTGATACAACATTGTGCATGGGGATTGATTCCTTCATGGGTGAAAGATGAAACACAAGCCGGAGAGTTCAGAACAATGACTTTGAACGCTAAGGCAGAAACTATTTTTGAAAAACCAAGCTTCAAATATTCAATTAAAAAAAGTAGATGCTTGGTTTTGGTTGACGGTTTTTATGAATGGAAAACCGCAGGAAAAAACAAATACCCACATTTCATATATCTAAAAAATAAAGAGCCATTTGCAATGGGTGGTATATATAGCGATTGGGTGAATAAGGCAACCGGAGAAATAATTAAAACGTTTTCCATTATTACTACGGAAGCAAATCAGCTAATGGCAGATATACATAATACAAAAAAGCGAATGCCTTTGATACTTAGCCGAGAGGAAGAAAAAAAATGGATTGAACCGGAGTTAAACGAAGTAGAAATAAAAAATATTATGAAACCTTTTAATGAGAATGAGATGGAAGCGCATACTATTTCAAAACTCATTACCAGTAGGGATAGGAACACGAATGTGCCAGAAGTATCAGAACATTTCCATTACACTGAATTGGCTCTACCATAATAAATACAAAAACACATGGCAAGAAAAATTTTATGATAGTGGGTGAAGACGAAAATGGCAGAGCTTTTTTTCGTAAAGCAGTAAAGGAAATTGATTCATCTTCTGTATGTCAGGAATCTGAGAATGGCAAACATGCTCTTGAACAAAATTCAGACCTATCAATTAGGAATGAAAAAATGAATGTTGAGTAAAGAACAAGTAAAAAACAGGTTTGGGCTATCTATAATGCCATAACACCGAAATATAACAGTATTTAAAATAAAAGAATATTACTTTCGGAGAGAATATTCTATAAAGCAAGTGAACGAGAAAAAAGTATTTATGATAGTGGATGACGACCACGATGATACGTTTTTTTTCCGAATGGATAAACCTTTGGATAAAATAAAAAGTGGAGATAAATTGATTTTGATAAAAACACGTAGATAATATAATTTACAATATGAAAAAAACTACCAAGAAAAAAATTACCACTAAGCGTAATAAATTACTCAAATGTCCAACCGGAATCAAAGGTTTAGACGAAATTACTGAAGGCGGGCTTCCGAAAAACAGAATCACTTTAGTTTCCGGAAATGGCGGCTCCGGCAAAACTCTTATGGGGATTGATTTTCTTATCAAGGGTGCCACCGCTTACAACGAGCCGGGCATTCTCATGTCATTTGAAGAAACAGACGATGAGCAGTATAAAAATGTGGCTTCTCTCAATATGGATTTAGCAGGCCTTGTAGCGAAGAAAAAGATTCTGCTCGATCATGTTGTTTTAGAACGCAAAGAAATTCAAGAGAAAGACTTTAATTTGGAGGGAATATTTGTTCGATTGGAACACGCCATTGATTCTATAGGTGCCAAACGTGTTGTTTTAGATTCTCTTGAATCTATCTTTTCAGGCGTTACAGATAATGGCGTTCTCCGCTTTGAGATGAAAAGACTTTTCAGATGGCTTAAAGAAAAACAGGTCACGGCAATTGTTTCAGGCGAGCAGGGAGAAAACGGTTCATATACCCGTCATGGTTTGGAGGAGTATATCTCCGATTGCATTATTCTTTTAGATAACAGAGTAAGAGACCAAATTGCCACCCGTAGAATTC
>Ga0163149_10005814_pt1 | contig 12880 bp, 14 predicted proteins | sample OliLakLV19MP5G1_FD_148604 | JGI IMG/M metagenome (GOLD analysis project Ga0163149, IMG submission 148604) | Freshwater microbial mat bacterial communities from Lake Vanda, McMurdo Dry Valleys, Antarctica - Oligotrophic Lake LV.19.MP5.G1 | ecosystem: Environmental > Aquatic > Freshwater > Lake >...
GGTCATGTCAGTCACGTTCCTGTTGCCTGCTGGACGTTCTAGAGATCGTGATCGATTCAGTCATGGATCCGACGTTCCATATGACTATGTCTCACAGTATCAACAGCATTCGGGATAATAGAGTCTTCTCGAATTTTATCCTTGATAATCGTCACAGGATCGGCAACGAATGTGGTGCTTGTGGGAGGATCCGTCACTGCAAACAGGTCCCCCATGTCCATGAATGCATCTGAATAAATAATATTCATATGAACATGCGCTTCATGACATAGAGGGTGTCTTGCGACTCTTGCCAACACAAAAGGGATAGCTGTAATCTCCTCAAAGTTGGCAACAGTTCTTGGATCGGTAGCAGGTGCTCCACCTCCTCCTCTTTTTTTGCCAACGGGAGTACCAGGGCCAGCAACTACTAGGGCCCCAGTACCTGTAGGCATTTTTACTTGTATGACCATATCAAAAAAGTGAGATAGAAATAAATTTCTTCAAGATGCTATTTTTCGATGATGGTCGGGCTGGCTGAGACCTCGTCGCGTGCGTCACTATCTTTGAGTCTTTACGATTAGTAATGCAAACCGCATTCTCGCTAAGGAGTACACCGGGGACTCGGACCTCGTAGAACAAATGAGAACCTTACGTCAGAATTGCTTCTTCCATGGGGCTTTTAGCCACTAGAACACGTCGTCACCAGCTAGTTTTATCTAGCTTAGTCGGCGTGTCAGGATATGGCTCCACGTTGGTCACTTGAGGCTCACTTGAGAGGTCAGAGTTTCAAATGTCTGGCTGAGTGGATACCAGTAGTTAAAACCTTGTAAATGTCACTGGGCGAAGACAAGTAGTAAAAACTAGCGAAAGTATCACCGTTGTAATATCCAGCGAGAAACTCTTTTCATGAAGCATGCAAAATATCCGGCAATGGAACGATGTATTGTATACGTATCCGAGCCGTATTTCTCGCACAAAGTGTAATAAACACAATAGGAAAACAGTAAATGAGACATACCTCTCACTCGGCTTGAGAGGACTTCTTGAAAGGACGACTTGAGGACTTGAAATTGCAGTGTGGACGAACGAAATCAACACAGATAATATATCTGAACTTTGAGAACTTCGGAGTGTGAGTACTCCTATTTTAGCTGGTGCATCAGCATCACCCACAAAACAAATGCCAGAGGCACTCGTTGAGCGGACGATGCCGATGGATACAAGTATTTGGGCTCGTAACCTATCGTCGGACCCTTTCAATCTAGCTATTGCTAATAAATCCAATATTGTTGATAACAAATGTTAAATTAGAGAAAGAGTGAGATTAATCTACTTCTGAATTGTAAAATCACTTCAAAGTCCAAGATAAGCTCGGCGTCTCTCGGCGTGTTGGTTAGGCACGTCCGGGTGGCCCCGTGTGTCTGTCTGTCATGCGTAATACAGCCGATAGAAACTATACTTTGCGCAAGCTCTTATGGAATTAAAAGACTGTCCAGCCGATTTTGTACTTGCCTTTCTTAAAGAAGACACTGGAACTGTAACCCCTCAGCTAGTCATGTGATGGGTCCGGTTCTGCATTTAACTTTCCAGGGTTCCCTTCCTCCCAATGATTTCTTTAACCCCACTGCCGACGATGGGAAGGAATTGCCATTTCCTGTGAATGCTCCAACCGTGTCATATAAAGTGGTGGAAAATTGTCACTTCGAGTTTCTATGAGACATCCATCCCGGCCGATTACCAGAGGTGAAGAAAGGGTACAAAGGTATCCAGGACTCCTCCAATCCCACATCCCAAATGCACTTGGGTAACCCAAAAGGGCCCTTGTCAGTTATTTGGGTCTGTTTACCAATATTATGTTGTTTTGCCACTGTCATTGCACCAACCGAAATAGGGGGGAATTAGACGTTATGATCCTCCCAAGCTTGTGCACCTTCGAGGTCGTCTAAGTAATCTCCTAAATGACGATTTTCTTAGGGGAGGCTCACTTTGGGGGTTATTGCTCTTTACTCCCCCCCCCAAAACGCAGGCACGCTTCTCTGACCTCGTATGCCCAGTGTTGGTTCAGTATTTTCCCTTCTGCTTCGAAGCGCAATCGTTCAACTTCGTTGTTTGCTATCGAGGCTCAGGTTGATCTTGGCTGGTTTCAGAATTGGTGCTCAGTAATGTAACACATTTTATATTCCAATTATTAGTTTTATGGTAGCGGTTTCAGAAGGCAACCCACCACATAGCGGTTCCAGAAGGTAACACACCATATCTCTGAAACATGTAGTATCTGCTCTTTCAAATACTGCGACAGCAGGAGTCAAGCACTCTTAATCCCGGAATAAGTAGTAAACTTCATCGAAAGATTAACAAGGTTGCCTCCCTATTGAAAGCAACATTCTTCGGTATCGGCACCTCCGCTCCAGATGCAACTAAATTGATCACCGACCGGCATCTCGTCCTCCAACGTCTCGGCTGTCTTTTCGAGACAACTAGATACGTAGTCCTTGAGAACATCAACATCATCATCCAAGGAGGGAGGAGCTTCCCAGTGTGTTTTTCTGCGTAGGGGTCCCATGCCTCCGTCACGAAGCATTTTCAATGACAGCTCTGGTGATGGTCGGCCAAAGAAAATCTGATTTTCCAGTGGCTAAGGCAAAGAGAAGTAAGAAGACGAACAGGTGCAATGAGAAAGACACCTTTCATGAAGTGACAATTGTTTCCACCCGTTCTCAAAAAGACACTTACAACCCACGCAAAACTAAAGTACTCTTCTCCAATAATGATCAGTTGCCCATCCATCCACTTCTTGTTTTGAAAGTCAGTTTCTGCCACCTGGCCCAATCCTCGATATCTAGGAAGTTGTCGAGTACCCCACTTGGAAGCAGCCTTTTCCGTTAACATGATTGGTTCCAAGGGCTTTTCTTGTGCTTCATCAGATTTTCGTCTACCACCGCGAAAATTGCGAACAGCCGGAGGAGTAAGGTCGGCCTGGAAAGTAATTTCGCCACGAGGCACGTTCTTGTCGCCTGTCACCTTGAAGGCGATGAGAGTGTCTCCTACGTAAGTGACGTTGATCATTTCATAGCCATGGCTTCCATACCTGATCAACAGCATAACAACGGTGCATAAAATGCTGCAGTGAGGAACTATGAATGGTATCCATTCCTTTATTTCACAAGATGCAGTGCATTCGTACTTACCGTCCGACCCACAGGCCCTCAAGGTTGTACTGTGGAAGGCAGCTTCTGGCATCCATGGCACGTTCGCGTGCCTCCTCGGTTTGTTGTTTGTCTCCATCTCGCTGGACGAGCTCCATTTCTAGTAATTCCATGTCATACACTAGCTCGGGGTCGCGCAGTTCTGCTTCTCGAAGTTCTTGGCGAATGGCTTCTTCGCTACTACCACTATTTCCATCGTCGAGTAGTTCGCTCAGTTGCTTCATCTTTTTTCGCAGACTCCAAAGTTCATCGCCATATTTCACGAATTGTGCCTTGGTTTCGAGGTCGCGTTCACGACGAGCTTTTCGCGCTTCGCTCTCCTCCACGGGTTCCAAGTTCATAAATTCAGCAATGCGTCTTCCTTGGTTGGCGCTGCTGTGGCGATCACCCGATGGCTGATGGCTGTCAAAGGAAGACAACAAATTAAGATGGACCAGTTTCCTTGCACCCGCCGCTTGCAGCGACGCATGATCAGTTCCAATGGAACGAAAACCATCAACGGTCGCATAAGAAGTCAAAACGGCTGCCACCACAAGGCTCAAACGCCAAGCTCTCGAAAATGCCATCTTTTTCCAGAAAATAAACGCAATTAGCTTGCGTTCCTTCGACTGTCAAAGAATGATGTTCGAATCTATACTAGTAAATACAATTTTAAGTTTATTTGCCGATGGGGATTTTTTTTTTAAAACAAAACAAATCGGCTTCGTCAGTCACCGACGTTGTCGTAGTTGATGTTTGCTCTGCGTGCTAGCTACTAGTAGTAGCTGAGAACGAAAGAAAAAAAGACCACGCAACACCTTTTTTTCTGTTCTGTACAGTTGAGTAATTCGTTCTTGTTGGAAGAAACGTTGGCAACGTATGCATACCGGTAGCTAGAGCGAGTACGCCGTACAATGTAGTATAGTACTGTTTCGAACGTAAAGTACAGTACTTCTGGAGTAGTCTAGCTATTAGTAGCTAGCTAGCTAGCTACTAGCTACTACTAGAAAGTAGAAAAGGTTGACATGACAGTCAATTGTCACCCTTGATTGTTAAACCATCACTACTACTAATTGTAGATACTAGCTACTAGCTAGCTAGTAGCTAATAATACATCCTGTAGTACGGGGTTCTCAATAAGTCGCAAGGACTTTTACTGTACGAGGTACGTACACAATTAATACCATTACTATGACGTACAATTATAATTACTAGCTAGCTAGTTGTACTAGTACCAGGAATAAATTTCGAGTGATGTCAGTGACCTCTCCACCAATCAAATCGCAAAGTGCACGACTGGAATGTAGATAATTATCGTTCAGTCTTGGCAACGCGGGAATCGACGGCGCAGACGTCTCATTTATGTTTAGGCTATCGGATATCTCGTAACAGATAGCTAACTGCTTAATGCTCATCATTATATCTATAGAACATGGTAATAGCTAGCTGGCTTGGTAGATAACTTTGACTTCGGAGATCTAGATGATTGTTAGCTTGCTTGATCTCTATCATCTCTCTACGAACGTTCCGTTCGTCGGCATTTCTACGGCATTTCTACGTGCCAATTCTACTGGAAAAATGACAAGATTTTGCGCGAAAAAAGATCTGCAATAGCCATAGCCGACAATGGCGGCATTTGCTCCGTTTTTCCAACGTTTTTTGTAACAAAATGGATGAGAACACGCCATCTAGACGTCCAGGCAGAGGACATAACGGCATTCTGCGAGAGCGATCGCTAAATGCGCCAGGCACAGTGCATGGAGCGGCAAGATCAACACCATCAACAATTTTGAACTCAAGCAATCGAGTTCATTTTGATACTTGTTGGGAGGTAATTCATGATAGCTTCCTATGGTATAAGATCAAGGATAGATAGATGAGATGAAGTGGAATACCGGTCCTCAGTTCAATGCTGAGGCATCTTACTTTTCTATTCCAACAGATACTCTTGTTAACGAACGCACATCTATTCTTGCACTTGCCTACATGCCGCCAGACGACAGTGATGACGAGGTGCCCAACATTCCCATTGAAAAAACGGTAGAGGAAGAAGAGCATGAACATGACATGGAGGAGCTTGCAGATTATAATGGTGACTCAGATGATGAAGGTCTGGACGCTCAGGAATTGATTGGTGATACAACAACAGAAAGGTTAACAACACACGAGAATGATCGACACGCATTAATCAACGAGGATGCTTATGTCTCCTGCGACACAGTTTTAACTGATGACGAAATCCAAAAAGAGCAATGCAGCGAAAATGCCCCACTGCTGACACCAGGTGCACCGCCAGGATGGCGTCCTCCGTGTGGCCCAGCTGATTGGAAAGAGCCTGCTATCAAAGCTGAACTTGGCCAACCAACGTGTGATTTCAAAGACATTGATAACCCTGGCGGATGGAGCAAATTTACATATCGAGCGAAGTTCCAATATGTAAAAAACAAGGCCGTGAAACATCTGTGCCACTCCCTTCCAACTGGGTGTAAGCCTGTGCCCGCTAATGGCAAGGGCGAACGGGTAGACGATGGGTACAATTTCTTTTATAATGGATGGACACGGTCACAATCTGATCCACATTTTCGAAGTGGGGCAACAAGGGACAACTTGTTTTCAGCGTGTCGGCGCAGCTCACTGGATGGCGAGATTCTGAGCAAACTTGGATTAACAAAGGAACGGATGCTGGATAGGGATGGCGCGCCGGATTCTTTATTCTTTTACAACTTGCTTCTTCCTGTTCATGACACTGCAGATGGAAGCACCGTTGAAGGGGATCCGCGAAAGCCCTATTACCCTCATGTCGCGACATGCACTGAAATCTATGCGATCACAGACCTGAAACTGAGAGGGAGTGGTAGAGGGCATCGATTCAAAGAAACGTCACCACAAGAGCTTCTGAAATGGGATGGAGTGACCGCGATGGATGGTGTCCTTGGAGGCAGCCGCGGAGCTATCTTGCGTTGCTTTGATATTCGAAGAAAAGACAATGTTTGTTTCAACAAGATGATCTATGAAAGCATGTCAGTAACACGGTGGTTAGAAATTAAACGAGCCATCAAGTTGAACAACAACTTACTTGCAACCAAGTTTGGTGAACCTGGGCATGACCCGTGTCAAAAGCGTGACTACATATATAATGTCATTTGCCACAACACCAATGCGCTTACAAAGAAAGCATGTTTGGACCTTTGCGGCGAAGAGTCAACTTGGTTGTTTGGTGGTTGGGCAGGAAAGGATACCGGCGTTATCCAAAGAAACCTTGAGAAACCAGGGGGTTCAACAGGAGGGCAACTTGCCTTAGTAACAGATGTTGACAGAGTTCGCGTCAGGGCCTATATTCATCGGCACAAGCTGCATCCCAAGTACTTTGGAAACCCAGGGGAAAACGAAATACGAATGATCACTGACAAGGTGTTGGAGATGGTGGCTGACGAGAATAATCCAAGAGGCATTTTCAGTGACAAGCCACACATGACGTGGGACAATTATTTCAGCGGAGACAACAGTATGAACTACTGTGCCGAGAAAGGCGTTGGATTTACATGCACAGTGCAGTGTGGTAGATTGCCTGGCAAAGTCAAAGCGGAACACTTACACAAACTGCTAACAAAGTCGGAGGATCGGCCGAAGGCGGCAAGGTTTGAAAATCCAGTTGTGTTGGTGAAGCGAGACAAAGAGAAATGGGGCAACTCAGTGTGGGTCCACACGTCGTTTCAATCAACATCATCATGCAACATTGCTCATGTCAATGCTATCAACAGTTGCTCCTTGTTTGCAGCAACCAAAGAGCGCGGTCGCAACATATTCAAACGAAGTTGGGCTATTGAAATGAATGAGAGTCGACAGCTTTACTTGGCCATGTACGGCAAGGTTGACAGGATTGACCACTTGATTAAAAACTGTAATTTGTACTACAGGTAAGCATGTCTTGTTTTGTTATCAATCATTTTGTTAACAATCGTTTCGTTAACAATCAATCTTGCTACGAATGTTGCTCGCGACTGCTTTGATTTGGTGTTGAAAAAGGTCCTGGAAATATTGGCATGCGCCAATGCTGCACGCCAAGGCACTTGCAATTGTCACGGCGCATGATGTGTACCTGGAGTGTGCTGAGGGTGGGGTCAATCTAGATTGGAAACTCAAGAACACAGTGTCATTCCATCGCTTTAGAGAGAAGCTAGCATTTCAAATGTTGCAGTATGATCCCCGCAAAAGAGAATATCCCGGTGATGAAAAGTTTCGAGTGTCTACTCAACAGAACCAGACACAGCGCAGGCGCACAACAAGCCCTTCTCGTTCATCGACATGGAGCGTCCAATCCACAAGCTCTGGTGTGAGTGAAGGTAACTTGTTGGAAACGTCAGCTTCTACGAGACTGTATGGCTTCCTTGATAACCTCATTGGCCATCAAGAGTCGATAGGAAAATTCCCAGGTCACAACGACAGAGTGTGTGTCGTTTGCGGAGAGCGCACAGTCAAATTTTGTGGCGTATGCAAGAAAGCAATGCATTCAACAGCACCCGAGGATTGTGACACTAAGATGTCATGTTTTGTTGAGTGGCACAACACGGGTTTCTTCGGCCTGGCAAGAGAGGATTGCCGAATGGTTCGGAAGAGACAACGAGATTGGCAGCACCCGACAAGGGAAGAAAGGACGGCTAACACACACGGGATGAAACAAATTCATAAAGCAGCGAATGTGTTACACAATTCCGTTGGAAATGATGGCGACAATGAGCAAATGGTACCCTGGTACTATCATCTCGGGTCCTTATCAGTTCGATGATGAGATGCCCATAGCCGCCAGATGGGAGATCACATTTGACGACGGAGACCGTGAGTTTCTTTCAACTGACGAACTCCAACATTGTCACATTATACACATGTTGACAAATCAACACCTACCGTTGAGACAGTGACCAAAGATGATGATGATCCTCCCTACTCTTCGCCAATGGACGATACGCCACTTGATCAGCGACCTGAGGTACTACTCCCTGACAAGGATGAAGACTTGCCTCCTCATTTACGTGAACCACGACCATATGGTGTACCCAACCCCAAGGAAATGCCTCGAGACTTCTCAGGTCAGTTCCTACATGCGGAGAACTCAGTCCTACCTAACAGACTTCCTCCCCTACAAGACAATTGATCGCACCTTTCTCATGCCCCCTGAGGAGGACGGCACACGACATCGAGCGAAGATCATTGCTCTTATCGACAGCCACCTTGCTGAGAATAGCTTCGAGAAGCAACCCGAACGTGTCAAGTTCAAATGTCTCGTCAATGACAAATGCGAAGAAGTCGTTGCATACAACGACACCGTTGACTACATCGAGGCCAATGACACGCGGGACGGAGTGTGGAAATTTTGTTGCATTCTCGACCACAAATGCGTCACACGAAGCGACAAGAACTACATGCAGTGTAGTGTCAACGTCCTCATCGAATGGGAATCTGGTGAAACATCATGGCAACCGCTACATCGCAAGGACAAGGCGGGCATATACGACTGTGATCCTGTCACTGTCGCCATCTATGCTCGCGAGAATAACCACCTTGACGCCAAGGCAGGAAATTACCTGGACTCAAGAAGATTGCGAAAACCCAGAAACGTATCCTGCGTCACGCCAAGCAGGCTAAGCTCCAAGCAGGCTAAGCTCCATTCGCTCCGCACCAAGCCCATCTACATGTATGGTTTCGAAGTCCCTCACAACCATGAACAAGCGATGGCAATTGATTGACGTAATGGCAACACCAAATTTGCCGACGCTGAGAACGCTGAGATCTTTATGATTGATGAGTTCTCTACATTCAAAGATCTTGGATTCGATGGCAACCCTGGCCCTGACTACAAGAAGACACGTGCCAGAGCTGCATGATGACCACTTGATAGAGTGGAACATGCATGTCACTAAGTCTTTAGGACCTTATGATATGATCATCAGCAGAGACATTTTAAAATTCCTAAAAATCGATTTAAGATTCTCAGATGAAATCATCGAATGATGCGGAGCAGAAATGCCCTTTAAAGACGGAGACGCCTCTACAAAAGAAGTGTATTACACAGCAGACAGCAATCCAGTAGCAGACAGCGATCCAGTAGAAGACGCTGTACATAGAGTCAAACGCATTCTTGACGCTAAACATGACATAGCAGATATTGAAAAGATCTGCGAAGAACAAGCTGAGCTAGATGTGCAACAGCAAAAACAACTAGCAGTCTCACTTTGCAAGTAGGAAGCACTGTTCAATGGACAGTTAGGACGCTGGCATGGTCAAGAAGTCAAACTTGAACTTCAAGAAGGAGCAAAGCCTCACCATGCTCATGCCTATAGTGTACCACGATGCCATATACAGACATGGAAAGCTAAGGTGGAACGCCTTGTTAAAATTGGTGTTCTGAAGAAGCTGAACCGCTCAGAATGGGCAGCACCTACCTTTGTCATTCCTACTAGTAGGAAAGATGGATCAGTAAGATTAATCTCAGACTTTCGAGAACTGAATAAAAGGACATTGCGGATACCATACCCTATTCCAAACATTCAGGACACGCTTTTGAACCTAGAAGGGTTTCAATGGGCAACTAGTCTAGATTTGAATATGAGGTGCTACCATGTCAGATTGGATCCAGCTTCAAAGCAGCTGTGTGCTATTGTACTGTCTTTCGGCAAGTGTGAGCACCAGGCAATCCCAATGGGATTGTGCAACAGCCCTGACATTTTCCAAGAGAAGATGAGCAAGCTAATGGATGGACTAGCATTTGTCCGGACTTACATTGATTACCTTCTATGTCTAACAAAAGGCACATTCAGTGATCATCTCAAAAAAGCAGAACTTGTTCTACAGAGACTGCAGAAGGCAGGACTTAAGGTCAATGTTATGAAGTTGTTCTTTGCGCGTTCTCAACTGGAACACCTAGGGTGCTGGATTACCCGTACAGGATTTAAGCCTGTCTATGACAAGGTAAAAGCGGTCTTAAAGATTGCTGAACCTAAGACTCGAAAAGAACTTTGATCTTTTATTGGCGTGGTAAATTACTACAGAGACAATGTGGGTCAGACGGTCCCATGTGCTAGCACCTTTGGCTGCACTGACGTCCAAAACAACCAAGTGGAAATGGGAACCACATCACCAGAAGGCATTGGCTATGACCAAAAGAGTCATTGCAAAGGAAACGCTGTAAGCATATCCTAATTTCAATAAGCCCTTTCAAATTCACACCAATGCCAGCCACTATCAGTTAGGGGCTTTAGCATCACGGGAAGGAAAGCCAATAGCTTTTTATAGCCATAAGTTGAACCCAGCGCAAACGCGGTACACGACTACGGAAAGAGAACTGCTAAGTGCAGTAGAGACTCTCAAGGAACATAGGACCATACTCCTTGGACAGCAAATCAAAGTGTTCACTGATCACAAGAATCTAGTGTACAAACATTTCAACACGGAGCAAGTTATGCGTTGGCGACTCCTCCTAGAAGAATTCGGCCCTAAGTTGACGCATGTCAAGGGCGTGAACAACATTGTCGATGATGCCCTCAGTAGACTAGAAATAGCAGAAGAAGAATTCTCTGCCGAAGCATTTGCAAATGAACTAGCGAATGAGGAAGAAGAGTTTCGAACTGGATATCCTCTCTCGTGCAAAGAAATAGCTTTTTGTCAAAAGAAAGACAGCGCGCTACAAAACAAGTTCAGGACGCAGCCGGAACTTTACATTAAGAAGCCGTGCATGTTCTCTGATAGCATGTATGAGCTCATTGCTAAGAACGATAAGATTTACGTTCCTAAGCATCTACAAAATAAGTGTGCCGAATAGTATCACTTAACGTTGATGCATCCTGGTGAACAACGACTTGAACTCACCATAGCACAGCACTGCACATGGATCGGCCTACGTGCTACATGTGTACATGCATGCAAACGCTGTGAGAATTGCGCAGTGAGCAAGAAGCAAGATACGAAACATGGTCTGCTTCCACCTAAACCCAATCCGGAAATCATTCCCTGGCACACACTATGTGTTGATCCGGGATTTGCCTACCGTCTGACCTCTGTGTCTTTTGCACTCAGGATTAGCAATTCGCCTTAGGGTTGAGTACCGGTGTGACTCATCCACATCACTCTTATATCCTCTCTCCTACAAAGAGATAGCACTTCATCAGACAAAAGATAGAGCGCTACAAAACAAGTTCAGGACGCAACCCGAACTACATATTAAGAAGCCGTACACCTTCTCGGATAGTGCGTACAAGCTCATTACAAAGAACAATAAGATTTAGGTTCCTAAGTGTTTACAACACAAGTATGCTGAATGGTGTCACTTAACGTTGATGCATCCTGGTGAACAAAGACTTGAACTCACCATAGCACAACACTGTACATGGATTTGACTCAAGTCTACCTGCATACATGCATGCACACGCTGTGAAAATTGTGCAGTAAGCAAAAGGCGTGACCAAAAGCTAGGTCTGCTTCCACCTAAGTCCAATCCAGAAATCATTCCCTGGCACACACTATGTATTGACCTGGTAGGACCATACAAATTCGGAGACCCTAAAAGCCAAAAACATACATTGAACTTCACTGCATGACTATGATAGATCCTGCAACAGGATTCTTTGAAACAGTAGAGATCGGTGAAAAGACCACCGACATGATAGCCAACTGGTTGGAACTCCATGGGCTTACCCAATATCCATGGCCCACAGAAATAACTACGGACAAAGTAAAAGGATTCACTAGAGAAGTTAGCGAAACTCTTAAAAACGAACATGGTGTTAAACGGAAGATTGTTGCCAGTCGTAATCCACAAGCGAACTCCATGATTGAAAGATGTCACAAGACACTTCCCAACATGATTCGTACTGCACAAATCAAGGACAAAAGGGGCTTAGATTCTTTTCTTGATTTCAAAGGCATTCTGGCGGCATGTTGGAAAGCTAAGAATTCTGCAGTGCATGCCACTGCACGCGCAACGCCTACACAGTTAGTGTTTGGCCGTGACACAATGTTGAATGCCTCTTTCCAAGCAGATTGGCAATTCATTAAAGAACGAAAGCAGCGGCTTATCATTCAAAACAATAAGTGTGAAAACGCTAAATGCAAGCTACATGCGCACAACGTAGTGAGGCGATGTGGTAGTAGTCAAAGCTGGTGCAGGACGCAAGCATGGCTCAAATCCATACTTGGATCCCATGAGGATTACACAAGTACATGACAACGGCACTGTCAAGCTTCTCAAGGTTGCCAATAACAACGGCGGAGCGGTCTCTCAGACCTGGAACATCCGGAATGTTGAACCGCGCATGGCCTGATCACCAATGTGTTACCATCCGTGGCATCGCAAGACTGCGACCACATGATTCAAAAGCTCTAGAGCGGCTACAAGTCTTACGTTCCAAGCCTTCTACACACATTTCGTAACTCACTTAGACCATTGTCATGGGGGAGAATGCAACACCGTAATTTGCCTATTTAGGCACACATAGAGTGTCCTCATACGGGACTCATTCGTTCATGACTCATTCACGGAAGACACACTCTTCAGCATAAGGGACTATTTGCTACTAGCTTGGTTGCATTTTATTTTAAGGAATTCCTCTTTTCCTCGTTTTCCCTTCCTTTTGGACCCTATTTCCCGTATTCCTTTTCCTGCAGGAAAACGAGGAAGCATGATTCAGAGCATTTTCCTTGTTTTCCTGCTCCTGAGGAAG
>Ga0163149_10005815_pt1 | contig 12879 bp, 12 predicted proteins | sample OliLakLV19MP5G1_FD_148604 | JGI IMG/M metagenome (GOLD analysis project Ga0163149, IMG submission 148604) | Freshwater microbial mat bacterial communities from Lake Vanda, McMurdo Dry Valleys, Antarctica - Oligotrophic Lake LV.19.MP5.G1 | ecosystem: Environmental > Aquatic > Freshwater > Lake >...
GTTAGCTCATGGAGAGCATATCTCCATTATTCATCTCGTCGATTCTCTGATAGAGCACGCTGAGCTTTCCTGCGCATCGGATATCCACATCGATCCCTGCGCCTCATCGATTAGAATTCGCTTTCGCATCGATGGGGTACTCCACGATATGTATCACGTACCGAGCGCTATTCTTCCTGAAATAGTATCAAGAATAAAAGTGTTGAGCCGACTTCGAACAGATGAGCATTATGCGACCCAAGATGGTCGCTTTCGTTTTTTATTACCCCAAACTGACAGCAGTATTGACATTCGCGTGTCGATTATTCCTACGTATCACGGAGAAAATGCCGTGCTTCGTTTGCTGTCTGACAAAGCGGAAAATTTCTCACTCCAGAGTCTTGGTTTTTCTATTTCTGATGCTCAGAAAATTATGCATGCACTGGGAAAACCAAGCGGCATGATACTAGCAACAGGTCCAACAGGCTCTGGGAAAACCACAACCCTCTATAGCCTCTTAAAAATGCTCAATACGAAGGAAGTCTCTATTGTCTCAATCGAGGATCCGATTGAGTATGCGATAGATGGAGTGAAGCAGATTCAGGTTCGTAGTAAGACAGGGTTGACGTTTGCAAATGGTCTTCGCTCGGTCCTTCGTCAAGATCCAAATATCATTATGGTCGGGGAAATAAGAGATAGCGAGACGGCGCACATCGCAGTCAATACTGCACTCACAGGGCACCTACTTCTATCAACACTCCATACTTCTGACGCCGCAACTACGCTCCCGCGACTTCTTGATATGGGTATCGAATCATTTCTTGTAGCTTCTACAGTCAGTATCGCAATTGGACAGAGATTGATACGAAAGCTTTGTACCCACTGCAAAATCCCGCTGACCCCTCAAAACTTTCAAAAAGAAAAGATCCTTTTTAATAAATATTCCCTGAGTTTTCTTGGTGCATTCTGCCAGGGGAAAGGATGTGATGTGTGTGCGCAGAGTGGTTATTTTGGGCGGATGTCTATCAATGAAGTGCTCGTGGTCGACGAGGCGATCCGCCAGGCAATTGTAAACAAGGTTTCTGCTTACGATATAAAAATGATGGCAATGGAGAGGGGAATGACGACCATGTTTCAAGATGGGATTGATAAAGTGCGACAGGGCATTACCAGCATTGAGGAGGTTTTACGAGTTATCCATGAATAAATGAAAGCATTTTTATTGAAAGTTGCTCACACGCTTCAAGCTGTTTTTGAAAGCAAAAGCTCCATGAAAGAGCAAGTATTTTTCGTCAAGCGTTTGTCATTTCTGATTCGAGCTGAAGTGCCAGTGGTCGAAGCGCTCAGCATGTTACGTGACCAGGCAGGTTCAAAACGCATGTCAGCAGTACTTAGTAAGGTTGTGTCAGATGTTTCAAATGGGCATTCACTTTCTGCAAGCGTAAAAAAATATCCAAATCATTTTGGATCATTTGCTGTGCATATTATGCATATCGGTGAGCAGTGCGGGACGCTTCCCGACAATCTTGAATATTTGGCTGAAGATCTAAAAAAGAGAAGTTTGCTCAAAAGGAAAATTGTCAGTGCGTTTGTATATCCAGTAGTGATACTCTGTGCAACGCTCGGTATCACCGTGTTTTTATTGTTGTATTTATTTCCAAAGATCATGCCAGTGTTTCAGAGCCTCCGTGTGACGCTCCCACTATCAACGAGGATACTTTTACGGACAACCCAGATTATACAGTTACACGGTTTTGCCTTACTTATTTTATTTGGAATCTTTTTCTTTTTGACTACGATTATTCTAAAAAAGAATGAAACAGTTCGACTGTATCGTGATTCACTCTCTCTTAAAATACCTCTTTTCAAAAGCGCTATTCAGTCATACAACCTAACTCATATAACGAGGACCCTCAGTCTACTACTTGGAAGCGGGATTCCACTTTCAGAGTCTCTACCGATTGTCTCTGATGTAATAGAAAATCGTATATATAAGCGAGAACTTCTCGATGCTATGCAAGGGGCGAGGCGGGGAGAGACGCTCACGCAACATTTGAGCAAACACCCAGACATCTTTCCTGAAATGGCAATACATATTATTTCAGTTGGAGAGCGCAGTGGGAATTTGACTTCGTCACTTGTGTATTTGTCAGATTTTTTTGAACAGGAAGTAGATAGTTTTACTAAAAATATCAGTACCATTATTGAGCCACTACTGATGATAGTCATGGGCTTGCTCGTAGGGTTTATCGCCCTTTCAATTATTACCCCCATTTATGGCATTACACAAAACTTACATCCATAATACAGCGCGAGGTTTTTCTATCGTAGAAATAATGATTGTGTGTTCGTGCGTTGCGTTTCTCTATGCCCTCGCCTCCGTAGTGGATATCAGTGTTTACACAAAAAGAACGTTTGCAGAAGTCACGAAAGATGTATATACCACGCTCGTGAGAGCAAGGAGTCTATCAATGAACGCTATCTGCCGAGGTAGTGGGTGTGTAGGAGGTAGTAAACATGGAGTGTTTGTGAGTCAGAGCGCCTACACGCTCTTTGAAGGTGATACCTATGCAAATCGCGTTTCAAAGTTTGATGAAGTTTTTCTACTGCCAAACGGTGTAGCTGTTTTAAGCACTCAAGAAATAGTATTCGATGTCCTTTCTGGTGAGGTATCAGGAGCTGTCTCTATTACACTCAGTAGTGCAGTAGATGCAAAGTCTACAACTATCACCGTATCACCTGAAGGGGTGATTGATTATTGATATGAGCCAACAAAAAAAACATTGTCGGCATATGCATGCATTCTCAACTGTTGAGGTAGTTTTAGCGCTGGCATTATCCTCGCTCATGTTTGGGAGTATCATCTCGATTTCTTCGAGCAACCAAAATGTAGTCATAGATACTGCTCAAAGCAATGAGGCGGTCATGAAAGCAACCGAGCTCATAGAAGAAATGCGCGCATATGGTACGAGAGATTTTCGATTGGTACGTGACATTGTGCCCATTATCGATGGAATGTATGAAAAGAGGATTTTTGTGAAGACACTCCTTGACTATATTACCAAAGAGGTCACGGTTGAAATTCGCTGGCAAAATATACCAGGAAGAAATCAGAAAATTTCCCTCACCTCACTTTTGATTGATACCGATATATGGCGCACCCAAACGTGCGGCGATACGCTCTCTGGAAATTGGAGTCTTCCGTACCGAGCAAATGCTGTTACGAGTTTTGCACAGTTAATTGGTGATCCGACAGGGAAGTATCCAATCACTGATTTGGACGTGTATCAACAAAAGCTTTTTGTGACAGTAAATAACAGCAGTAGTAACAAACCAACCCTCTTTATATTTGATGTCTCAAACCAAGCTTTCCCGGTGTTACTAAAATCGATTGATAATGATGGAGCAAATAACACAGGGATTAATGGAATTGTAATTGGAAAATCACAAACAGGAGTGCATGCTTTCCTCGCAAATGCGAGTAGTTTTGTAAAGGGGCAATTACAAATCATCGATACGAGTCCGCCGTATAACATTGTGACGTATAAAATATCTTCTACAATTGTAAAGGGTTCAAGTACTCAAGGGACTGGAAACGTGATTTTTTATGCAAATGGCTTTGTATATCTAGGGCTTAAGAAAACAATTGCTGGGCCAGAGTTTAATATTGTTGATGTGCGTGATCCGCAAAATCCGTTTTGGGTGGGCGGATATACTGTGGGAAATGGGATAAATAGTATTGTGGTAAAAGGGAAGTATGCCTATATTGCTTCGCCAAATAATCAGGAGCTTATCACTTTGGATATTTCAGACCCAGCAAATCCTTATTATGTGGGAGGTTACGATGCGCCAGATACAGTCGGAAATGGGAAAAGTATCGACCTTATTGGAGATACCCTATACCTCGGGAGAACCGTCACCGCTTCTAATCCGGAATTGGTCGTGCTGAATAATACAGCACCAAATAGCATGCTCCCACCCCTTGGTAGTAAAGAAATCAGTAGTAGCGTAAATGGATTATTCATCCGTGATTTTTTGGCATTCATTCTTACTAATAGTGAACTTAAAATATTTTCCACACAAAATCCTCAATCTATTACAGCTTTTGCTTCTCCATTTCCGCTCCCTGCTTCTGGAGGGAGTCCGGCTCCGTCTTTTGATTGCGAGGAAAATGCACTTTATATCGGGTCGAACGATTCGCAAGATAAGGGGTATGTTTCAATAATTACTGCCCCATAATATGAAAACTCAAGCATTTACATTAATTGAAACAATAATCTACCTCGCGCTATTTTCTGTAATAATTGGAGGTTCAATTACTTCGGCATTTTTCTTTTTGGAACATAGTGATAAAAATAATATCCATGCTCAGGTAGCCGGGGAAGCAGAGTTCATCCTTACGAAAATTGAATATCTTCTTTCCGGTACTACTCAAATCAGTAGTCCAAGCTCTGGGTTAGCCTGCATATTGCCGTGCATTGTTTCTGTGACTAAAGCATTTTCAATTCCCCGAGACATTACGATTTTTGTGCAAGGCAATACACTCTATGTAAAAAAAGATTATGCTCCGCCAGTAGCAATTTCTGGGAACAGTTTTCAAGTCAATGCGTTTTCTGCAGTTCACTTTCAAAAAGATGCAAAAGGTAGTAAGCGCATCAAAGTTTTATTTACCTTGAACACGCTCTCGCCGCAAGGAACCACAGTATCTGGAGATTTTTATACTACGTATTATCTAAAATAATGTATGAGCAACACCTTTCTTAAAAAGAAAAGTAGAGAGAATGGGTTTGTTGCAATCATGGCGACGATTATTATCTCTCTAGTCTTATTGGCGTCGACACTTTCAGTGAGCAGAAACAGTTTTTATATGAGAAGTAATGTGCTTAATCGTGAATTTAAAAAGACGAGCTTCACACTTGCTGAATCATGTGTCTATAAAACGCTCCAAAAACTGTCCATCGATTACTTTTATATTCCTACGAAAGGCGGGGAAGATATTTTAGTCGGAAGTGACTCCTGCCGTATACACAAAGTTGTCCATGGTATCGAAAATCCAAATACCCGTACAAAGTCTGTAATCATCGAAGCATCTGCCCAAAGTGGCGGAGCGCATGCGAACCTGATTGTTACCGCAGATATTGGAAGCCCGTTTGTTCAAACCACCTTTTTCTCACCCTATGTAACCTCCTTCCTCGAGGTCTCCCGATTCCCATAAGTATCCAATTAATAACGCAATCAAGGGGTTCCCTTGATATTAGAGAGTATTAGGAGTGGAATGGGATATGTGACGCTGAGCAAAATGTGTGAATGTAAGAAATGATGATATTTTGCTATTGTACATAGATGGAACAAGCTCCTGAAAAACGAAGTAGAGCCAAGAGACTGCAAACTTGGTTTGAAACATATGAAGGCTCAATATCGACAATTGCGCTCGTGGGTGGATTCGTCTTGGATTGGCTCATGCTCCAGCGAATTGATACGCCATTTGAAAATACGCTCATTGTCATACGGCTTATCGTCGTTGGCGCCTCAATCATTTTTCTCAATCGCCAGTCCCTTCGCGTGATTGATACCGATAAGGAAGCAAAAATTCATTTTTGGCTCATCAATATTATTCAGTTTGCGTTTGGAGGGCTCCTCTCCACGTTCTTGGTGTTCTATTTTCGGAGCTCGAGTATTTTTGTCAGTTGGCCATTTCTACTCCTCCTCCTGCTTGCGTTTAGTGTAAATGAACGTCTAAAACACCACTATGAAAGGGCAAGTTTTCAGATTTCTTTCCTTTTTATATCAATCTATTCTTTTACAATATTTTTTGTTCCAATCCTCGTCCGAGATATTGGACCTTTAGTATTCCTCCTCTCTGGTGCACTCAGTCTTTTGATTATTTTCTTGTACTTAAAATTACTTCGGTACTTTACCCCCGTCATTTTCAAGGAAAGTAAAAAAGTGCTCGTGCTTTCCATTGGCACGATTTTTTTCCTGATAAATGCTTTGTATTTCTTGAACCTCATTCCACCAATTCCACTCTCCATAAAAGATATCGGTGTCTATCACTCTATTATGAAAAATGCTGATGGGGATTTTGTTGTCGCAGAAGAAGAGTCAAATGCGTGGAAGCGTTTTTTCAGCATTTATAAGGATGTACACATTAATCCAGGTGAGCCAATATCAGTCTATAGTGCAATATTTTCTCCCACGAAGCTCGATATTGGCATTGTCCACGAATGGCAGTTGTATGATGAAGTTTCGAGGCGGTGGATATCAAAGAGTAGGATTGCACTCTCCGTTGTTGGAGGGAGAGGTGATGGATTTCGCACATTCTCAACCCACACTGAACTCATCAAGGGAAGCTGGAGGGTGAATGTTGAGACGGAGAGAGGTCAAGTACTCGGAAGGGCGCATTTTGACGTTTTACCGGCGACCTTACCACTTGATTTAGAAATGAGTATTAAGTATTAATTATTTGAAATTTTCTGGTATACTTATTGTATTATTACCCATCAACTAACATAATGTATATGGCAAAAGGAAATAATTCACAAAAAAAAGAAACAAAGAAACCAAAAAAGGCGAAGAAGTAGTTTTGTGCAGGTAAATTTAATCACGTGCACCACACATCCAGGATCAAAGCCTGGATGTGTCATTAATAGAAAGATCATAAACCCACACACACTATGTCACAATCATTTCTCTCCCAGCTAAACTGGAGATTTGCAACCAAGAAGTTTGATCCATCAAAAAAGGTTACAAGTGGAGACTTGGCGAACATTATGGAAGCAATCCGGAAAGCTCCATCACCATTTGGACTTCAGCCGTATCATATATACTACGTATCACAGAGTGAAAAGCGTGAAGCGATGAAAGCGGTATCTTATGGACAAACTCAGGTCACTGATGCTTCGGGAATATTTGTCTTTTGCGCACGAACTGATTTGATAGACCGCGTTGAACAGTACGTTGCGGCAGCTCGCACGGGAGACGAAGCTGTCGACGCCGGACTCCGTGCTTACGCAGACAGTAGCATCCACTCGTCAGTTGATAGTATGAATGAAGATCAAGTGTTTGCGTGGGCTTCAAAACAGTCTTACATTGCTCTTGGGTTTGGTCTTGCGGCATGTGCGGAGCTTGCTATTGATTCATGTCCGATGGAGGGGTTTGAATCGCGAAAGCTCGATGAGGTGCTTGGACTTCCGCAACACATGAAGACTGTTGCGTATATGGCAGTCGGCTATCGCCTAGAAGAACCCCAAAGAGCTAAGGTGAGATTCCCAGAATCAGACTTGTTTACTCAAATTATTTAAACACAAAAACCTTTCGTATGTGAGAGTTCCTGCGTTACTGAAAGGAGTTGCGCGGTGTAGTATATAAGGTACTATTGCTCGAATGAAAAAACCTTTTCTTTCCATTTTATATATACTCATTTCGATATTTGCAATTATCGGTTTTGTTTTTAGCGTGGTCTTTTTTGGAATGCGATACGGAATTTTTAACGTCCGCGGTTCTATTGATGAGAGAAATCATTTTTTTAGTCAAATAAATTCTAATCCCAACACTGAAACAAAAAAAGTAGCTCAAAGTAAGCCCTGCGTTTCAGAGATTGCTGGTATGTGCAAATGGGACAAAACTCCTGAGTGGGTTGTGGTTGAGGGGGGACTCACCAAAGATGCTGAGGTAATTGCGCGAGTCTCACGTGAGACGGGGGTCTCAGGCCGAATGATTGCTGCTGTAGTAGTACCAGAACAAATTCGTTTTTTTACTGCAAACAGGGAAGTGTTTAAGCGATATTTCGAGCCTCTAAAAATTCTTGGGTCAATGTCACAGTTTTCTCTTGGAATTTCTGGTATAAAGCAAAACACCGCCCTCCTGATTGAGGAACATGCAAGCAATCCGAATTCTCCCTTTTACCCAGGCCCTGATATGGATATCCTTATTGCGTATAAAGAAGGTGTTGATCATGACACTGAGCTGTACAATCGACTTACTGATAGCAAAAATCACTACTATTCGTATTTGTATACCGCACTTTATATTAAAGAAATCCAAATGCAGTGGAAACGTGCTGGCTTCGAAATATCACAAAGTCCAGAAGCTGTGGTAACACTATTTAATCTTGGATTCAGCTTATCAAAGCCGAATGCATATCCGATGCCAGGAGGTGCACCGGTAACTATCGGCGGAAAAATATATTCATATGGTGAGCTTGGATCTGCATTTTACCGTAGTGATGTGTTGAAGGATATATTTCCTAACTAGGTACTCAGTGTGACTGAGTCACCGGCTACATATCCGGTAGTCCAACAAAGCTGCAAACTATAGCCACCTGACGGACGATCAATATTAAGAAGGTCACCAATAATCCAGAGGTTTGGAAAAAGTTTTGACTGCATAGTTTTGAAATCTATTTCATCGAGCGCTACACCACCACTTGTTATAACAGCCTTCTCTACTCCAAGAAGTTTCACTACCTCCATACTGAGATTTTTGAGGAGTTCGATAAGGTGGAGCCTCTGCACTCTGCTTACGCGATTACATTTGTCATCTGGATTAATTCCGAGTCGGTCGATAAGGATTGGCACAAGAGCACTCGGCACTACACTTCCGAGGCTATTTTTTAATTTTTTGTTTGCCTCGGTGGTGAATATTTCTTGGAGTTTGCTATTTACCATTCCATGATCAAGCCTCGGGAGAATATCGAGTGAAATGATTACCTCTCCATACTTGAGGAGTTCTCCAATATCTTTACTCATGTTGAGTATGGTTGGACCAGTGATACCAAAATGAGTAAATAAGACCTTTCCTATCTTGCTTCCTTGCTTCTCGTTATTTTGCAGAATTGTTATTTTTACTTCAGGGAGAGTGATACCTTGGAGTTTTTTTACCCACGAATCTTTTATTTCCAAGGGAACAAGTGATGCTTCAGGCTCTGACACAGTGTGCCCAAGTGATTTCAAAAATGTAAAACCATCACCAGTTGATCCAGTTTCAGGACGAGACTTTCCTCCGGTTGCGAGGATGAATTGTCGTGCAAAGATTTCCTCATTGCTTTTCGTACGTACTGATATGATTGAGTCTCCATTTGATTGCATTGAGTCAATTGGGGAATTCGATTTGATCGTGATGCCACCAAATTTCATGTACGCAACGAGCACATCCCACACTGATTGTGCGCTGTTACTTTGAGGAAATGCTCTCTTAAGCGCTTCTACTTTTGTTGCCATACCCCGAGAGTGGAAAAATTCAAGCGTCTCTGCAACACCATATTTACTGAACGGTGAAAATAAAAATTTGTCGTTGTCTTTAAATTTTGAGAGTAATACCCTTGTGTTCATTTCTGCGTTCGTCACATTACATCTACCACCACCAGTAATAAGCAGTTTCTTTCCGAGGCTCGTATTTTTTTCGAGTAAGAGTATTTTGCCACCTCGCTCAGCTGCCCGTCCCGCAGCCATCATACCAGCTGGACCACCCCCGATTACAACCACGTCCCATATCGTTGCGTCTGTTTTCATTATCTCGCATAGTACCATACGAATTGGCCCATTGTGGTATAATCGGTTTTACTTATATGCAGGATATAACGGAGGCGATTTCAAAGGTAATAGGAAGCTTTTTAGAGAAGCAGGGGATTTTAAACCCCGTCATTCTTTTTGACCGAACAAACTCATCTAATCACGGTGATGTTTCTACTAATGTAGCTATGATATTAGCAAAAGAACTGAAGAAAAATCCAAAAGAACTTGCAGAAGAAATCGTTGAAGTTTTGAGTGCAGAATACATCGAGGGTTTAGCAGATGTTCAAATTGCAGGACCCGGCTTCATCAATATCTTTTTTACTACAGAAGTGTACTGCTCCGCCACAAACACAGTACTCGAATCGAAAAGTGCATATGGTATGCAAAAAAGTTTACAGGGACAAAAGTGGGCAATTGAACACACATCTCCAAACCCAAACAAAGCACTCCACCTTGGGCATCTCCGCAATACACTCGTCGCCATGAGTTTGAAGAATGTCCTCGTTGCAAATGGAGCAACGGTAATCCTCGACATGGTTGATAACAATCGAGGTATTGCGATTGCAAAAGTGATGTATGGATACCTTGTATCAATGAGAAAAAGCTATGACACACCCGCAACTCTAGAGGCATGGATTAACAATAGAGCACTATGGAAGACGCCATTTGATGCAGGACTTCGCTCAGATGTATTTTGTGAAGAGGCATATCGTGCAGGTGAAAGTGCAAGCGTTGAGAGTCCCGAAGATGAAGCTGTAATTCGGAATATGGTCATTGACTGGGAGTCACATGATGAGCCAACATGGAAATTATGGGAGTATGTGACTGGCCTTGCTCACAGAGGTGCGGAGGAAACTCTCAATCGCCTCGGTAGCCATTTTGACACCATTTGGCACGAACACGAACACTATGAAGAAGGGAAACAATATGTAAATCAGGGACTCAAAAAAGGAATATTCACCAAGCTTGAAGATGGGGCAGTCCTCACTCATTTGGAAGCATACAATATTCCCGACACTATTTTGCTGAAGCGTGATGGAACGTCACTGTATATCACTCAAGACATTGCCCTCACTGCAAAAAAGAAGTTGTCGCATCAAGCAGACAGGCTTGTATGGGTTGTCGGACCCGAACAGAGTCTTGCGCTAAGGCAACTCTTTGCAATATGTGAACAGCTCGGTATCGGAAAGCTTTCTGATTTTACTCACGTGTCCTATGGGTATGTAGGAATCAAGGCTGATGACGGTTCATTTAAAAAAATGTCATCACGGGCCGGAACCGTAGTCCGTATTGATGATCTTCTCGATACCGCTCGGGATGGAATCCTTGCACAGTTTGAATCTCAAGGAAAGCCAGTAGACGAAAAGACAAAAGCCCTTTCTGAATCCCTCGCACTTGCAGCGGTGAAATTTGCGATGCTAAAGCCTGACCGTGATCAAGGAACAACTTTTGATTTGAAACAATCCATTGAAACGAAAGGGGACTCAGGTGTCTACGTGCTCTACACCTATGCTCGCATTCAATCAATTCTCAAAAAAGCGCAAGAGACAAGTATAACGCTTTCAGTTGATACCCAGAACATTTCAGGTGTCGAGGTATCAAAACTTTTCATGTTTTACTCACAAGTGATTGAGCGCGCTCAGAAAGATTTATCTGCGCACCATGTTGCTCAGTACTTACTTGAACTGACATCCGCATTTAACTCATGGTATGGGAAAGAGATTATTTTGGATGGTGAGAAAGGGCAGGGACACAAGCTCGCTGTGGCAAAAGCAACTGCAACGATTATTCAAAATGGAATGGCAATCCTCGGGATCCAAACACTCGATGAAATCTAAAAAAGATTTTGTGGTCTATATGATCCTCTGTGCTGATAAAAGTTTGTATACGGGAATCACCACTGATATAGAAAGACGTTTTGCAGAGCATGCAGAGGGAATTGGTGCGCGGTATACAAAATCTCATCTTCCAAAACGCATTGTGTATTCCGAGGCTAGACACACTCACAGCTCTGCACTCATTCGCGAAGCGGAGATAAAAAAACTTACGAAAGTCCAAAAGTTACTTCTTTGCAAAATACAAAAAACAGCTATATAAATCAACCCACCTCTCACTTGGCGGTTTAACCGCCAAGTGAGAGGTGGGGATAAGTCATCAAGTTTCACTGTAAGTGGTAGCTCTATTCACGTATGCTTACTAAGTATTCTGTGTCCGTGCACAGTTCTATTATTAGTTCTTTTTATGTACATATATGAAATCATCGAGAAAGTTTTTGGTGCGTCTTTCGTGTAGGCAGAAAAGTGCTGGATTCACGTTGATTGAGATTTTGGTAGTGATAGGTATCGTGGCAGTACTCGCGGCAATTGTTATTGTGGCTATTAACCCTGCTAGACAATTCGCACAAGCGCGCAATTCTCAGCGTCAAGCAAATGTAGCGGTGTTGTTAAATGCGATTGGTCAAAAACTGGCAGATAATAAAGGGGTGTTTGCGGGTGGTACACCGAGTTGTCCAGCTCTCACTGCAGGGACGACGTATCGCATTGCAAAGTTCAGCGCCTCACTTCCAAGCGACATTGATCTTTCGTGTCTTGCCCCAACGTATATTCCCGCAGCACTTCCGTTTGATCCTTCAGTAAGTGGGGCGTATTGGATTAGTAATGCGGATTATAATACAGAGTACACAGTCCTTCTTGACGCTCAGGGTAGGTTTACTATTACCGCACCTGGTGCTTTAATTGAAACTTCGCTCGGCACAAATCCTCCGGCCATCACCGTTACAAGATAAAAACACTACAAACCCCTTTGCCCTACAGGCAAAGGGGTTTGTAGTGTTTTTGTTGTATACTTACTATCTATGGAAATCCCTCTTCTTCATATGAGTATTCTTGATTTGGTGCAAAGTGCTGGATACATCGGACTTTTTATTATTGTCTTTGCTGAATCAAGTATCTTTTTCAATTTTTTCCTTCCTGGAAGTAGTCTTTTGTTTGCTGCGGGTGCTCTTGCGTCCCAAGGTTTTTTTAATATTTTCATACTTATATTAGTGCTCGGAGTTTCTGCTATTTTAGGAGACAGCTTTGGGTATTGGATTGGTGCGCGGATGGGACCTGCGATATTTAAACGCGAAGAATCTCGTTTCTTTAGTAAAAAACATCTAAAACTTACTGAGGATTTCTATGAGCGACATGGCTCAAAAGCAGTAATCATTGGGAGGTTTGTGCCTGTAGTTCGTTCATTTATTCCGATGCTCGCTGGTGTTGGAAGTATGAAATATCGAACATTTTTAACGTATAATGTTTTTGGTGGCATACTCTGGAGTGTGGGTGTAACCTCAATCGGTTTTATACTCGGAAACCAAATACAAGATATTGAGTCGTTTATTCTCCCC
>Ga0163149_10005818_pt1 | contig 12877 bp, 7 predicted proteins | sample OliLakLV19MP5G1_FD_148604 | JGI IMG/M metagenome (GOLD analysis project Ga0163149, IMG submission 148604) | Freshwater microbial mat bacterial communities from Lake Vanda, McMurdo Dry Valleys, Antarctica - Oligotrophic Lake LV.19.MP5.G1 | ecosystem: Environmental > Aquatic > Freshwater > Lake >...
GAATGTGGAAATGGCCTCCATACAGGCAAAATTTAAACTTGATTTCTGCACCTCTGGCAAATCTGCTGTAGCAAGTTTGAATTGTACCTGGTTTCCCTGTATTCGCAGTTCAGAAATCATGCGCCTGCTGATGATATCCTGGCCTGTGGCTGGATCCTTCACAGCACTGAGTGCGGTTACAATTATATTATTATCAATTTCCATTTTGGTAGATTCAGAAAGAATACAATTATTACCCCTATAAGTTTACACTATAGCCTTTTCAGGAAGGCCTGCAGGATAAACAATCCGCCAGTTTAGTATAATCGGGCTGGTCAGCGATGGACTGGTGAATAAACTTTTCTTTTATTTCTCCTTCATATAGTTGGAATGCTCCGGGCATCTGAAATCCGTCTCCGATTACATGACTATTTAACCCATGTCCCTGAAGAACCCCTTGCTGGAAGGTCCGGAGCCACACCTTGAGGCCCATCATTTGCTGCAAGGTTGCCTTGAGCAGGCCAAATTGCTGATAGACCAAGCCGTCAGGGTCAGTCACATAATCCACATCAGACAATTGATACTGTTCAAAAAAACTCTCTGCGGTGGCAGGGTCTGCAAGGTGTACTAGGACCAGCTGTGTATTCTGGGCTTTGATCTGATCCCATCTTTTGCCAAGTTCGGTCATGGCTTCTTTACAAAAAACACAACCGAAATGCCTGAGAAATACGATCAGGACAGGCCGTTTATAGGAAAGATCCCACAGGGAGTCTCCCCGTTGCGTATAAATATGATGTAGAAAACTAAGTTTTTCCAAAAGCGTTTATTATCAGCTTAAACCCATTTTATCATAGGCACTCATGACGTCCCTGACATGTCCGGCAGATTCATGCAGTAACGCCATCTCATCAGCTGTCAGGTCTAATTCAATAACTGATTCTACACCGTTCTTGCCTAGTTTTACCGGAACACCCAGATAGACGTCTTTCAGGCCATACTGGCCTTCCAGTTTGATACAACATGGGAGAATTCTCTTTTCATCCTTAAGTATCGCGGACACCATTTGTGCGGCGGCTGCTCCGGGCGCATACCAGGCAGAGGTTCCCATCAGCTGCACCAGTTCACCTCCGCCTTTCTTGGTGCGGTCAACAATAGCATCAAGCGTTACAGTATCAATCATTTCTGTAACGGGAATACCAGAAACTGTTGTATATCGTGGCAGCGGCACCATTGTATCACCATGGCCGCCGAGGAGCATGGCCTGAATATCCCGGGGTGAAACATCAAGTGCTTCGGCCAGGAATGCCCGGTAACGCGCTGTGTCCAGGACACCAGCCATACCAATTACTTTGGTAGAAGGGTGACCGGAGACCACATGAGCAGCATAGGTCATGACATCCAGCGGGTTGGATACCACGATCAGGATAGCATTCGGACTGTGTGCCAAGAGCGATTTTGTCACCGAGGAGACAATTTTTGCATTTGTGGAGATCAGGTCATCCCTGCTCATACCCGGCTTTCTGGGCACACCAGCTGTGATCACCGCGATATCTGATCCTGCCGTGAGGGCATAATCTCCTGTTCCGGTGATCCGTGTGGAATAATCGTCAATAGGTGCCTGTTGCCATGTATCGAGCGCCTTCCCCATTGCCATATCAGCCATCAAGTCGAGCAGAACTATTTCATTCACAATGTTTTGATGCGCTAAAACATTAGCCACTGTAGCACCAACATTCCCGGATCCTACAACTGTTACTTTTGACATATGTTTAGATTGAATTATTCATAAAATGATTATGTGTCGGCAAAACTAAGAAGATTTAACCATCCTTTGGAATTTGATGCTCCAATTGATTGTTATCTTTGCGAACACAAAACAGACACTTATGTTAAGATCCTTTCTGGCCCTTGCGGGCCTTTTCATTAGTTCAATACTCGCTGCCCAATTCTGCAGTACTCCCCAGGAACCATTGCTGGAACGCACCGATGCCAATAAAAAAGCCATGATGCCTGTTCAGCGGGGTGTACAAAAGTATATTCCGGTTACCTTTCACCTGGTAGCGAATACAGCAGGCAACGGACGTATTACAGAAGAAAACGTATTGCTCCAGATCGCCAGTATCAATGCTTCATATGCTGACCAGGAGGCAAAATTATATATCGATCGTTTCAACTATTTCGATAACGATGCGGTCTATGACACACCGGGTTCCACTGCTGGTAGAACGCAGATGAGACTGAGAAAGGATAATAATTCCATCAATGTGTTTATCGTCAATAATATCGAAAGCACTGGCCCTGGAAATACACTTGCTTATTTTGACCCTCAGGAAGATTGGCTTGTTTCCAGGAAAGATGAAATCAATGGCGTTACCTCTACCCTGGCCCACGAGGTGGGGCATTTCTTCAGTCTCCCGCATCCATTTTTCGGATGGGATTGTAACCCGTATACACTCGATGCTTATACCAATCCGGTTAATGTCGATTTTACGATTCCATGTATAGGTGGTGGTGGGTCAGTCCTGATTGAATTACACAACCGGACAAATTGCAACACAGCTGGCGACAGGATCTGCGATACGCCGGAAGATTACAATCTTGGTCTTTTCTACCAAAACGATTGTAGCGAAAATACCTCCATCAGGGATAAAAACGGGGAAGTGATCAAGCCAATGACCAACAATTTTATGAGCTATTACAGGGAATGCGCAGTCTATGCCTTCTCCCCCACACAGAAAAATCTCATCAACACTGACTTCTTTACCTTCCAGCGTTCATATATCCGCACAGGAAATATACCAAATACGACGGCTGTAGTTGATCCGGTAGCGTATATCACCCCGATCAACGGCGAAGAGTCAGGGAGTACGACTAATATTGTTCTGGACTGGGAAGACACACCGGGGGCAAATAAGTACATTGTGATGTATGCACGAAATGCGTCCTTTACGGTTAACCCTGTCAAAGAGATCGTCACTGAATCACAATATCTGATCACGGCTCAATTGAGTGAAAATATTACCTACTATTGGAGAGTATGGCCGTACAATGAATCCATGACAGGTGCGGGTTACAGTACCACACAAAATTTTGTAGCAGGCACAGGTGTGGGCGTCAATGAGATCAGAGAGATCACCGGCTATGCACTCAGTCCTAACCCGGTCACCGGAGATATTGGAGCGAGGCTGACGCTTTCGTCCACAAAAGCTTTCGCTGCAACGCTGGAGATCACTGATGCTTCAGGACATGCACTGGTAACAGAAAAAATCCTCATTCCTTCTGGCTATTCACAGCACCCGGTTCAGGCAGGTGATCTGCCTGCAGGTTTATATTTTGTGATCATGCATTCGGAGAAGGGCAGACTTGTAGAGCGACTGCTGGTGCTGGAATAAAACAAAGTGTAATCTGTTATTACCAAAATCAATTATAAAAGAATCCCACGTTCTGTGAAGACAAATGAGGGATTCTTTTTTTATTAACGGGAGACCGGATGCAATTCAAGGGATTTATTTAGCTTTCCTCCCTGAATTAAAACAAAACGCATGATCAAAACGAGTATCATTCTCATCATTACGTTTATCATTGTTCCCATCGCCTCGTATTATTTGGATGACCCACTTACGGCCGAACAATCCAGAATACTTTGGAATTGCATTTATATCTTTCTTAGCGTTGCAACCTATTGCTTTATCGTCAGTCAACTCACCGGCAATTGCAGTCAGGTAGACAAACTGTGGAGTATCATACCGTTGGTCTATGCATGGTATATTGCTGTTGAAGGCGGAATGGAGTCGAGGTTGGTGGTGATGGCTTTACTCGTTACATTATGGGGTATTCGACTTACGTACAACTTCTCCAGATGCGGAGCATATACCTGGAAATTCTGGACCGGAGAAGAAGACTACCGATGGGAAGTACTCCGTCAGAAACCTGAACTGAAAGGCAAAGTCAGATGGTTTTTTTTCAACCTCCTTTTTATCTCTTTTTATCAACAAGGTCTGCTATTACTCATCACCCTTCCGACCTTGATTGCCTTGCGTGGCAGAGAGACGCCTCTTGGCCTATTGGACTACCTCGCTACAGTGCTGTTTCTTTTCTTCCTCGTGATTGAAACCATTGCGGACCAGCAGCAATGGAATTATCAACAGGAAAAGCACAGAAGGATCAAAGAGGGTGAGAAACTAACGGGTATCTATGCCTTAGGCTTTTCACATACAGGTCTATGGCGCTGGATCAGACATCCTAATTACATGGCCGAACAAGCCATCTGGATCACGTTTTATTTATTTAGTGTAGCCGCTACAGGCACGTGGTTAAACTGGTCGATCACAGGATGTCTGCTTTTACTTGTATTGTTTCAGGGAAGTTCGGACTTCAGCGAATCCATTTCAGCGGAGAAATACCCGGAGTATAAGGCGTATCAGGAGAAGACGGGGAGATTTTTACCAAGATTTAATTACTGGCATCTATCGTTTTTAAAAGGAGGAAGATATATTTGAAATAGGCCCTCTTCATACTACTTTATTTCATTCGGTGGATTCCAGTATAAGACGTATACAAGTTCCTCGTGAAAAACCTGCGTCATCTACCAGGTCAATAATCTCTACCCTGGTTGCCATGTTGTATACTTGTCCGTAGCGTTCAAAAGTTTCTTTAGCAATGTCCATGCCTTTGGAGACGTGTGATTCCTGATGTTTTTGTTGAGCACTTGTTGCACGCCCTACCCCATTATCTTCTATTTCAAAAGCATAGCCGGCAGGCAGTTTGATAACCCGAATCCAGAGGCAAAGGTTTTCTTTCTTGGGCGCCAACCCGTGCCATATTGCGTTTTCAACATATGGCTGAATGAAAAGAGGTGGAACGCGAACATTCTCTGGATCAATAGGAGGGTCAAGTTGAATATCAAGTTGAATGGGGTTTGACATGCGTAGCGATTCAAGTTCGATATACAGCCGGGTTACTCCTATTTCATCGGCCAGACTTACATTAGCTTCTGTTGTGTAATCCAATGTCTGCCTTATGAGCTTTGCAAATTGCGACAAGTAATAAGAGGCTTTGCCTTTGTCTTCCTTCAATATGTAACGATTGATCGAATTGAGGGAATTGAAAATAAAGTGAGGATTCATTCGTGAGCGAAGCGCTTTCAATTCTAGCGCAGTCATTTGACGCTCCATCTCCAGTTTGATTTTCTTTCGTTGAAATTGCCGCCTGACCAGAAGCCACATTATACCCAGGCATAGCAAAAAAATCAGCATTTTGAAATAAAGTGTTTCCCATAAGAGCGGAAAGACCTGAATCTGTATTGTTTTATACACGAGATCGATGTCATCTCCTGCCCCTCCCATGCGAAACATAATCTTATGCTCACCTGGTTTGAGATTCTCAATGGAGGTTACTCCATCATTACCTATGCTTCTCCAAAGGGTATCACCTTCATTTAGGTAACGGTAACTGTATTGGAGTGGAGAGGTGTCATCATAGGATATGTTTGACAATTGAATGAAGAGTTTCCTGTCCTTGCCATGAATATCAATCTGTGCCTGATCAAGCCAATGCCAAATATGAGCTCCACAATGTACCTGCTCTATCAACAATTGCGGTATTCCGTTTTTTGATAAAAGTGTCTCCGGCCTGCAAGCCATGATGTTCATACCATGCATAAAAAAGAGTTGATCTGTTTCAGGATCATAGGTCAGTGCTTTTCTGCTAAAATGAATTGACGCACCAGCGCCATACGGGTATCTTCGAAATGTAAAGTCGTCGATCGAAACAGAGGCTAAGCCTGAGGGCGTCATAATCCATATATGTCTATCCACGAGGATCATGGCGCTGATAAGCTGATCAGGCAAACCATCGCTGGTAGTGAATTGTCGAAATGTATTTGCCTCCGGATCATATCTAATGATACCATTTCGTTGAAGTGCAAACCACATGACCTGATGAAAGGAGTCCATCACCATACTGCCGACATTGTTGCGACCGAGCCATGCTCCTTCAAAAGAATCGCGGCAATAATCTATTTGGGAAGTAGCAAGATTGTATCTACAAAATCCATGATGCGATAGCCATAAATTCCCCTCCCAATCCTCTGCCAATTGGGTAGGAGTTCGAAGCTGTTGCTCTATCTTTTTATCGAGTGGTACAGCTTCAAATTTTTTGGTGGTGTGGTTATAATAATCAAGCGTACTACTATTTTGAATGGTATACAAGGTACCATTGATTTGAGATTGAAATGCAAACCATGGAAAGGTAGATGGATTATGTACCCATGGATCTATCGCTTGAAATCGCCACGACTTTGTACTGAGCCATATGCGTGGGCCTTTTGTACAGATGAGAATGGAGTCCTGACCATAAGGTGCAAAATGAAGGATATCTGACGAGTAAATTGAGTTACTTGGAGCAACATTGATTTCCTTAATCAATACCAGTGAACTTTTATCATAACATTTAAGGATGCTCCCTTCTGCAGTACCTGTCACCAGACAGGGTCCGGAAATAGCGAATTGAACATGAGCCTTTTCAGGAATCCTGGCATCAAAGACTGGTGAGGTTTTTCGAATGCCATTGTTTATATCTCGCTGTTTGTAGAGCCCATGATGCGTGCCAAGCCAGATACGACGGTCCGTGTCTATCAACATCGTATATGGGAGGATATCCCCTTGCGAGAACTCATCATGCGTTATACGTTGCACACTTGTGTTTAACTCCATTTGCATAGTTCCCTTCCCGGGCATCAGCAGATAATAACGTGAATCAGTGATACTAACCAGTTGGGTATTCCAACGAAAATGATGGAGATTACGCTCTTCAATCGGTTGAGCAAATGATAGATTCTTTCCTGCATGATAGTATACTAACTTGCTTTGGTGGCGACTGATAAATAGGTATTCAAATGGATTTAATTCAAAGAAGTGCAAACTTCGATCGATTAAAAATGAATCCAAAACAGGAAATATACCCGGCTCCAATGGCGCGGTTGTTCTACTCAAAGGGTCATAGCTAGTGATGCCATGATTGCCTGTGATCAGGAATTGACCATCGGGCATTGGGACGATGTGACGACCATACGATCCTGAAATTCCAAGAGATTCGGAACTGTCGCGATGGATGTATTCATACTTTTTATGCATTACTGAATCCACATGCATAAAACCGGCTCGGGAGAGTAAGATCAATCCTCCGTGTCCGTCACTGGCCACATCCGTTATTGTATTGACCAGATAGGCTGGAGCATCTGCCGCTCCGGATAAATAGAGGCTGGTATCCTTTTCAGTGATGCAATCATGAATAAACACACCTTCCATTGTAAGGCAGATCACTTTATCCTCGATGTATTCGATTTGTGTAATGCGGTTGTCAGGGATGGCTTTTGTGGTAATATTCTTCAGAAATGCCTTGGAAGCAAATCCATTGTATCGATACAATCCGGAAGGAGTGCCTATCCAAAGATAGCCTCGCTTATCCTGAACCATGCCGGAGACAGGTAATTCGGGCATCCCTTCCGGCAAAGACAATCGCCCAAAGTCAAGTGCAGAAAATTGTGCATTCAATGTAATGGGTAGCGTAGCCCATAGCACATATCCAGCGATGAGATTTAAAGCCTGACAAAAGCATCTATGCCAACTCACTGAACATCAAAATTGAGATACCGATCCAGTTCGCTTAGAAAATCATCTTTACGTGTGCGGGATATAGGAAGGAAGGTTTCCTGAATCTTCACCTGGCCCCCATCACTCTTCGAATACAGCTGAACATGTGCAAGATTGATCAGATAGGAATTGTGTATACGAAAGAAACCACACGGCAAGAGAATAGGCTCAAAGTCCTTTAAGGTACGTGAGGCCATCACTTTCTTTCCACTGGCCAGATGAAAAACGGTATAGCTGTTGTCGGCTTCGCAGTAGATGATTTCTTTTACGGATTGAATCAGCATACCATCGCTATTGACGATGGAAATTTTGCGATTGGTGTTTCGTTCACTCTGAAATCGTGCAGTGTCCAGTCTTTTCTTTTCCTCCAGTACACGGTTCATGGTACCGACCAGATCTTCTGCTGCAATGGGTTTCATGACATAGTCAATAGCCCCGTACCGCATGGCTTTAATGGCATAATTATCGTACGCCGTTGTAAAAACAACTTTGAACGTAAAAGGCATCAACCGATCCAGTACCTCAAATCCGTTCATCCCGGGCATATTGATATCTAGGAAGACTACATCCGGTGTCTGAGATTGTATGAAGGTGATAGCCTGAATGGGGTCCGTAAAACTTCCGGTTAGTTGTATGTCCGGGTAATGCTTGGTCAGCAAGGACTCAAGGACCTCGATACAAAACTTTTCGTCATCGATAATTACCGTTTTAATCATAGAATCTTGACTTGTACCACGTCCGAACAACTTGCCTTTTAGGCCTGAAAAAATTCGATCATGTATACTAAGCATGGGCAAGATAGTTTTTACTTTGAAATTCAGGCAAACATGATTTCGGCGCGAAACATTGTCGAATACGTGGTTACACCTTATTTCGTTTGATTGAACTAGCGAATGTAGTCTTGCAATAGTGCTTTTATCAACTGTATTTCGACCTTCAAAGATTCAAGTTCAAGACCCAATTGTAGCATAGTCTGCGATTGACTAATTACTTCTGCTTTCAGGGTTTCGTTTTCGAGGCTTAATTCCTGAACGGCTTTGACGAGTGGCACAGTGAATGACGCATAACTAAGACCATAGTGATCATCCGGGTTAGCAGGTGCATGCACGCCATAGAACTCATACCCTATGGACTGTGCTGCGGCTTCTACTTCTTGAGCGATAAAGCCTGAATTGAGTACAGCTGATTTTCGTTGACGTGCTTCGACATCACTTTGGGGCGGTGCTACATAGACCAGCTGGCCATGCTCATCGCGTTCATAATCTTCTTTGAGATGTTCAGCGATGGACGCTACATCGAGGTGATAAGTGACAGGATGCAGGAGGCGGATGAAATCAAGACCGGGTACATTATCGCTGACATCCTTTTTAAAGCGCCCGTCTGAGATAATAGTCCAATCTACTGCCCCGCCGATTTCATCGATAGCACTGTTTCCAATTTTGATCATTTCTGAAGAAGTGGCAGTCGCATTGTATCCGATAGCTGTCGCATTGGTAAATGCATCTCCACTACCAGAGACATCTGCACCATAGCCTATGGCCGTATTATTATTTCCGGTGACGATATTATCCAGACAGTTTCGTCCCACTGCCGTATTATAGTCCCCACTAGTAATAAATGATGAGACACTTGAACCGATACCTGTATTGTTGAATCCTGTGGTCAGTGCGAATAAGGAATGCCTGCCAACAGCGGTGTTTAAGTAGCCCGTAGTGTTATTATACATTGAGGAATCTCCTATGGCCACATTTTCATCGCCAGATGAGTTTCTATAAAGAGATCTATTGCCTACAGCCACATTTTGATAACCTGATGTGTTGAAGTACATGGATGATGAACCTACACTTGTGTTTCCAAAACCATTAGCATTTAGGTATAAGGAATTCCACCCGATACCAATATTCGAATTTCCATTTGAATTGCTACTTAATGCTTTATATCCAAGGGCAATATTTCTAAACCCAATTGTGTTTTCCGCTAAAGTATTAAACCCTATTCCAGTATTTTCATATCCATTAGTATTATTACTTAAAGAAGCGGAACCTAAAGCTACATTGCTACTCCCTCCAATATTATCCTTGAGAGTGAACTTTCCGATTGCCGTGTTATGAGATCCAACGGTATTTGAAGACAATGAATAATAACCTATACCAATATTATCATTCTGCTGCGTATTATAAAGGGAGTTTGATCCTATAGCGATACTAAAATTTGCATTTGTGCTATTCCGCATTGCATTTGGTCCAATAGCTATATTTCGATATGAATTTATATCTGAATATAGTGTATTGATTCCTATGGCTATATTTTCATGGCCATTCGCATTTGTGAATAAGGCATTGGATCCTACTGCAACATTACCAAATCCAGATGTAATAGATAAAAGTGCAGAATCACCTACAGCAACATTTTTAAGTGTTGAGTTGGAACCGTATGAATTTCCAAGAAATGTAATCCATGACTGATTTGTGAAGTAGTAAAATTGTTGCTTGTCCAGATCATACACCATAAGTCCTTCTGTTGGTCCGTTTATGGCTTGGCGTTGAACTGTGGTCATGCGTGGTATCAGTAATCCTTTGGCAGGAGAAGAGAGATCAAGAATCGAATTCGTGTCCGGTGAGGAAGTGCCTATACCAACATAAAGCGCATTAAGCGCATACATAGAATAGCCATCTACAGCCCATTTGCCATCTTCCATGGATGAGAATCCACCACCTGGAATTAACATTGTATATTCAGGTGCAAGAATAGAGGGTCGGTATTGCCACAAATCATTACCACTACCACCATTTCCCAATTCTCCTCTCGCTGCATATCCAACTCCTCCCACTGTGAAAGCGGAAACTCCCTTTCTTGGACTTCCTCCATATGTGGTTTTTTCTATCCAGTCATCTTCATCGGGTGAATATTGCCAGAAGTCATTCGTAAACTGACTGGTAGCTGATTGACCAGCACCTACATATCCTTTATCACCAATTTCAAATCTAAATGCGCCTCTACGTCCACCACCTTCATAACTTGCGCGGGTAGTCCATGCATTGGTTATAGGGTCATACTTGTAGAAATCTGACAGATAATTGGGGAAGCTATAACCCATTCCAACGTACCCAAATGAATCGATTGCAAAACCAACTGCTTCACTTCGGGTCACACCAGGTAGTGGAGCCTTTGAAGCCCAACTATTACTGGCAGGATTAAATTCCCAAAAATCATTGTAGGTGACAGAGCCATTGAAGCCCGTGCCTACATAGCCTTTCCCATTGATCACAAAATCTGTAGCTCCACGACGTGCAGCTCCACCAAAATTAGCTCTCGGAGTCCAGGAATCTGCGACTGGATCATATTCATAAAAATCAAGTTTGTAATTACTTAAATTGGCCCCAAGGCCGGCATAACCTTTATCGCCGATGGCTAATCCTATTGCATAATAACGGACTCCTCCTGGCATGTTAGCCTTCTGTGACCAGACTTGTGTTACAGTATTATATGCCCACAGATCATCATAGTTGACGGAGCCATCACTACCCGTACCAACATAGCCATTTATGCCGATGCTGAAACCAAAAGCATTCTCGCGTGGACCAGGACCTGAATTATTTTTGAATTTCCATACGTTTGTTCCGATCGAATCACCAACCCCCACTTGTTTAAGTCCACAGTTTTTGATCCAATAAACCCCGTCATACAGATCGATGCATTGATCATCGGTATTGAAGATTTGAAGTCCTACGATTGGATTGACGATTGAATCACGCTGACTCGTCGCCATCCTGGGCATTAGAAATCCTTTGTGTGTAGATTTCAGTTCCAGGATGGAGGACGAATCGGGCATGAGGGTGCCGATGCCGACTTGGGCTGAGATTTGTATTGCAGTAAATAGACAAGCAGCTAATGCGTAGGCTATACGCAGGAAGGAAAATTTTTGGAGGCTGAGTTTCATGATGGTAGGCTTTTTCTCAAAGCTATACGATCATCATTGGATGTTTTTTATAGAACAGTAGTCTACCTGTTTGGCTTAGTAGATGCTATCCTCTGCCCTCTTAATTACACTTTAGAAGCTATCCGAAATGGAATTAGGATGGGTACTATTTCAATTGGCAGTCGCAAACTAACATTTGCTTTTCTAAATAAAGTACGTGTAGTATGATCTTGCCTTCAAAACAGAGCCCTAAATTCGACGTCAAGGCAAACTCTTCAAGCTTCATTCTTCATTCTTCACATTTCAAACTTCACGCTTCATTCCTCACTCTTCACTCGCGCCTAGCGGACGTGATACTTGTGCTGAGCGGAGTCGAAGTATTCGCGGCGCTTCGCTTTTCATTCTTCACTTTTCAAACTTCACGCTTCATTCCTCACTCTTCACTCGCGCCTAGCGGACGTGATACTTGTGCTGAGCGGAGTCGAAGTATTCGCGGCGCTTCGCTTTTCATTCTTCACTTTTCACTTTTCATTCTTCATTTATATTCCACCACCGGCTCCTGCTCATCACCGGTATTGATAATCACCTTGGCTGCTTCATCGGATCGCTTTACTTCTCCCAGAATACTTGCTTGTACACCAAAGGCAGAAGCCAGATCAAGGATAGCTGGTGCTGATTTTTTATCCACAAACAACATCATGCGGATACCCATATTAAATACCTTGTACATCTCGGCAAGCGATGTATTAGATGCCTGACGTATGAGATCAAATAGCACCGGTGTAGGAGGTACATTGTCGATATGCACCGCAAGATTGGGCGAAATAAATTTTAACACTTTACTGTATGCTCCGCCTGTACAATGAATAATACCTTGTATTTCACTACGATACTCTCTGATGAGCGGCATCAGGATCGGGAGAAAAGTTCTGGTAGGTGAAAGAAGTAACTTACCAATGTTGATTTCTTCATTACCGACTTTCACTTTGTCAGTCAAATGCCAGGGGCCATTGTAGACATAGCGAATATCTGTCTCAGGACTAAAGCTTTCAGGATACTTCGCTGCATAACTGTGATGTAACATATCATGGCGCGCAGAAGTCAGTCCATTGCTGCCTATGCCGCTATTGTATTCTGCCTCATACTTCGCTTTACCATCAGAAGCAAGGCCGATGATAACAGCACCGGGTTTGATCTGATTGACGATCAGATCTTTGCGCGGCATACGACCAAAAGCCGTAATGCCAACATCAATGGTCCTCACGATATCTCCTGTATCGGCGGTTTCTCCACCAGCATGTTTGATAGAGATGCCTCGCTCTCCCAT
>Ga0163149_10005819_pt1 | contig 12876 bp, 20 predicted proteins | sample OliLakLV19MP5G1_FD_148604 | JGI IMG/M metagenome (GOLD analysis project Ga0163149, IMG submission 148604) | Freshwater microbial mat bacterial communities from Lake Vanda, McMurdo Dry Valleys, Antarctica - Oligotrophic Lake LV.19.MP5.G1 | ecosystem: Environmental > Aquatic > Freshwater > Lake >...
CCCCCATGTCATTGAGATAGGCCACGTCCGTCGGACGCTTCGGCTGGAAAGCCAACCTGCCGGACCTGCGACAACAAATCGCCGTGGCCTATCTCAATGACATGGGGGTTACGACGCCTCTCTTCACACGCGACAACTGCCCGCCCATTCAGACCGCGTGCCGCAATCGCGACACGGGAACGATCCCCGAACAACACCGGTTGCCCTTCGAGGAAATCCTGTTCTACTCCCGCACGCTCGGCGTCCCCGCGCAGCGTAATGCCGGTGACCCGGTGGTCATCCAGGGCGAGCGCTTTTTCGCGCAAGCCCGCTGTTCGGCTTGCCACGTTGCGGAATTGCGGACCGGCGACTATCCCGAGCTGCCCCGCCTGGCGAACCAGGTCATCCGCCCCTATACCGACTTGCTGCTGCACGACATGGGTGAAGGACTTGCCGACGGCCGGCCGGACTTTCTCGCAGGCCCCCGCGACTGGCGCACGGCCCCGCTTTGGGGCCTGGGTTTGAGCAAAACGGTAAACGGCAATGCCTCGTTGCTGCATGACGGCCGGGCGCGGACGCTTGCCGAAGCCGTGCTGTGGCACGGCGGCGAGGCCGAAGCGTCGCGCGAAGCTTTCCGCGCCATGCCGAAGGCCGATCGCGAAGCTTTGTTCGCTTTCCTGAATTCCCTCTGAAAGGCAGCAACTCTCACCGCAGAGGTCGCAAAGGACGCGGAGAAAAAAGCCGCAGAGACAAGCAGAGACAATGAGTATGGGGAAATTCCGCCATAGGTAGTTCGTTGGTCTGGCCCCGCCATATTTGTGCCCATACTGGGGATTCGCCACCGCATTATTCAACTCAATTTCCTTTTCCCTTTTCTCTGCGTGTTTCCTCGGCGTCCTTTGCGACCTCTGCGGTGAGACCGGCCTGCCTTGTATTTCGCCCGGTGCTCCCGGTGGTTCCAGGTTTAGAATGTTGAAACAGCAGCGAACGAAGGAGCAAACAGCACATGCGCCTGGCAACGACAACGTTTCTCCTGGCTCTCGCGCTACCAGCGCAGGCCGAAATCGTGTGTCCCGATTCAATCGACGTGCAACAGCAAGCCTTGGCACCGGCGGGGGACTGGGTGGTAAGCTACACCGAACCGCCGATGAAACATGTTGGCATCACCGTGTTCGACGGTCCGCCATCGCGGAACCGCAAGGTCAAACCGTTTTCGACCAAGACCACGGCCGGCGAGCTGCGCGTGTCCTGGCGCCTGGTGAAAACGCATCGCAACTATCATCTGCGATGCGGCTACGAACGCACCAGCGCGACATTGACAGCGGTTCTGCCGCCCGGGGTCAGCGGCTGCAATGCCGTTTTCGACCGCAGGGTGTCCTACGGAATCGAAGGACTCGCGGTGAAGAGGATGGTTTGTAACTGAGGACATAAAAATGCAGATAGATGTCATCTCCGACGTTGTTTGCCCCTGGTGTTTCATCGGCAAGCGCAATCTCGAGGCCGCGCTCGCTACATGGCGCGAACAGCATCCCCATGAAGAAGCGCCGCAGGTCAACTGGCTTCCGTTCCAGCTCAATCCCGGTCTTCCGGAAAGCGGGATGCCGCGCGCGCAATACGTCGCCGACAAGTTCGGCGGACCGGAGCGGGCGAAAGTAATCTACGCGCGGGTTTCTAAGGCCGGCGCCACAGCAGGCATTGCGTTCAATTTCGACGGCATCGTGCGCCAGCCGAACACCATCAATCCGCACCGCCTGATCCACCTGGCGGGAGAAGAGGACAAGCAGGATGCGATGGTCGAGGCGCTCTTTCACGGCTATTTTCTGGATCAAGCCGATCTCACCAGCAATGACACGCTGGCTGACATCGCCGCAGCGGCGGGCCTGGATCGCGAAAAAGTCACCGCGTACCTTGCCACTGATCAGGACAAGCCCCTGATCGAGAACGGCGACCATCGGGCGCGCACCATCGGCGTCCAGGGGGTACCGTTCTTTATCGTCAACCAGCGCTACGCCCTTTCCGGGGCGCAGCCGCCGGAAGTCCTGCTCGACGTAATGCAGAAAGCCAGCGAGGAAGTTGCTGCAGCGCCGCAATAAATCCCTACAAAATCATTGATCCGGCCGCATCGCCGGGGGTAGGATTTGCCTCGCAGGGCGTACCGGAAGCAGGCTCAGGACCGTGACTCGCAACTCGAACCTAAGGAGGTGCATCATGTGTTTCGAATTCGAAGCGCTCTATTGGGCAAAGCTGGCCGAGGAAGAAGAAAAAAGAAAACAGGTCGAAGACGAATTGAAGGCAGCGCAATCGACCCCGCACCACGCGCACGAGGAAAACGCCGTTCCAGCCTGATTCGGCGCTACGTTCCAGAATTCCCGAACCCCGCCCAGTGCGGGGTTTTTCATTGGTGGCGGCTGCGATATCGCGGCGTATCGTTCGGCGCGATAATTGCGGCGAATGAAGCTCCTGACCTGGAACATCCAGTGGTGCCGCGGCATCGACGGGAAGGTTGATCCCGCGCGAATCGCGAAGACAGTGCGCGCTTTTGGCGATGCCGACGTCCTGTGCCTGCAGGAAGTCGCGGTAAATTTTCCGGGCCTGGAAGGCAGCTTTGGGGAAGACCAGGTGCGCGAACTGTCACTGCTCCTGCCCGGCTACAGTGCGCATTTTGGCGCCGCCACCGATGTCGACGACGGCAAGGGCGGCCGCAGCCTGTTCGGCAATCTGATTTTATCAAGGCTGCCGGTGGTCCAGGTTTACCGGCATCTCCTGCCCTGGCCTGCGGACCAGGCGAAGCCCAGCATGCAGCGTGTCGCAGTCGAAGCCGTGGTCCGTGCTTCATGGGGCGCTGTGCGGATCCTGACCACGCACCTCGAATACTATTCCGCGAAGCAGCGGGCAGCCCAGGTCGAGGCTTTGCGCGGGCTGCACGCGCAGGCCTGCGACCATGCCGGCTCGCCGCGGCCATCGGGCGATGGCGGCACGCCGTTCGCGGCGGCGCCTCGCCCTGCTTCCGCGATCCTGACCGGCGATTTTAACTTCCGGCCCGAAGACCCAGGCCATGCCCGCATGACGGCGCTATTCGAGGGCAGCGTGCCCCGCTTCTTCGATGCCTGGCGCATCGCCCATCCGGATGTGCCGCATGCGCCCACCGTGGGAACCTTCGAAAACAGTTTCGCTGCCCAGCCGTATTGCTTCGACTTTATTTTCCTCACGCCGGACGTCGCCGGCCGCGTGGAATCCGTCAGGGTGGACGGTGAAACGCAGGCATCCGACCACCAGCCGGTGATACTGGAACTGCGCGACTAGTTCGGGCGCGCCCTGCGGACGGCGATCATCGCCAGCGTGATCGCCGCGCAAGGTAGCCAGATCCAGAGAAGTTCCGAGAACAGCACCGTCGCGCCCCGTTCGGTCAGAAAACGCGAAAGGCCGATTGGCGAAACTTCGATGGGCGTCAGCGGCGCGAAATAACGCTCGCTGGAAAAAGGCCACAGCAGGGCAACACCCGAACCGCCATTGGTGAACGCATCGAGCAGCCCATGGGAGGCGCCGGCGAGGAACAGGAATGGAACGCCCGCGCAAACCTGGCCTGCAGCACCCGATGCACAAAAGCTATCGCCAAGGCCACGATCGCGGCAGTCACGAGGGAATGGCTGAAGCCGCGATGCCCGAAATCCGAACCGTAGGGCACTTCAAACTGGAAAGCGATGACGTCCAGGTCCGGAAGGATGGCAACCGCCACGCCGGCAAGCACCAGGCGACGGCAGATCACCTGTCCACCCAGACCCGCGCCCAGCGCCAGCGGCACCACCGCATGCGTGAAAATCGTGGGCATGTTTCTTCGGCCTGCGCCTTTAGTGCCTCAGCCGTCCGCCGGCTGTTGTGGCGTATCGAGCACCAACTGGTAGAAAGCCAGGTCCAGCCAGCGACCGAACTTGAATCCCGCGTGACGGACCGTGCCGGCGTGCTCGAAGCCCAGTTTCTTATGGAGGTCGACGCTGGCGCTGTTCGACTGCTCAATGCCGCCGACGATGACGTGATAGTCCTGCTTCTCGGCCAGGGAAATCAGGCGCTCCATGAGCGCTGAACCGATCCCCTCGCCACGGTGGTCTTTGTGAACATAAACCGAATGCTCGACGGTGTACTTGTACGCAGGCCAGTGGCGGAATGTCCCGTAAGTAGAGAATCCGAGCAGCTTTCCGGTTTCGTCCTCGGCGCCTATGACGGGAAAGCGCCCAGCCTCCTTGGCCCTGAACCAGCCGGCCATGCTTTCAGGCGGGCGCGGCTGATAGTCGTACAACGCCGTCGAGTTGACGATGGCCTCGTTGAGGATGTCGAGGATCGCGGCTGCGTGCCGCTCATGGCTACAGGAAACGATGTCGAAAGCAGTCATTTGTAAAGAACTACTCGCTGACCGGACCATCCCAGGGAAAAGCCTGATACTGCGGCAAGTCGTCCGTGATCCCGTACCACGGCGCTTTCGAGCCGACAAAGATGTGGCAGACGGGCCTGACTCCGGGGTCATCGTCCAGCGATCCCATTGCCAACCCGTAGTTGTCCGGTTCGGGATCCCAGGAATTCACCATCGGCGAACCACATATCCGGCAGAAGGTTTTTACCGTGTCGGAGGACGAACGGTAGCGCGTAAGCAATTCCTCGCCCTGGAGAAAGCGGAACGACGACTTCGGAACCGCAAGCCTCGCGCGGAAAGCAGAACCGTGGAATTTCCGGCACATCGAGCAATGGCAGAAGACAGAGGTTCCGACCGGACCAACGATCTCGTACCGGATCCCTCCGCACAGACATCCGCCTCTCAACATGGCAGTCTCCCCAGTTTTCAACACCGTCTTGCGTTTGCCAGGTGCGGCCCATGAAGCCCGCAGGCCAGAGGCGAAGTCCGCCGGTAACCGGCCCCTGCCCTGCAGTCATCGGCGATGGTTTCATCGCCCGCCGGATGGCTGCCTTGTCACACCACAGTTCCGAACAGCTTGCCGACGGCTGCGGTGATGGCCATGGCCAGTGCGCCCCAGAACGTCACCCGCATTGCACCTGCCGTCACACCAGCGCCGCCCACGCGCGCAGCCAACGCGCCCAGGATCGCGAGGAACACCAGTGAAGTCCCGGAGACGACGGGGATCAGACTCGATTCCGGGACCAGGGCCACCGCCAGCAGCGGCATAGCTGCGCCGACGGCGAAGCTGCCTGCAGAGGTCAGCGCAGCCTGAATAGGCCGCGCGCTGAGCGTCTCGGAGATACCGAGTTCATCGCGGGCATGTGCGCCCAGCGCGTCATGCGCCATGAGCTGCTCGGCGACCTGCTTCGCTAGCGCCGGCTCGAGGCCACGATCGACGTAAATCGCCGTCAGCTCCCGGCGCTCACCCGGGTTGTCGCTTTCGAGTTCCTTGCGTTCCAGGTTAAGCGCAGCCTGCTCCGAATCCGCCTGTGAGCGCACCGATACGTATTCCCCGGCAGCCATCGACATGGCGCCCGCGACCAGGCCGGCCATACCCGCAACCATCACGTTGCCCTGAGTTGCATTAGCGGCTGCAACACCGAGCACCAAGCTCGCCGTCGAAACGATGCCGTCGTTGGCCCCCAACACCGCCGCGCGCAACCACCCGATGCGGCCCGTGCGGTGTCTTTCTAGGTGACGTATGGCCATTTTTACGGTTCTCTATTTTCCTGAATCGGGGACTTGAAGATTCACATGAGTGGACGGCGCAGGTCAAAGCCCGGTGCAGGTCCGCACGATCGAAGGGTCATCCGGCTTCGCGTACCGGTTGCCCGAATGTTGCCATTTTGGCCTCCAGAAGGGAACCCGCTTCTTGGGTGAGTACCCCGGCCGGGATGGGAATGCGTGTTCCCGAGCGTAGTCCGACTATCCAGAAGTTGGGGCGGCGCTTGAGGGTCTTGAGTTCCCCTCAGGCCACTTCGAGCCGCTCGGTGGCCGTTTGAAATGCCAGGACTGTTGCCGATGCTTCAACCCTGACACGCCGGTTCGGAAGGTGAGCGAGCCTTGATCTCGCGTATCGTGGCAGCCATAGCCCGGCGAACAGCCAGCCCATGCCGAGAACCGCGAAGAACGCTCGCTTCTTATTGGCGCGTCCGCTCTCGAACGCGTGGTTAGGCATCAACGCTAGTTGGACGAGACTGAGCATGTCGTGTCTGTGCAGAGTATCTTCGCATCTCGACGCAACCTCGGAATCCAGTCTCCGATCTGCGCTGCGGAGTCAGGCTCCTGATGTACGCTGCGTCATCCTCAAACCATTCTCCACCATAGCGCTTCATCTCAGAAATTGCGTTCTCAACGCTTGTGCCGTTGAAGACTCGGTACGCTGCGACCATAACACCGGTCCGATTCTTCCCGGAGCGGCAGTGGACGTATATTGGCTTTGGTTGCGTGCGGGTGATCGCCAAGAAGTGCGCCACGTGGTCGTCTACTTTCTCGGTAGCGAACACAACCAGGGGCTCCCAATCAGGCACTCGAAAGTAGTCGATCTCTCGTCTGGTGATGCCTGGAACTACCGTGTCTCGAAACGACTGCCTGTCGTCCAGGAGCCATTCGAGATTGACGATCGTCTTCACGCCGATCTGGATAAGGGCTGCGGCGCTGGTTTTGTCGGGCCTCGCGCCTCGCCACAGCGTCTGCGGAGTCACTACGCAAGAATTCTGAACTCGTGGGTCAAGTGGGGTCCCGCATGCTGGGAAGGCTCCTTCGTCTGGCTTGGCGGCACAGCCAAGCAGCACGCCGCAGCACAGAGCAACACCGGTCCAGGGCAGCGTGATTCGACGGAGTATCGGTTGCATTTCGGTTTCCTGGTGCTGCCTAACGTCCGCAATGACGCGCACGAGTGAGCACGCGGAAGCGCGCTCGCGAAGTGTCGCTGTCGACTGCGCGGTTATACCCGGCGTCGCCAGATGGTCGGATTTCGGCGCCCGTGGAAGACAGCAAGAACCACCAACGCATCGGAACGGATGCGAAAGTACACCGCGAACGGAAAGCGACGCGCGACCGCGCGTCGAACATCACCGAATACCGCAGGATGGCGTTGCGGCGAGGCCGCGGCACTCGCGATTGCTTGCTCGATCTCGCGAACGAATTCATCGCCAAGCCCGGGACCTCTTTCGCCATACCAAGCGGCCGCATCCTCAAACTCGTTCTTCGCAGCGCGTCGGAAAACGACGCGAAGCGTCATCGACCCAGGCGGGACCGCACTGCAGCCTTGACCTCATCCCAAGGCACTACGTCCTCCGGAAAGGAAGCGTCATCCGCGACGCGGCGATCCAACTCAGCACGTTGCTCGTCACTCAGGGGAAATGCCTTGGCGTCAGCGCATATCGTCGCCCATATCTCCTCGACGAGCGCCAGCCGTTCATCGACGCCAAGCCGATCGATGCCCAAAGTCTTGACAGAAACACTCATGGTCACCTCCATCCAAGGCGCCAATTTAGCACGTGCCCGCGCTCGATGCTCTGAAGGTATAAAGCCCGCGATCAGTGGCCTCGAAACAGCGGGCGCAAGCCCGCTGTGAAGTAGTCCGCTGCATCGCATGGTTGAGCGTGGCGCTGACCGGTGCACCCTCGGCCCGCGAAACGCGCACACGCTTCACCGCGTTCGCTGAGTTCTAGCGTGCTTCCTGCTGCAGATAGTTGTGGACGAAAGCGATCGCCATGCTGCCTTCACCGACCGCGGAAGCAACGCGCTTGACCGGGCTCAACCTCACATCTCCACAGGCGAAAACACCGGGGACACTCGATTCGGGCAGGTAGGGATCGCGGCTGTACGACCAGCGCCCGGCCTTCACCACGTCGTCGCCGGTCAGAACATATCCTCGTGCATCGCGTGCGATGTCCACCGGCAGCCAATCGGTCTCTGCGTCGGCGCCAATGAAGACGAAAAGGCCGCCACAGTCTTGTCGGCGCACCTTTGCACTCGCGCCATCACGTATGTCGATTTCCGTCAGATGCGCGTCGCCGTACGCGGCGACCACTTCCGAGCGCAGTTGCATCTTCACGTTCGATTTTCCGCCAAGCTGCTCAATCAGGTAGCGTCGGGTGTCATCCAGTCATATGTAATCTGGTTGCGCGCGAGGAACTGGCGCAACGCCCCGCAGGCGGCGTCCCAGCGGTGACCGACTATGGTGACGCGCGGCTTGGACGCCTCGGCCGCGATGCCCTGCATCCCGCCGCTGCGCTCGCGCGCCAGCGCAGCGACCTTCAGGGCAATCTCGGCCGACCCCGCTCAACATGCTCGGTGTAGCCCTGCCGCGCCTCGCCGATAAAAACAAGCAACTGACTCTCCGGCACAGAAACAACAGAGATCCCCTGACGCTTTGCCTCAGCGGGCAGTATGTTTTGGAACTGACCTTTCGGCACGAAGAGCGTGACGGGGAATTGTTTGTGATGTGCCCACCCTGTCTTGAACAGGCGCTTCACCTGTAATTGTGTTGGTTCGGGCTCGACCACTGAAGCCAATTCAGCTCCCAATATGAAGCAACTGGCCGCGTCCATTAGCGCGAAACAATTAAGCGAGCCATCCTGTTCAGTGTGCACGGGCGCGTCATTGAGCTGGAATGCGATCCAGGCCTCGTTGACCTGAAACTGGCTTGGATGCAACCGCGACGCTCTCTTCATGTGAAGCCTAACGTTGTGCTCTGCGTCGGGCCAGCACCGACCGTTGAACTGGTTGTCTTCCGATGGCCCGTCCGCAGCAGCTACGGGTTAGGTGCTCCCTTTAGTAAGTATTGCTCTACAAAATCAAGCGAAGAAATGAATCCCTTTACCCTGCCATTGTCCGTTACAACGACGTGATGGATCCTATTCTTCACCATCAATCTGGCAACGTCGCGGACCGGAGTGGTCGGACTGACTTCGATAGTCTTGTGCGTACATATCTCCCACGCCCGTATTGCCTTTGGGTTTTTCCGCGCCGAGTGGAAATGCACTATATCTGGAGCACTAATGATCCCAAAGATAACGCCCTTCGAATCAACAACCGGAACCGACGATAATCGATGTGCATTCAACAAATCCTCGACTTTCTCGACAGTGTCCTCGGTGTCGACAGTAGTTATGCTTTTCGTCATGATGTCGGAAATTGAATTATTCATAGTCACCTTTCGTGTAGAACCTGACGCAGAGCTAAACGGCGCCGAAAGGCGTCCGGGTTCAGCGCCGGGTTATGCCGCTGATTCGAGCGCATCCCAACCGGGGAATACGAGCACTGCCGGGTGACACTTGAGGGCGCGGGCAAGAACTTTTGCGCGCTCCACGCCGAGATTGACCCGGCCATTTTCGATGGCGGAAATGGTGGCCTGCGGAATTCCGGTGAGCTCGAAAAGCTGACTTTGGCTCAACTCCTGGAGTTCGCGAAGAATCCGGACAGATTCGCCAACAGAAACTTCGATCCTTTTCTTCGCGGGGCGAAACTCTTTCATATCAGGGCCTCCGATAATCGTGGGGAGTGACTTGAATAACCTGGACCAATAGAACGCTGGCGGATACTCGATAAATCACCCGCCACTGGAGGCCTAGCCGGGAAGAACGGTGCCCCTTCCATTCGCCGGAGAGGGCTACATCGTGAAATCCCTTGATCGACCGCAACCCCGGTGGGCCTGAGAGCATCGCTATGTCTTTCCATTTCTCGTAACGCTTCAGGACTTCTTGAGGAACAACTCCTGAGAGTTGTTTGTCCGCCCGGCGGTGTTCCTCGATGCGCCACATGCCATATTGTGCCTATACCATTAATGATATGTCAAGGTCGCTTGAGCAAGCTAAGGCCGAACGTGACGCGCGTAACCGGCTCGCGAAAGGCAAGCGAAACACCGCTGTTTTCGAGTCCGCGTTCACGCGCTCGTTAGCGCATACATGGTCGATCAAGAGCATATAGACGGGGGTCTTCCGAAATGGGAGACGATAGTCAGGACCCTGGTCGTTCACGGAATGATCTTGTTTTGGCGAAACTCGCCGAACAAACGCAGGAACATTTCTTCGGTATCCAGCGCTTCGCACCAGCCGACGCTACGCGCCTTGACCATGTCGGAGACGACATCCCATTGCGCTGAGAACACGAAGTCGCCGAATTGCCAGGCCGCGATTTCCTCGAAGCGATTCGGCTGGAGACCGTGTTTCTTTACGATGCGCTCCCACACCGGAGCTTTGTCCGCCATGAACTGCTCCAGATTGATATGGCGCTGCGGCCCGGCTTCCATGCCGAAATACTGCGCGATCCTGGGCCACAGGCTGCTCCAGCGGAACAGGTCGCCGTTGGTGACGTTGACCGCCTGATTCGCGCATTGCGGACTGGTCGCCATCCAAACCATCGCCCGTGACAACAGCGCCGAATCCGTTGCCTGGTACAGCGTGTGATAGTTCCCGGGTTTACCGGGATGCGACAGCGGCAGACCGAGTTCCTTGCATATCGCCGCGTACACGGCGATCACCATGGTCAGATTCATCGGGTTGCCAACCGCGAAGCCACAGATCGTATGGGGTCTGATCGCCGACCAGGTCCACGCCCTGCCCCTCTGGCGCTCCTCCAGAAAATCCTGCTGGTCGTAGTAGAACATCGTTTGCGAAACGCGCGGATCGCTTTCCTTCGCCGGCGTCTTGTACGGGCCGAGATGGCTGCCGTACCACTTGCTGCCCTCGACGAGGTGGATGTGCTGCAGATTTGCGGAAGCCGGTTCGATTGCATCCACCAGGTTCCTGAGCATCCCGAGATTGGCCGCGACCGCCTCCTGCGGTGTCGGCTTTTCGAGATAGGCCGCAAAGAACACGTGGCTTACATCTCTCAGGGGGGCAAGCTTGCGCTGGCAGTCCGCAGGATCCGCCAGGTCGGCCGCAAGGTGCTCATATTTTCCTTCAACGTCTGGCGTGCGTCTCGACACGGCAACGATATTCCAGCCGCCGGTTTGAACCAGATGCTTCAACAGGTACCGTCCCACCACACCGGTTGCACCGGTTATCAGTGCCGTTCTGCTGCCCATAGTCCCGTTTTACAGTTCGATTTTGTGCACCTGAAACGCGACCGCGGCCGGTACAGGTTCGTTACTTTGTACATTGCAAAATAGCATGGCGCAAATAGCATGGCGCGGGCCGGCCCGTGAGAATGCGCCCAGGGGCCGGCGCCGTCCCACTTCACCCCATGAATTCCCTCACGAGCTTGTTGAACTTCTCCGGGTTCTCCATGAACATGAAGTGATTGCCGCCTTCGGCTTCCTCGAAGATTTCCACGCGAGAGTTGGGAATCTGCGTGCCTATCCATTCCTGCGAGCGCCATCCGACGAGGCTCGTCTTGCCGCCGACGATGAGCGCTGGAATGGTAATCGTGGGCAGTATGTCGCGCCAGTCGTTAGTGGCATGGTCGAACAGCAATCGCGCCGCATAGGGCCGGGGGAGCTTGAGGTTCTGCTTGATCACCCAGTCCACCATTTCTTGCGGATAGGCCTTGGTGAACATGCCACTGATAAATCCCTCGGTGGTCTTTACACCTTCGGCACCGGCAAGTGCGTTGGTAACATCCCAAAGAGCATTCTTGTCGAGAATGGCGCCAGCGTCGATTTTTTCCTGTTCGCTCCAGATCGGGTTGACCGAAATCATCGGCATTTGATCGATCAGTAGCATCTTGGAGATGCGTTCCTTCCCGAACAACTCCCAATAACCCCAGATCACCGAGCAACCCATCGAATGGCCGGCTAGCGTCACATTGCTCAGATTGTTGGCGACCAGGAACTCGTTTACGTCCTTTGACAGCCGGTGAATTCGATATCCGTGAGTGGGTTTCTCGGATTCGCCGTGCCCCCGCATATCCAGGGCGATCACACGATACCGGTCGCTCAGGCCCTCGATCTGGTGCTTGAACTGCGCAGCCGTCTGCGACCAGCCGGGAATCATGACCAGCGGCTTGCCGGAGCCGGCCTCGATGTAGTGCAGACGGTAGCCGTCGTTGGTGGTGAAGTATCCTTCCTTGGTGTCCGCGGCCCAGCACTGGGCAGCGAGGAGCGATGCAAGAACGAGGGAAATGCCCGCGATGGCGCGCGCCGTGCTAATACGAGTAAACATGGTCTCCTCCTCCGTTGATTTATCTATCTTCTTGATCGCCGAGGCTTTTGCCCCGGGGGAAAACAGGCTACACAGTCGCTGGATTTGCGTCAATTGATCGACCGGAACGTGAGCGGTGTGGGCAAAGCAGCACCCTTACTCTGAACAGTGATTGTGCTGTTCGACAGTGAGCCCCGCGTCGCGGACGATACCGCCAAGGGTAAATGCGTTGACGGGGTTGTGACGCGGGATTGTGAGGATACGTGCGCCACTGGACATAACGATGTGCTTGCCTTGGCGGACCACTGCAAATCCGGCCTTTTCGAGTGCGCGGACGGCATCGAGATGATTGACGCCCGGAATCTTTGGCAAGGCTAGACGACTACCTCGATTTCGCGAACCTTTTCCCCTCGCAATTGCTCGTCAATGACGGCAAGGTATTCGCGAATGGCGTCCTTTATGTTTTCGAGAGCGTCCGCTTCCGTGGCCCCTTGAGACCAGCATCCAGGAAGGCCGGGCACAGAAACAGAAAAGCCTTCGTCAGACTGGTGCAGAGCGATTCGATAGCGCATAAGTTCTCTCCGAGAAGCGCGGTAGCTAAGTATAGCGCAGACGCTGTGACGCCCAACGCCATGTTGAGCGGCGCCGGCAAACGCAGCATCGGTGCCAACCTTCCGGTGCTTTGCGTGAATGCCCAGTTCGCTTTTCACCTTGTCTACGAAACGTTTGCTTCCGACCGCGAGCGATTCGGACCAGCGTGCGTATTCCGGACCATCGTGACCGCGATTTCCGGAGGAACGTGACCGACGATTCCGTTTGATCGTGACCGGGGATTCCGTTTGATCGTGACCGATTTTGGGC
>Ga0163149_10005822_pt1 | contig 12867 bp, 16 predicted proteins | sample OliLakLV19MP5G1_FD_148604 | JGI IMG/M metagenome (GOLD analysis project Ga0163149, IMG submission 148604) | Freshwater microbial mat bacterial communities from Lake Vanda, McMurdo Dry Valleys, Antarctica - Oligotrophic Lake LV.19.MP5.G1 | ecosystem: Environmental > Aquatic > Freshwater > Lake >...
CGCCCCCATCTTGGGGGGCGCGATTGCCGGCGTGGTCTATCCCTTTCTGGCCGGTCAGCCGACGAGCAGCCCGCCGACCCGCGCGAGCAAGTCCGCACGCTAGCCGCGCGCGACCTGCGTCCAGGCTTGTCGCAGCGGCAAATCCGCGAGTGCAATAACAGCGTTCATGAGTCATGTGGGTGAGGAGGCTCAATTCACAGCCAAGACGTGACGGGGAATCAGCCACGGTGAAGGCCCCGATCGTTTCCGTTGCATCGCACCATTAACGATCGCGCTCGGCTTGTTCATCCGTGGGTCGTTTTGCTAGGATGCGGCGGCTGGAGTGTCTGTAGGCTTCCCATGAAAATTGCGACTTTCAATGTCAATTCTCTCCGCAAGCGTTTGCCGATCGTGCTCGACTGGCTTGCTCAACAGAAGCCTGATGTGCTCTGTCTTCAAGAAACCAAGGTCCAAGACAGCGAGTTTCCGCTGCTGGGATTGGCAGAATCCGGGTACGAGATCACCTACCGGGGGATGAAGGCCTATAACGGCGTCGCGATATTGAGCCGGGAGAAACCCGAGGCAGTGGCATATGGATTTGATGATGGAGGCGACTCGGAGGACGCGCGGATCCTGCGCGTGGTGATCAAGGGGGTTCCCATCGTCAATACCTACGTGCCGCAGGGCTTCGAGATCGATTCACCCAAGTATCAATATAAGCTTGGCTGGTACGATCGACTCCGGAAGTATTTCGAGAAACATCTCTCGCCGAATACACCGGCGATCTGGTGCGGTGATATGAACGTGGCTCCGCGGCCGATGGACGTGCATAGTCCCGAGAAACATCTCAAACATGTGTGCTATCACGAGGATGCGCGGCGAGCCTATGAGAAGACGTTGGCCTGGGGATTTCAGGACGTATTCGTGAAACTCTATCCAGACCGACAGCAATATACGTTTTGGGATTATCGAGCGCCGGGGTCGCTGGACGCAAATAGAGGTTGGCGCATCGACCATATTCTGGCGACGGCCCCGCTGGCAGAACACTGTGTCAGGGTTGAGGTGGACGTCGAGCCGCGGCGAGCGAAAGACCCCTCAGATCATACATTCTTATGGGCGGAGTTTTCGGTCTAACCACGCGCGCAACGTCCACATCTGCCCAATTCTGTCGGTTCGCTACATCGTTCCCACCGACCGAACTGGCTCACGAGCTCGAACGAACCATTACGCGGCGTTCAGGGCCCGCTGCCCCGCACGCAACGTGGTTCCGCGATTCTGCGCAATCAACGGATCGAGGACCAGCCCGCAATTGATACAGCGGAGTACCGGGGCCTCCTGAGAAAACTCCGGTCGCCACTCTTGCACCATCAGTCCGTTGCATTTTTGACAGATCATCGTGCTCACCTCCATCTTTCATGTGTTCCAGCGCCGACCAGTCAGCCTTTCACGAGGCAAACTCTACCATTGCAAGATTAATACAGTGTTAACTGGCAGTTAAAACTCTCTAATGTCTATACATGACGACATGCACGATGTTTCGGTGGTAGGCGCCGGCGCTGCGGGGCTGGCAGCCTCGATTTTCGTGGCAGAGGCGGGAGCGAAGGGCGATCACGAGCAGAGGATTGTGTTGCTCGATGGCGCGAAGACGATCGGCGCGAAGATTCTCGTGTCGGGAGGGGGCCGCTGTAACGTCACGCACGATGTCGTGACCGCCATCGATTTCTTCGGCAATCGCCGAATCATCAAGAACGTCCTGGCGGCGTTTCCCGTTGAGCAGACCGTGACTTGGTTGGCCTCGTTAGGGGTTGCGCTTAAACGCGAAGAGACCGGGAAGCTCTTTCCGGTGACCGACAAATCACGAACCGTTCTTCACGCATTGGTCGATCGCTGTCATGCCCTGGGCGTGGTCATCTACCCAGACCATCGCGTGACAGATATCGTTCCCCTCACCGGCTCAGAGGCCGGATTTGTTCTGCACCACGTCCATGGAACCGTGCGATCGAAGACCGTCATTCTGGCGACTGGAGGGCGATCGATCCCCAAGTCGGGGAGCGATGGATTCGGCTATGAGCTGGCACGACGATTGGGGCACCAGGTGACGGCCACCGTTCCGGCCCTCGTGCCGCTGCTGCTCGACGACCGGATGTTTCACAAGTCCCTCTCCGGGCTCTCGCATCACGTCGAATTGACGACTGTGGCGCAGGGTCGTGTCGTTGACCGCAGGGCTGGGAGTTTACTCTGGACGCACTTCGGCATCAGTGGGCCGGTGGTCATGGATGCGAGCCGCTTTTGGACAATCGGGCATGCGCAGGGGGAACCCGTCGAGGTCTATGGAAATTTCTTACCTGGTCAGACACAAGAACAGGCGAAAGTGTGGTTGATGGAGCAAGCGACGGACAATCCCCGGCGCTCAGTGCAGAAGACATGGGCGCAACAGGTTCCAGAGCGGTTAGCCGAGGCGCTCTGTTCTCACGTTGGATGCGATCCCAAGACGGCGGCGGCACAACTGCCGCGAAAAGACCGAGATCGTCTGCTCGCTGCGCTGACCAAGTTTCCCTTTCCCATTGAACGGGATCGGGGCTGGAACTATGCCGAAGTGACGGCGGGTGGGGTTCCCCTCGAAGAGATCGACTTTCGGACGATGGAATCCAAGTTGGTGCCGGGCCTCTATCTGATCGGAGAGATCCTCGATTGCGATGGCCGGATCGGTGGGTTCAATTTCCAATGGGCTTGGGCGACGGGAAAGCTGGCGGGCCGGGCGGTTGCGTCCTGTAGCCAGTCACACCGCCAGTCGTAAACTGTTGAAACGCCCTCCCCAGGCCGGCCGCGCAATTGAGTAGGGCTCCCGATCTCCCGTCTTACCGCAGAGGGGGATCGCCCGATATGTTCCGCCGACTCATGCTGAATACTTGGCTGCTCTCTCCCGCACAGATCGCTGCAGGCTGACCCTATTCCCTATTCTGTTTGATCGGTGCTGTCACAGGCGCGGCGAGATACCGGCGGAGAATAGCCTGTTCGATTCGTGAGCGCCCACGATCCGGCGCCGGGAATCGCAGCACCAACTGGATACGCCCTTCTTCGATGACTTGGATGGTAATGCGCGGCTCCGGCGACGGAGCTTCGAGGAGATTGGTCTGTTCCAACAATTTCATCTGTCGGCTGGCTTCCCCCATAAACGAGGAACATTCTGCCTTCGCTGCATCGAGCAGATGCCGTTCGGCGTCCTGCCAGTCGTCATCGTCCTTGAGCGGAATCGAAAGAATATAGAGCCCATAGTCCTGGCCCGGGTTTTCTTTGATCAAGGGGCTCATGAACAGCAAACTGTTCGGAAATACGGTCACACGTCCGGTATAGAGATGCGACGCTTGGCCGGGCCCGATCTCAAGGAGCTTGGTCGCAAAGATATCATGGTCCAAGACGACGCCGCGATGACCGGCGATCTGAATGCGATCGCCGACCGAGTAGACCTTCCCTCCCACCCGGAGCGCCGCGCCACTCCAACAGAGAATGAGTTCTTTCGTCGCCAACACGAGCGCCGCCGCGACCGCCACGAGGGACACAGCAAAGGCTTGAAGTTCATGCGCCCAGATGAAGACCAACCCCACCAGCAGTACGAACACCGTGGTATTGCGGACAGAGACCACCCATCGACGTTTCGCTTCCATCGAGAGTGTGAGATTCTTCGAGATCGCCCGGACGATTAACGCCCGCACGATGAGGAGGAAGGACAGCAGCAGCAGCGAGGAGAGCCCGTCGAGCAGAGCTGAGCTATCGATGTGTGGTAACCAAGCAGGCATGGATGACCACATCAGACCATTATCATGAGACTGTTGCAAAGGGTTTCTGAATCCCGTTTTTCAGCGAGCGCACCTCAAATTCAGGATTGTGAGAGTCGCCTCCGTACGATGTTCTTGTGGAGGACGTTCATATGGGGTGTTGCAATAGTCTCACATCAATGGGCATTGAGCGTATCATGAGTTCCCGGCACACATTCTTCACGTTTCCACTGTTTCAGGATTTTCTGTTCGTTGAAGATCAGGGTGTAGCGGTAGCAATACAACATGGCCTTGGGACCATCGACAATTGATGTGGCTGCTAGCCTTGTCGGTCAGGTGGGAAAGGCTGACGGAGGCCAATTCCTTGTCGCTGATCGGAACGCGATAGGTCCAGACCGAGTCCCCCCCGAGAACAGGATCCTTCGCCGTATGGGGCGGCCCAAACTTCTCCGCCACCTCATCTTGCGTGAGCCGATCCACACCGCTTTTGAAATAACTGTCGCGCCACGGAGCCCCGCACGCGAGCATCGCTCCTGCGAGGAGGAGCATCCCGACCGTTACCATGTATCGACGCACTCGACTCATGACTTAGGCTGATCCTTAGACTCATGCATGCGCTTCATGGAACAGTAGAGCGCATACCCTTGTGCCAACATGCCGGTGATCAGCAACCCCAGCGCCGTCTTCATCCACTGCGCGCCCCTGTCTTCCAGTCCATAGATCCCGACGACGAACCCGAGCGCGATCGCCACGATCCCCACAAATCGCGCGATCATCCCTTGTGTCCGCAAGTGAATGGATGCCGGATTCTTATTGTGCATCGCCATCGCAGGGGTACGCTACACCGGATGGCGCGATCGGTTCAACAGGTCATTGGGAATGTTCTCCGGTCTCTTCGTGAAACAATGGTCCATCTCGCAGCACGAAGGGAGAGAGTCGAACGCGATCATTGAGAGGCTCTTCCTCCTGCGCCCAACCGTTCGACAATGGACTCCGCCGGATAGGTCACGATTTCCGCCAACGTGGGGTGGTAGTGGGGCATGTTCAGGAGATCAACCGCAGTCCCATGGTAATACATCACCGCGATCAGTTCATGGATCAATTCGCCCGCATCTGGGCCGACGATCTGCGCACCAAGAATCTCACCGGTCTGAGGCGCCGCGAGCAACTTCACAAACCCATGCGGCGCGCCAAGACACAGCGCTTTCCCATGGTCGGCGAACGGATAGGAGGCCGTGAGATAGGGAATCTTGTCGGCCGTTGCGCGCATTTCATTCAGCCCCAGCACCGCGATCTGGGGGTCGGTAAAGACCACTTCCGTATCCAGTCGATGATCGATCGTCTTGGCCGGTCGATCTGCATGTGTCGCGTTGTACGCGGCAACTTCACCCTGCTGGATGGCGAGATGCACAATGGGCGTGACATCGTTCACGTCACCCACGGCATAAATATGTGTGTGCGACGTGCGCATTGCGTCATCGACGACAATCCTGCCGCCGTCAATGGTCACGTCTGCCAGATCGAGACGAAGCCCTTCAATGTTGGGCTGTCGGCCTAAGGCCTGAAGAATCTCCTGGCCGACATAGGATCGTTCACGTCCCTCTTTCATCGCCCAGACTGTCTTTCCCGTTGTGTCCTCGGTCACACGCAGCAACTGCGCGCCTGTCACGATTTCGATGCCTTCATCGCACAATGCCGTTTCAACTGCGCGGCCGACATCCTCGTCCATGCTGGATAGCAGCGTGCGGGCCCGTTGAAGAATTGTGACCTTCGTTCCAATCCGAGCAAAGAATTGGGCGAGTTCGAGGGCGACAGCCCCACCGCCCAGAACGATCAACGAGCTCGGTTGAATGCGGAGATCCAGAATCGTGTCGCTCGTGAAATATCCGGCTTGGCCCAACCCAGGAATCGGAACCTCACGGGGCCTCGACCCGGTGGCCACAATGAATGACCCGGACGACAAGACGGTGTCTCCCACGGTGATCTCGCGGGTGACCGGAAGGCCGCCTGCGATTGATAGAGCGTGAGTCTCGGATCACGAAGCTGTCCAATACGATAGTCCGCAAACTCGCGCACCAGCCGATCCTTCCGATCTACAATCGCCGACAGATCGGCCTGGACTGACACCGGGGAGAGCCCAAACTCCTTCGCTCGCCTGAGCAGGGCCGCGACTTCGGCAGAGCGCAGGATGGCTTTTGTCGGCATGCAGCCGCGCAGGATACAGAGCCCCCCGAGCGGGCCCTGATCCACAATCGCCACGTCGGCGCCGGCATCGCGCGCGGTCCGTGCGGCGGCATAGCCTGCCGACCCGCCGCCGATCACGATCACGTCATACGTCTTGCGCGCTGAAGCCGGACTCTGTGATTTCATCGTTCGTTCCCTTTATAGTGTGTCGTCAGGAAGGGAAGAATACACGATGGTGCAACCTGGCCGCTATCGGCACTATAAAGGCCAAGAATACGAGGTGCTGGGTGTGGCTCGACATTCAGAAACGGAAGAAACGTATGTCGTCTACCGCGCCCTCTACGGCGAACGTGGCCTCTGGATCAGACCAACGACGATGTTCCTCGACACGGTGATCGTTGATGGTCGTCCTTGTCCTCGGTTTCAGTTCCTTGCTGTCTCGTAATGCCCACTCACGCCCCTGCATCTCGTCCCCCATCTTGCCCTCCACGTGTCCCCAACGGTCGCGCGGGCGAAAGCGTTCAAGCTTAAGTACTTACCGCTAGCCTCCGATACAGAGAGTACGAGGTAAGTTATGCCGATCATCCGTGCCGTCAATGGCATCGTCGAAATGCATCCTACGCTGCCGGTATCTCCTCGCCCCCCTGCGACGCGTGCCGACGCGGACAGACGGGATCGTTCAAAAGAACAGGAGCGCCAGGCTGCCGACCCTGTTGCACGTCTCGCTCAACAGGCTTACCAGCAACAGGTGCATCAGGATCCTGTACCGAAGCCGGCTCTCCTCGCGCAGGATATCATGACCTCGCCGGTCACATGGTTGCCGTCCGACAGTACCCTGCTGGCAGCGTGGACTGTGATGAAACGCAAGGGGATTCACCATCTCCCTGTGACAGCGGCTGACGGCACCCTGGTCGGAATGATCTCGAGCCAGGACCTGTTGCCCTATGCCCATGAACTGGAATCCGTCAATGCGCCTGGACCGTCCGCCGAACTCACGCTCCCCCGCGCGATGAGCAGCCGGATCTTATCTGCCGCTCCGACGACAGAAATCAGGGAGATCGCCCACGTCATGCTTGAGGAGCGCGTAAATGGGATTCCCATCCTCGACAACTTCGGTCATCCGATCGGTATTTTGACAACCAGCGATATTCTCCGTGCCATCGCCAACCGAAGCCCACTCGATCTTCGAACGTAACCACCGTCTCAACAGGCTGATTATCTTCCAGCACGTTCATATCGTGTCTCAACGCCGTCAGATCCCGCGCCTGCCGACTCACGCTGCCTGTGCGATTGCCTTACCCGTGACAATGGGCAACGGCTTGAACCGGAATCTATCTTACTTGAAGTTGCAGTACTGTTTCGCACATCCTCCCCTGATCGAGTGCAGAACGCGATCCAACGAATGACCTGTGCCGGGCAAGAGTACCGCCCGTCGGCATTGAGCATTGAGAGCCGGATGCGTGGGTTCAGTTTCGTGTGGTTCCTGTTGAGGAGAAGCAAGAACGATGGCGAGACTCGCACGACTTCTCTTGTCGGCCTGTGTCCTGACATGCCTGCCTCTCGTGAGCGAAGCGGGAGATATCTTCACGGGATTTCAGATCGACAATACGAGTCAGTACTTTACCTACCTCGGCGTACGGACCCCGATCTTGGAGAACGCTGCGGGGTCCGGTTTGTTCGTTCAAGCGATAACTTCTGGGCTCGGCTATCACGTGAGGACCGATGGACAACTCCTGGATGCCAACGTCCAGTCAATTGTCCCGTCACTCGGCCTCACCAAACCGCTCGGTCGATGGGCGCTCTCCGCTCTTGTCGGCCCTCAGCTGCGCAGAATCGAAGAAGAGCAGCTACACGCACGTCGCACGATCGCCTATCAGACCGGTGTATACGGCCAACTTGAAGCGCTCTACCGGCATGAGAAATGGAACCTCCACGCCATAGGGTCGTACGCCGACCTCGATAATTTCTTCTGGAGCCGGCTACGCGGAAAGGTTCTGGCCTATAAGCCCGAGAAGAGTTGTTGCGCAACCTATGCCGGCTGGGACGTGACAGGAATGGGTAATGTCGATTTCCGAGGGATCATGACAGGGCCCGTCGTCGAAGTTCAGGTCGGCACAGTATTTTTGCTCGTCAGGGGTGGATACCAACACAACACGACCTTCCAGGGCGGCTCATTCGGAGGACTCGATATCTATTACCCTTTCTAGCAGGCGGGTCAGCAGGCTGCGGGAAAACTCGACTAGTGCGTCATACGTCGCGCTTCGCACACGGGCCGTCTCGCATCAAAATGGCCCACAGGATGCGCAAAGAGGCCGTCCAGCAAGGCCGCAGCGAGCGAAGAGGCGAGGCGTACGCTTCGGTACGTTGAGCCTCTGAGCGATGCGAGAACGATGCTGGCGGACTTTTTCCGCATCCTGTTAGGTCAACCAGGTCCATTGCGAGAAGGTGGCAGCCTGCCCGACTCTTCGCCCCTCTGCATCCACGACATTCCAGATGAGGGCGTTCTCAACAAGAAACCGTCGGCCGGTCGAAGAGATTCGTACACCCCGATAGGTGTCGAGATAGCCGCTGGTTTTCGCTTGTTCTAACATCCATTCCCGCTCGGCGCGATTGCTCGGCTCAGCCGTCAGCCGTGACGGGGTCTTCAGGAGTTGTTGCCACGTCAGTTCCCACAGCTCCAACGCAATGTGATTTCCGTAATTGAGTAGAGGGTCTTCTTCCATCCCGTGGGAGACGACGACAAAGGGAGACCGGAAGAGCGCCTGGGCTTGAGAGGCCCGATCTCCCACGCGTTCGAGTAGTTCACGGTCGGTCCAGTGACGGAAACTGTTGAGGAGCAGTTGCGACCATTCGACGACGGTAGGATTCGTCCAGCTCTGAGACGTCACGGCACAATCCTCTTCTGGAGTCACAGGGACAGGGCCTCGTACCACGTCCGATCGGTCAACGCAAGAAAGTGGTGATCACTCTTGTACAGACTATGGGAGGATTCTGTATAATGTGCGTTCTCTCGTATGTACTATCCGGGAGAGACCGGAGGAATCACCATGGCCGCTCTGACCCTCTTCGAGAAAATCTGGGAATCCCACGTCGTCCGCTCAGAGCCTGACGGGACCACCCTGCTCTATATCGACCGGCAACTCGTCCACGAAGTGACGTCGCCGCAGGCGTTCGAAGGACTTAAGCTCTCGGGCCGCCGGCCTCGACGTCCCGGCGCCATATTGGCGGTGCCGGATCACAACGTCCCGACTACCGACCGGACCCTTGGCATCGCCGATCCCCTTAGTGCGATACAGATCAGGACGTTGGAGGAAAATTGCCGCGACTTCGGCATTACACTCTTCGGCATGAACGACATCCGACAGGGCGTGGTGCATATCATAGGACCTGAACAGGGCTTTACCCTGCCGGGAACGACCATCGTGTGCGGCGATTCGCATACCTCGACGCATGGCGCGTTCGGTGCGCTGGCCTTTGGCATCGGCACCAGCGAAGTGGAGCATGTGTTGGCCACTCAGTGCTTGGTGCAGAAACGACCCAAGACCATGGAGGTCCGCGTCGATGGGGTATTGCCGGCTCACTGCTCGGCGAAGGACGTGATTCTGGCCATTATCGGCAAGATCGGCACAGCCGGCGGAACCGGCTATGTCATCGAGTACACTGGCTCGGCAATCCGTTCCCTCAGCATGGAAGGGCGCATGACGCTCTGCAATATGTCCATCGAGGGTGGCGCACGCGCCGGGATGGTCGCGCCGGACGAACACACCATTGCCTATATCACAGGGCGTCCGTTGGCTCCGAAGGGGGCATTGTTCGAGGAGGCTGTGCAGGCCTGGCAGCAGCTCAAGACCGATGCGGACGCGACATACGATAGGATTGTCACGTTGCGGGCCGAAGACATCGCACCGCAAGTCAGCTGGGGCACAAGTCCTGGAATGGTGACCGGCATCGATCAACGGGTGCCGGATCCGCGAACAATGACCGACGAGAACCAACGTCAGGCTACAGCTCGGGCATTGGAATATATGGGCCTCACCCCGAACATGCCCATGACCGATATCGCCATCGACAAGGTCTTCATCGGATCCTGCACCAATGCGCGCATCGAAGATCTCCGCCTGGCCGCAAGTTTGGCCAAGGGCAAACATGTGGCGAAAACCGTTCATGCGATGGTCGTGCCTGGTTCCGGTCTCGTCAAACAGCAAGCTGAACAGGAAGGGCTCGACCGCCTGTTCAAAGAGGCGGGATTCGAGTGGCGGGAGGCCGGCTGCAGTATGTGTCTGGCGATGAATGCCGACGTGCTTCAGCCTGGGGAGCGCTGTGCCTCAACCAGCAATCGAAATTTCGAAGGGCGCCAGGGGGCCGGCGGTCGTACGCATCTGGTGTCGCCGGCCATGGCAGTAGCCGCAGCGATCGAAGGCCATTTCGTCGATATCAGGAACTGGGCGTGAGGGGATCGATCACGGATTGCAACAGAGATCTCGCGTCCGACGCTTCACGCTTCACCTTTCACGTTTCACGAGGGGCATGATGCAAGCCTTTACCGCACTGACAGGACTCGTTGCCCCATTGGACCGGGCCAATGTCGATACCGATCAAATCATTCCGAAGCAATTTCTGAAGACGATCAAGCGGACCGGGCTCCGCGAAGGCTTGTTTTTCGACTGGCGCAAACAGAAGGACGGCTCACAGGACCCATCGTTCTTTTTGAATCAACCGCGCTTCCAGGGCGCGACCATTCTGTTGACGCGCGATAACTTCGGCTGTGGATCGTCGCGTGAACATGCCCCCTGGGCGCTCCTCGACCAGGGTTTCCGTTGTATCGTCGGGTCGAGCTTCGCCGACATCTTCTACAACAACTGCTTCCAAAATGGGATGTTGCCCGTGGTGTTGAAGGCCGACGAGGTCCTGGCCATGATGAAAGACGTCCTGGCGACGCCCGGATACCAACTGACAGTGGACCTCGAAAGCCAGACGGTGACCACCCCGGACGGCGTCCGCTCACACTTCGAGATCGACCCCTTCAGGAAGGACTGCTTGTATCGAGGTCTCGACGCCATCGGGTTGACCTTGCAACAGGAGACGGCTATTACCTCCTATGAGGCTCGACGACAGACTGAAGCCCCGTGGCTATTCACGGATCTCCGTCAGAATCAAGGGAACGCGTGATGATAAAGCTGTTTGTGCTGTTGCTCTTCTTCATCGGCGCGGCCTATCTGCTCGTCGCCTTCAACTACAGCTATTCCGACGGAAACCGAGCCGGCTATATTCAGAAATTTTCCAACAAGGGATGGGTCTGCAAAACGCACGAAGGAGAACTGGCCATGACGACGGTGCCTGGTGTGGCCCCGACCGTGTGGAGCTTTTCGGTTTCGGACCAGAAAGTGGCGTCGCAACTCTCGCAGATCGTAGGGAAACGGTTAGTCTTGCACTACAAAGAGTATCGCTACATCCCCACCTCGTGCTTTGGGGACACCGCCTACTTTGTCGATCGCGTTGAGGTCGCGGAGTAAACCGCCTTCCGGTCTACTCAAGTCCCACGTGCCCACCTCGTTTCAATCGCCGAAGCTCAATGCGGATCCGCATTCGTGCCCGCGCGCACACACCAGACTTGGACGCTATGGGCCCAATTGATGAAGGTCGCGCCGCCACCCAACCCGAAATGTACGCCCCACGAACCTTTAGGATCCTCGCCAGGTCTCGTTGACGACCAATAGACGGCTGGCCGGATAGCCAGAAATGGATGACCAGATGAAAGGGCCAGGCTCGGAGGGGTAACGGAGGGATCCACCAGACTGGCCAGCTCTTCAAGGGAGGGCAGCCGCCAGCCTTGCTGGCCCCCGACACGTTTCTCCAGGCACATGCGGCGAGCCACCGTCCATCTGACACTTGCCGTATCCGGGGACTTCTCCCAGACCAAGCCGGTTTTTTTATCGAACACCGCGTCGTTCGTGAAGGTCGGCAGGATGACGAACCGCTGCCCCGCCGGCAGAGCGTCGGCTCCATTCTGGATGACGCCCGGCAGATCGTCCGGTATTCCTTGCCCCGCTGACACTTCCGTACTGCCATGGCCTACCAGGATCAGCCCAGCAAGCGTTAGCGCACCCCTCGTCAGGGTGAGAACCCGTCGTCTCATCACGTTCCCTGAGCCCACATAATTCATTCAGGCTAGATCCATTTCTTTATTTTGAAAAATCCTAGCATGGCAATCACGATCGCCGCCATCAGCCCGAGTACCAGCGGGTAGCCCCATTCCCATTTCAGCTCCGGCATGTGCTCGAAGTTCATCCCGTAGATACCGACGATGAAAGTCAGGGGCATGAAAATCGTCGTAATGATCGTCAGGATTTTGATGATCGCATTCGACCGATAGCTGATGCTTGACAAATAGATGTCGAGACCGGATGAAACCATTTCGCGAAGCGTTTCGATGGTATCCACGATTTGAACCACGTGGTCGTACACATCGCGGAAGAATACCTTGGTGGACTCCCGCAAGAAGGGGCAATCTGATCGGGAAAGATTGTTCGCTGCTTCACGGAGTGGCCAGACCGCCCGCCGCAGAAACAGCAACTGCCGCTTGGAAACATGAATCTGATGCAGTGTCTCCGGCGTCGGATCGCTGACCACCAGATCTTGCAGCGTTTCGATCTTTTCGCCCAACACCTCCAAAACCACGAAATAGTGATCGACAATGGCGTCGACCAGCGCATAGAGCAGATAGTCGGCCCCGGACTGCCGCAAGCGTCCTTTCCCCCCACGAAGTCGATCCCGCACCGGCGTGAAAACATCGGCCCCATTTTCCTGAAAAGACAGCACAAAGTTCGACCCGAGGACCAGGCTTACCTGTTCGACGACGATCTCCTGCCGGTCGGTGACCGAGAGCATCTTCATCACGAGAAACAAGCAAGTCTCATAGTCGTCGAGC